>Ga0187851_10001835_pt1 | contig 19695 bp, 16 predicted proteins | sample June2016WEW_6_10_FD_132997 | JGI IMG/M metagenome (GOLD analysis project Ga0187851, IMG submission 132997) | Peatland microbial communities from SPRUCE experiment site at the Marcell Experimental Forest, Minnesota, USA - June2016WEW_6_10 | ecosystem: Environmental > Terrestrial > Soil >...
ACCCCCGAGACCTCCACCTCCTCGCCCGGCTTGGTCAGCTCGCAGTTGCCGCCGCCCTCGGCGGCGAGGTCCACGATCACAGAGCCGGGCCGCATCGCCGCCACCATCTCGGCGCTGATCAGCCGGGGGGCATCGCGACCCGCGATCAGGGCGGTGGTGATCACACAGTCGGAGTCGGCGACGTGGCGGCTCAGGATCTCTCGCTCCCGATCCTCGGCCTCACCGCTCAGCTGGGCCGCGTAGCCGGTGCCGGTCTCCGCCGCCACCACACCGATGTCGATGAAGCGGGCGCCGAGGCTCTCCACCTGCTCGCGCACGACAGGGCGGACGTCGAAGGCCTCGACCACCGCACCCAGGCGACGGGCGGTGGCGATGGCCTGCAGGCCGGCAACTCCGGCTCCCACCACCAGGACGCGTGCCGGGCGCACGGTGCCGGCCGCGGTCATCAGGAGTGGCATGAAGCGAGGCAGCCGGACGGCCGCCATCAGCACGCCGTGGTAGCCGGCCGCGCTCGCCATCGAGGAGAGCACGTCCATCTCCTGGGCCCGGCTGATCCGGGGCAGCAGCTCCAGGCTGTGGACGTCGACCCCACGCTTGGCCAGGCGCTCGAGGAGGGGGAGGTTGGAGGTCGCCCGGAGCAGGCCCACCAGGGTGGTGCCCTTGGCCAGCTGCTTGACCTCCTCGTCGGAGGGGAGGCTGACGTGGAGGACGACATCCGCGTCCGCGAGCAGCTTCTTCAGGTCGGCCACCACGGTGGCGCCCGCCTCGGTGTAGGCGGTGTCGGGATGCCCGGCACGCTCGCCCGCCCCGGCCTCCACATTCACTTGGAGGCCCTTGGCGAGCAGCGCACGGAGGGCGGCGGGGACCAGGGCTACGCGTAATTCGCCGGGCTGGCGCTCACGGGGTACGGCGACCCGCACCGGCACCGGCCCGGTCTGATCAGAAGCTTCAGTCATCGCCCGAGATGGTAGCGGGGGCGGTCGAAGTCACGTCGCGTCGGGTGGACGCGGGTTCACCGGTAAGGTGACACGGAGGTCGCATGTTGACCCCTGCGAACCTCGAGGTGGTCATGGGCACCTTCGAGGGAGCGGATCAGGACGGCCCTGCCCGGCAGGCGTCAGCTCAGGAGGAGCGGGGCCAGTACCTGGCGCGCCGCTCACGGGCGGCCGGGTCCTGCCGGTAGAAGTCGCGGAGGACCGCGTACAGCTCCGGCTTCTCGTGCTCGAGCTGGAGCGGCCGGTTGAAGAACACCTCGGTGACTACGGCGAAGAACTCGCCGGTGTTCTCCGCGCCGTAGGGATCCAGCAGGTCTCCGCCGGTCCCGTCGCGGAGGGCCGTGAACTCCGCGTTGCACACCCTGACCCAGCGCTCGTACTCGGCGTGCGATTCGAGCGGCGGCGTCCCGTCGACGGATCCTCCCAGCATGTCGAGCTTGTGGGCAAACTCGTGGTAGACGACGTTGCGCCCGCCGTCAGGGTCGCGGGCCTCCTCACGAGCGGAGTCCCACGCGATCAGGACGGGGCCATCCGAGCGCGCCTCCCCGATGATCGGCTCGGGCTCGTCGGTGTAGACGCCTCCACCGAGGTGGCGGTCCCCCTCGAGCACCACGGTCGTGGGGCTGACGATGATGGACGTGACGCGATGGTAGTAGTCGTAGTCCAGTCCGAGGATCAGCAGGCCGGCCATCGCGCTGATGACCACCCGGATCTCATCGGTCAGCTCGAATCCCTTCGACGCCTCCCAGAGCTTGTCGACGAGGAGGAGCCGGATGAGACCCTCGAGGCGCTCCCGTTCGTGGCCGCTCAGCGTGCGCCAGTGCGCGACGTTGTCGGCGATGAGATCGCGCCACGCCTCGGGGAAGGGCTGAGCCAGCGCCTTGCGAAGCCGCCCTCGCCGCGTCAGTGCCATGCGTCGCCTTGGGGCGGCCGGAAGGGCCGGCCCGTTCCCGGCGGCTGGGCGGGCGCAATCTTCCCGGCCGAGGACTCTCTGCTCCGCAGCCACTTCGGTGCCCACCAGTTGACGGGACCGATCAGACGCATCAGCGCTGGCACCACCAGGGCGCGGACCAGGCTTGCGTCCACGAAGATGGCGATCGCCATCCCCAGGCCAAGCGCCTTGATGATCACCACCGACGAGACCAGGCCAAAGACCAGGAAGACGGTGACCATGATGGCCGCCGCTCCGGTGACCAGCCGGCCGCTGGCCTGCAGACCTGCGGCGACGGCGCGCCGGTTGTCCCCGTGCGCCCGCCATTCCTCGCGCATCCGGGTGAGGAGAAAAACCTCGTAATCCATGGAGAGGCCAAAGACAACGCAGAACACGAGCACCGGGATGGTGGGGTCGAGAGGTGCCGGGCTGAAGTCGAGAAAACCACTCAGGTGGCCCTGCTGGAAGATGAAGACCAGCGCCCCGAAGGACGCCGAGAGCGAGAGCAGGTTCATGAGCACCGCTTTCAAGGGGAGCACCACGGAGCGGAGCAGCATCATGAGCAGGAGGAAGGTCGTGACCATGACGTACACGACCGCCCAGGGGGTCTGATCCAGCATGTACTGCACGTAGTCCATGTCGAAGGCGGTGTTGCCGGTGACCATGACCTGGGCATCGTCGACCCGGTCATGGGCGCGGACGTAGCAGACCGTGCTCTCAGCCTGTTTGCTGGAGTCGGCGTAGGGGGTGTAGGCGCGCAGGACGGCGATGCCGGTGCCGGTGAGCTGGGTCACCTGAGCTTGCTCCGCCGCGGGCAGCCCGGCCAGCCCGTTGGCGTACAGCTCCTGGTAAGCGGCGGCACCGCTCACCCCCGGCACGTTCACGTAGCTCGTCACCCCGCTGATCCCGGGGAAGGTGGTCAGCCTCTGGCCGAGCTGATAGGCGGTGGTCACATTGGCCGCGCTGTACGGCGAGCCATGGAAGTCGAGGACGACGTCGATGGCGTCTCCCTGACCGAATTGCTGAGTGAGCAGCTGGGTGCCCTGTCGGGCGTCGTCGCCGGGCGGCAGCAGGGTCACGTTGGCCTCGGCAAGACGGATCTGCGACAGCGGAGAGCCGGCCAGCAGCAGCACCGCGAGGCAGGGCACCAGCACGGCCACGGGTCGGCGCATCACCAGGTTGGCGAGGCGCGCCCAGAATCCGCGCGTCACGGACTCCGGCCCCCTGCCGCTGCCGGTCCCGGCCGCCGCCGCGACCGCGTCTGCTCCGACCGTGGCCGCCAACGTGTTGGGTGAGCGGCGGAAGGGGCGCAGCAGGCTGGCCGGCCGCCAGTGATCGACCCGCTTGCCGAGAATCGCGAGCAGGGCCGGGAGGAAGGAGAGTGAGTAGACCACCGCGATCAGCACCATGAGGCTGCCCGCCAGCCCCATGCTGGTCAGGATGGTGCCGCGGTAGAAGAGCAGGGCCGTGGCCCCCACCGCGACCGTGATCCCCGAGACGGCCACGGCCGTCCCGGCGGTCCGCATCGTCACCGAGAGCGCGGTCTCGAGGTCCGGTTGCCGGTTCAGCTCCTCGCGGAAGCGGCTCACGATGAAAAGTGAGTAATCGATGGCGACGCCGAGCCCGAGGATCACCACGACGTTGAGGGCGTAGGTCGAGACGTCGCCGACGTGGGCCATGGCGTACATCGCCGCCAGCCCGCCCGCGACCGCGACCAGCCCGATCCCCAGGCACAGCAACGCCGCCACCGCGGATCCGAAGACGATCACCAGGAGGATGAGCGCGGCCGGGAGCGAGACGTCGGCCCGGCGGAGGTCCTGCTCGCTTCGGGTGTTGAAGGCGCTGTTGAGGGCGAGGTCGCCCGCGGCGTGGACGGTGAGCACGCTGGAGTGGACCTCGTCGCGCAGGCTCGGGAAGATCTGAGTGGCCGCGTCGAAGCTGGGCATGTTCAACCCCACCTCGACCGCCACCCAGTGCCGGTCGGTGGAGATCAGCGAGCTCTGCGCGGTCGGATTGCCGAGCGGAGGCAGCAGGATCGTCTCGACCCTGCTGTCGTGCCGCAGTGGAGCCAGCGCGGCCGAGACCGCCGACTCGAAGGCCGGGCTGCCTGCGGTGAGCGAGGGGCTGCCGAGCACCAGTTCGAATCCATTGGCGATCGAGGTCGGCAGCTGTTGCGACTCCAGAGTAAGGGCCTGGCTCGACTCGAAGTGGAAGGTGTTGTTGTTCTTCAGCGTGCCGCCACGGCTCAGCAGTCCGAGGCTCGCTACAAAGAGGACAAGCGACGTGAGCAGCACCCACCACCGGTGCCGGTACACAAATCCGCCCCACCAGCTCATGCGCGGCGCCGTCCCATGGCCAGGGACCTTACCAAGTGGCGCCGGCCACCTCCCTCCCGCCCGCACGGGCCTCGGTGGGCCGCGCGCAGCCCGCCGGAGCGACTACCCGGGGACCGTCCCCGCAAGCTCACGTTCGACCACCTCGGCCAGGCCGCGGATCATCGCCGGGGAGGCGTTGGGCATGGCGATGCGGCGCAGCCGGATGCCGTGCTCCGCCGCCTGCTCGCCGGCGGCCACGTCGATGTCGTAGAGGGTCTCGAGGTGGTCGGAGACGAACTGGACCGGGGCCACCAGTACGTCCTTCGCCCCGGCTGCGGCCAGCTCGGGAAGGATGTCGAGGAGATCGGGCTTGAGCCATTCAGCGGGCGAATGGCCCGCGCTCTGCCAGCCGAACCGCCAGCTTCCCGCGGGGAGCTGGAGACGGTCGACCACCGCATCGATGGTCTCGTGAAGCTGGTCGAGGTAGCCCGGGTCCTGATCGACGACGTTCCGCGGCAGGCTGTGGGCGGTGAAGATCAGCGTGGCCGCGCCCGGCGGGCCCGCGGGGCCCTCGGCCAGTGCCTCGGTGATCCGGTAGCTCAGCCCCTCGATCCAGCCGGGCATGGTGTGCCAGGCTCCCGCCACCGCGATCTCCAGCCCGGGATGGCGGCTGCGCGCCCGGTCGACCTCGCGCTCGTAGCCGGAGAGGATGAGCCGCGAGTACTGCGGCGCCAGGACGATGCCAAGGATCGTAGTGATCCCCGCCGCCACCATGGCGTCGACGGCGTCGGCGATCCAGGGGGCGGAGTGCTGCATTCCCACTGCCACGGAGAAGGCGCCGGCCCCGTGACACTCGGCGAGGAGGCGGTCCAGGGCGGCGGCCTGCCGGGCGGTGATCTCCAGCAGCGGGGAGTGCCCGATCCGGCGGAAACGTCGCTCGATCTCAGCGGTGAGCTCGGGGTCGGCATCGCTGCCGCCCTGGACGCTGCGCAGGTATTCGGGCACCTGCTCGGCGGTCACCGCGGAGCCGAAGGTGAGCAGGAGGATGCCGGTGGGGGAGCCCATCAACGCGCGGTCTCGTGGTGAACCAGATCGACGACCCGCCGGAGCGTGGCGGCGTCCGTGTCGGGGAGGACCCCGTGGCCGAGGTTGAAGACGTGACCGTCCCGGCCGCCCGCCTCGGCGAGCACCCGCCGGGTCTCGCACTCGACCACCGGCCACGGCGCGAGCGGCACCGTGGGGTCGAGATTGCCCTGGATGCCGAGCCCTGGCCCGATGCGCTTCCACGCCTCGTCGAGGGGCAGGCGCCAGTCGACCGAGATGGCGTCGCTGCCGGCTGTCGCCATGCTCTCCAGGAGGTGGGAGCAGCCGGTGCCGAAGTAGATGAGGGGGACGCCGGTTCCCGCGATCCCGGCGAAGATCCGCTGGACGTGGGGGAGCACCCGGGCCTCGTAGTCGCGCCGGCTCAGCGCCCCGACCCAGGAGTCGAAGAGCTGGAGGACGTCGACTCCCGCCGTGACCTGGGCACGCAGGTAGCGCACGGTCACCTCGGTGAGCTTTTCCATCAGCCGGTCCCACAGCTCGGGATCGCCGTGCATCAACGCCTTGCTGCGGGCGTAATCGCGTGAGGGATGGCCCTCGATCAGGTACGACGCGACCGTGAATGGAGCTCCCGCGAAGCCGATGACAGCGGCTCTCTCGCCGAGCTCGCGCCGAACGCCGCGGATGGCGGTGAAGAGGTCGGGGGTCGCCTCCTCGGCGGAGTCGACCACCATCAGGCGGGCGATGTCGGCCGCGGAGCGGAGCGGCTCGTGGATGATCGGTCCCACGCCGGGGTCGATGGAGAAGGGCACGCCCATGCCGACCAACGGCAGCATGATGTCGGCGTAGAGCACGGCGGCATCGACGCCCAGCTCGTCGACCGGCATCAGAGTCACCCGCGAGCACAGCTCCGGGGTCCGGGTGATGGTGAGGATGTCGTAGTGCTCGCGCAGCTCGCGATAGGCGGCGAGGCTGCGCCCCGCCTGGCGCATGAACCACACCGGGGTCCGGTCGACCGGCTGCCGGCGCAGCGCCGCCACCATCCGCGCACGCCCGGTCATGGCGGTGACGCCGGCGCCCGCCGTCTTATCAGGAAGCGGCCCGGGAGCCTGGTCAGGCATGCGGCTCAATCGCTCACGCGCTCAATCGACCCCGATGTCGAAGCCGGCCGTCTCGTCGCTCCTCCCGTAGGAGCGGATCGCCATGTGCGTGTCGGTGCGGACGATGCCGGGCATCCCGGCGATGTGCTGGGTCACAACGGTTGCCAGTGCGTCGAGGTCGGGCACCCGGACCACCGCGATGAAGTCGGCCGAACCGGTGGTCGTGTACACCTCGGCGACCCCGTCCGTGTCCGCGAGGGCCCGGCCCAGGCGGCCGATCGCCTCCGGTTTGCAGACGATGAAGAGGAACGCGGTCAGCACTCTGGCGATGGTACTCACCCCGCGCAGCCCGCTGCTCCCCCCCGGCCCGATGCGACCTGCCGACGCCGGCGCGTTACACCGGAGTGACGAAAGGGGATGGTCGGGGGGTTGGGGAGCATCATGCGTTTCAAATGCCAGACCAGCTTGTCTGCACCCGCTGCTGGAGGTGGTACGACGGGCGCACCGTCTGCCCCACCTGCAAGGTCCCCCTGATCCACCCGGAGACCGGCCACCCCGTCGCTGACCCCGCTACAGCGGCTGACGAGCCCGCCTCCCCGGGCCCCGCCCAGTACGGTGCCGATCCTTACGCCGTCTCTCCGGGAGCCGACTACGCCCCCCACGTCCCGGAGGTGTCGGGGTACCCGACCGGCACCCCGCTGGACGCGCCCACTCGCACCGAGATGCGCCACATCCTGGCCGACGACCAGGCGGCGGCTCTGGCTCCCTCCGGTCCCCTGCATACCCGGATGGCGCCCCCGCCACCGGCCCAGCTCGTCCCACCCGGTCCAAGCCCGACGGATCAGGCGCCACCCGCAGCGGGCGCCGGCGTCACCGATCCCTCCGCCCTGGGCCTTCCCACCTGGGGAACGCGCGAGCGGGTGGGCTACCGCGGCGGGGTGACCTATCCCGTCCCCGATTCGGCTCCTCCGGTGGCTGGAGAGCCGGCGACGGAGGGCAGTGCCGCGGGGACCCCGACGTGGGGGATTCGAGCATTGCAAAGCGAGGCCGCCCCGCCTCCGTCGGTCGCCACAGTGCCGCCGGCCGCCGCCGCGCCCGCCCCGGGCATCCCGCTGGGGACGATCACCGCGCCGCTCGGGCAGTCCCGGGCACCGCTCGCCCGACCTCAGCCACCGTTGGGCCAGCTCACCTCCCCAGGGCCGGCGGGATCCAATCCCTTGACCGCTTCGCCGCCACCATGGCGTCCTGCCACCCCGCCTCGGAACGCAGCGCTCCCGCTGTCTGGCCCACCCCCGCCGCCCGCCAGGCCGGCGTTCGCCGCACCCCCTGCGGCGCCCTTATCTCCGGCACCGTTCGTTCCGCCGGTGCCCTCCGCGTCCCCCGTGCCCTTCGCCCCGCCGGTATTCGCCGCGCCCCCTGCGGCGCCCGTATCACCGGTACCGTTCGTTCCAGCGGTGACCTCCGCGTCCCCAGTGCCCTTCGCCCCGCCGGCGCCTCCCACGTCCCCGGCGCCCTTTGCCCCCCGTACGGCCTTCGTGGCGCCTGTACCTCCGGCATTCCCGGCGTCCTTCGCGCCCCCGGCGGCCCCCGGGTTCCCCGTGCCGCCATCGGCCCTTCCTCCCCGGCCGGCATCGCCACCCGCGCCGCCCGCGCCGCCCTTCATGCCGGCCCCGCCTTCGCCGGCTCCGTCCGGGTCTCCACCGAGGCCCGCCGCCGCCTATTCGGGCGCGGAGCCGGCGGTGCCCGGATGGCCAGGTGTGGCCACACCGGTGGTCGGCCCCTCTGGCACGTGGGCTCCCCGGTCGTCCGCCAGCCTGGTGGCGGGTGCCGCCGGCGAGTCCGGTTCAGCGCTGTCGCCGTGGGCGAGGCCCGCGCACGGACCTGGCGCTGCCGCGCCCGCCGCGAACCCTGCGCTGTCCACTTCTCCCACGGGGTCTGGACCTGGACCGATCCCGGCCGCCGCGACCGCCTCGACCCGCCGGCCGAGCCTCTTCCTTGCCTCGCTGGCCGGGCTGGTGGTGGGTCTCGTGGTCGCGGCACTGTGGGTCGCCGCCGCCCTGGAGACCGGCCTCCTGCTGGCCGAGCTGGCCGTGGTGGTGGGTCTGGCGTCGGGACTGCTCCTACGCCGCGTGGCCCGCAGGGACGGCGCCGGCCCGGCGATCTCCGCGTTCGTCGTCGCCCTGGTCGCGATCGCCTTCGGGCTGTTCCTGGCGGCGCTGGCTGTCCACAGCGGCAAGGGGTCCTCGCTGCAATCGGCTCTCGAGCATCTCAACGGCGCCGTTTTGTCCGACCTCTGGAAGGTGATCGGCGAGACCGGGGCCGCTCTGGGTGGGGCGGGGGTCGTCGTCGCCGCGCTGGTCGCGCTGGTCCACCGGCCCGCATCGCGCTCCTGACCCGGAGGCCGGGCATGGACAGCCCGGCGGCTGACCGGCAGCATCCGGCCGGGTTGGGTGATCCGGCTTGGTGGCGGCGGTGTGGCACCGGGGTCCGGGACGGCGGTATCCTCCCCCTGGCCTGCGCGGGAGTAACTCAACGGTAGAGTGCAACCTTCCCAAGGTTGAAGTTGCGGGTTCGAGCCCCGTCTCCCGCTGGCCGGCCTCCCCCTTTGCCTTCTCCACGGCCCTTCGGCGGACGGCCTGACCGCTGGGCATGGTCCAGGACGCCGAGCACGGGCTGGTGGCGGCGTGCGGAGGGTGGGCTGGTTGCTGGACCCGCGCGCCGAGGGCGGTCGTCGCCCCGTAGGTGGGTCTCAGGTCTCTCTCAGAGGCCTCTCAGGCGGGGGGCGCCTCGATCGCACTAGTCTTTGGGCATGGTCCTTGCACCTCTCGCGACGATCCGCCTCACCGGCTACACCCGGCTCCTGGTGCTCTTGCTTTTCGCACTCTGGCTGGGCGGAGCCGCCAACGCCGGCGTGGCGATGGGAGCGGTGGAGCGAGCGGTGGTCTCGCTGCGCGGACGGACCAGGCGCAATCCGTATGCGAGGGCCGCCGCCGCCGGTTAGGCCGAGGCGATCCCTCCGCTGCTCGGGCGGGGCCTGGGCTGCGGACGCCGGCCTCAAGCCTTCCCAGGGGCCCCGGAGAGAGCGTCCGCGAGCCAGCCGCGCACCCGCTCGTGATGCGCGGACCAGTCCGCCCACGTCGACTCCGCCCAGGCGAGGACCGCCTGGGAACGGCCTTCCGGGGGAGCGGCCGCGACGCCGGCGAGAGTGACCGCGAAGCCCGCCGGCCTCGGCGTCAGCAACGGGTACTCCCGGTGGGTCCATTCGCCGATCAGATGATGGAGACGGATCCCCGGGACGCCGTGCTCGAGGGCCGCGCAGAGGCTCATGAGATGCACCGCCACCGACTGGCGGTTCCGCCGCTCCGGGTTGGCCGCGTGCTGGACCGCGTAGGTGTCGATCAGGTGCTGGCTCGTCTCGACCCCCGGCGCCCCGGTGAGGGAGGATCTCCAGGCGAGGAGGGAGCCGTAGAGCGCCCAGCAGCCGGGGGCGGAGAGCATGTATGGATGGACCGGCCCGGCCGCGTCCGGCACCACCGCGCCACAGCCGAAGCACCGGACCTCACCCACGGGGCGACCATAGCCGACCCCGGGATGCCGTGGCGGCGCCAGGCATGGGGTCGCCAGCGCCAGGAGCCCGGCGACAGGCTGGCCGTTGACCTAGACAGACCTGTCTGTTAGCGTGCCCCGAGTGGGGCGCCGGCGACGGCGCCCGCCGCAGACCGCCCCGCCGCATCGCCTCGAGGAGAGCCGGACGTGAAGATCGCTGTATTGGGAACGGGCGTGGTGGGGCAGACGCTGGCCGGCCGGTTGGCGGCACTCGGCCACCAGGTGACTGTCGGTACCCGCGACCCGGATGCGACGCTGGCGCGCACCGCACCGGACGAGGGCTCGGACACGCCGGACTTCTCCGCGTGGCAGGTCGACAATTCCCAGGTGGAGCTGGCGACCTTCGATGGCGCCACCGTGCAGGCCGAGCTGATCATCAACGCGACCGGTGGGGGAGTGTCGCTCGCAGCGCTGGCGATCGCCGGCGCCGCCAACCTGGACGGCAAGGTCATCCTCGATGTGGCCAACACCCTGGACTTCTCCAACGGCTTCCCGCCGTCGCTCTCCGTGGTCAACACCGACAGCCTTGCGGAACAGATCCAGCGGGCTTATCCCGCGGCCAGGGTGGTCAAGTCCCTCAACACCATGAACTGCCAGGTGATGGTCGATCCCGCCCGCGTGCCCGGCGAGCACGTGGTGTTCGTCTCCGGTGACGACCTCGCCGCCAAGGAGACGGTGGCGGAGCTGCTGAATGAGCTCGGCTGGCCGCCCAGCGCAATCTGGGACCTCGGCAGCCTCTCCACCGCGCGCGGGGCCGAGATGATCCTGCCGCTGTGGCTCTCGATCATGCGGAAGCTGGGCGGCGGAGAGTTCAACTTCGCCATCGCCAGGGCCTGAGGCGGAAGCCGGCGTCATGGTGGTCCCGGCCGGCGGGCAGCGCGCGTCACCCACCCCTCGGGGTGAGGCGAGGGAGCGCATTCTCGATACCGCCTTCCGCCTCTTCTACGCTCACGGCGTGCGCGGCGTTGGGGTCGACACGATCATCGCCGCGTCCGGCGTCGCCAAGGCCACCTTCTACAGACACTTTCCGAGCAAGGACGACCTCGCCGTCGCCTACCTCGACCGCGTCGATGCCCGGTGGCGCGGGCAGCTCCAAGCTGCCGCCGCGGCGGCCGGTCCTGATCCACGGGCCCGGCTGGTCGGCATGTTCGACGCCCTGCTCACGGTCTGCCAGCAGGACGACTTCCACGGCTGCGCCTTCATCAACACGGCGGCCGAGTCAGCGCCGGACAGCCCTCTGCATGCGCGTAGCGTGGAGCACAAGGCGGCGGTGCGCGAGTGGGTGCGCGACACCGCGGCGCGGGGAGGTGCGCGTGACCCGGCCGCGCTCGCCCGGGCCCTCACCCTGCTCCTCGACGGCGCCCTTGCGGAGGGTGTGCTCGACGCAGACCCGTCCGCCGCCCGGGCGGCCAAGGAGGCCGCCGCCGCGCTGGTCGAGACGCACTGCCGCGCCTGAGGGCGCGGCGCATCAACTCTCCGAGGCGGCTTCCTTCACCGTGGTGCCGTCAGCGGGATCTCCCGCAGCCGCAGTCGCCGGCGATCAGCCCGAGGCCGATGCCGAGCATCCAGACGTCCTTGCTGACGGGCAGACCGGCGGGGGTGGGCCAGATGCTGCCCGCCTTGCGCAGCGCCGGGGTCCGCCAGTACATGGTCAGCAGTCCACCGGAGAAGGCGGTGAGCGCCGCGCCGGCCGAACGGTCGCGTACGAAGGGGGAGAGAAGGACGGCCCCGCAGGCGACCTCGGAAGCGGAGAGCAGCTTGGCGAACGTCGTCGCGGGGAGCTTGCTCAGGACGGGGAAGGCCCCGGCGGCCATCCCGTGGAGGGCCGTGGCGCGTTCGGCCGGCAGATTCCACTTCCCGATCCCGGAATTCAGGATGAACGCGCCGGTCGCGAGGCGGCCGGGTATGGAGCGGACCTTGACGTGTGCCGGCATGATGGTTGCCTCCTTGTCCCCCCCGTCTGCGGGTCTCAGCTGGGGTTTGACCTCGGCCGGCGAACAGTTCGGCGAACTGTCCACGGGCCGATCATGGCACGTTCCCGCAGAGGGAGCCGGAGCGCTCCCCACCCTCCGTGAGGCGGCTCAGCGGACGCCGTTCCGCGCCAGGCCAGGCGACGGAGACGCGGCGCGGCCAGTGGGGCCGGCTTGCCGGGACGGAGCGACCATCCACAGGAGACCATCGAGGAGGGCGTCGAGCGCGTCCCTCTGGAGGACCAGCACGCGGTGCCCGCCCTCCGTCGCATTGGCGACGAGGCCCGCATCGCGCAGGATCTTCACGTGGTTGCTGACCGTCGGCTGCGCCAGCCCGAAGAGTGCGGCGAGCTCGGTGACCGTGCTCGGAGCGGAGCGCAGCACCTCCACCATGGCGAGTCGGGTCGGGTCCGAGATGGTCTTCAAACGTCGCGCCAGGATCTCGGTGCGTGCCCGTGCCTCCGCGCCGCTGCCCTCCGCCCGCACGCCGATGAGCACGATTCCGGGCAGGTCCACGAGCGATCCGAGATGGGCGAAATAGGCGGGGACCACCGCGATGATGCCGTCCGGGGGAAGGGAGGCGACCAGGTCCTCGAGGAGGTGGTCGCCCGGCGTGTGAGCACTGTGGGCGATCTCCTGCCAGGCGGCGCCCCGATGCTGGATCTGGCGCCGCGCGGCGACCGCGGCCTCGACCGACCGGAGACCGTTCCGTACCCAGTCCGGCCTGATCGCGGACCAGACGTCGCGGACCACCTCCGCATAGGCGCGGCGGGCTTCCGCCGATGAGCGGAGCCGCGCCAGGCGGTTGCGCAGGGCCGCCCGATCCTCCTCGGTCTCCGAGGCAAGCCGCAGGTCAACCGGTGCCGAGACGCAGAGGTCCTCCAACCGCCCCAGCAGCTCCTCCGCGTCGAGGGTGAACAGCAGGCCGGCGTGGTGGGCGAGGACCGCCAGCTCCATCGAGCCACCGCCGTTTGTCGTCGTCTCCGGGGCACCCCAGAGGGCGCGCACCCGCTCGCCCAGCCGGGGCGTTTCGTCGTAGATCCTGCCCAGGGTGGCGTGGTCACGGCGGAAGGAGGGTTGCGAGGCCGCGTGCAGAACCCAGTCGAGCTCGACGGCGATGGACCCCGCCACCGCCACGTCGGGCCGGCGCTCGGTGGGGGCCTCCTGATCGTGGTAGAACGGCATAGCCACGAGACTATATCACAATGTATCTTGACATGCGGTCATTGCCATGCAAAGATACCGATATGACTATGAACCCATGGACCACTCAGCAACTGGCGAGAGCCCGGATCGACGATCTGTGCCGCACCGCCGGCGTGGATCAGTTCAGGCGCGACCTCGCTGGCGGGGTGTGGCACCTTCGCGGCCCGAAGCGGGTGCGCGTGAGGGTCCACGGCAGGGGGACCGGCACCTCCTCGTAACGGCGCCGCAGCTTCCTGGCAGGGTCTTCCACACCCTGCCACCGGCCCGGGCCGCTAGCATGTGGGCCGCCGTGTGCTCATCGACCCCCCTCCCGTGTGCCGGGTGGGCCCATTCCAGGATCTTCTCACAGAGCTGATGGGGTGACCGGGTTGACGAGCCCGAATCGAGCGGCAGCGACCGAACCCATGGGCCGGAGTTGAGAGATGAGCCTTCGCCGTCTTGAGTTGACGCAGCTTCCCGACCTCGCTCACGGCACCCAGCGAGCGGGCCCCGTCCGCAGTCGCCGTCCCAACTACGTCGACCTGCTTCCCCCCTGCAATGCCGGCTGCCCGGCCGGGGAGAACATTCAGGCGTGGCTCGGCCTCGTCCGCGACGGCCACCACGAGGAGGCCTGGCGGCAGCTGGTCGCCGACAACCCGCTCCCCGCCATCCACGGGCGGGTCTGCTACCACCCCTGCGAGGACGTCTGCAACCGCGCCGAGTTGGACAGCCCGGTCTCGATCCACTCGGTCGAGCGCTTCCTCGGCGACCTGGCCCTCAGCTCCGGCTGGCCGCTACCCGCCGCCGCGTCCCCGAGCGGCAAGCGCGTGCTGGTCGTGGGGGCGGGCCCGAGTGGACTCTCCGCCGCCTACCAGCTGGCGCGCCAGGGTCACCAGGTGGAGATCCACGACCTGAGCCCGGAGCCGGGCGGGATGATGCGCTACGGCATCCCTGAATACCGGCTGCCGCGCGACGTGCTGGCTGGCGAGCTGGCCCGCATCGAGGCGCTGGGGGTGCGCTTCGTCCTCGGCCACCGGGTCACCGACCTCGCCACCGAGCGGGCGCAGGGCGGATTCGATGCCGTTTTCGTGGCGGTTGGGGCCCACCTCTCCAAGCACGTCGACATCCCCGCCCAGGACGCGGGCCGGATCATCGACGCGGTGCCCTTCCTGCGCGAGGTGGCGGCCGGCGGGCGTCCGGTCCTCGGCCGGCGGGTGGCGGTCTACGGCGGCGGCAACACCGCCATGGACGCGGCCCGGGTGGCCAAGCGGCTCGGGGCCAGCGAGGCGCTCATCGTCTATCGCCGTGACCGGAAGCGGATGCCGGCCAGCGAGGAGGAGGCCGAGGCGGCCGAGCGTGAGGGGGTGCAGATCAATTGGCTGCAGACCATCACCGCCTTCGACGGTCCCGAGCTGACCGTGGAGGTCATGGAGCTGGACGAGAAGGGGTTCCCCCAGCCCACCGGCCGGATGGAACGGCTCGCTGCCGACACCCTGATCCTCGCCGTCGGCCAGGACGCCGACACCGGGTTCCTCCGCCACGTGGCGGGTGTGGAGTTCAAGGCCGACGGGACGGTCGTGGTCTCGAGCTCGATGATGACCGGGTGCCCCGGGGTCTTCGCCGGAGGCGACATGGTGCCCTCGGAGCGGACGGTCACCGTGGGAGTCGGCCACGGCAAGAAGGCGGCCCGTTTCATCGACGCATACCTGCGCGAGACCGCGGCGCCGTCCATCGCCAAGCACTCCCTGGCGAGCTTCGACCGCCTCCATCCCTGGTATTTCGCCGACGCCAGCTCGCGCCGGCAACCCGAGCGCGAGCCGGTGGAGCGGGTGTCCGACTTCGCCGAGGTCGTGGGCGGCCTCAGCCGGGCGGAGGCCGTCTTCGAGGCGCAGCGGTGCCTCTCCTGCGGCAACTGCTTCGAGTGTGACGGCTGCCTGGGCTCCTGCCCCGAGGGGGCCGTGGTCAAGCTCGGCGTCGGACACCGCTACCGCTTCGACTACGACCGTTGCACGGGCTGCGGCACCTGCTTCGAGCAGTGCCCGGTTCATGCCATCGAGATGATCGGGGAGCCGAGCTGATGCGCACCACCGTCGACGCCAACGAGGCGGTGGCCTCGGTCGCCTACCGGCTCAACGAGGTCTGCTGCATCTACCCCATCACCCCCTCGTCCCCCATGGCCGAGCTGGCCGACGAGTGGGCCAGTCAGGGCCGCAAGAACGTCTGGGGGAGCGTGCCCTCAGTTGTGGAGATGCAGAGCGAGGGCGGTGCCGCCGGGGCGCTCCATGGCTCGCTCCAGGGTGGCGCGCTGACCACCACCTTCACGGCCTCGCAGGGCCTGCTTCTGATGATCCCCAACATGTACAAGATCGCCGGTGAGCTGACCCCGGCCGTCTTCCACGTCGCGGCGCGCTCCCTGGCCGCGCAGGCGCTGTCGATCTTCGGCGATCACTCCGACGTGATGGCGATCCGCCAGACCGGATTCGCGCTGCTCGCCTCGGCATCCGTTCAAGAGGCCCACGACCTGGCGGTGGTGGCCCAGGCCGCGACGCTCCGCACCCGGATCCCCTTCGTCCACTTCTTCGACGGCTTTCGCACCTCCCACGAGCTGAACACGGTCGAGCTGCTCTCTGACGACGACCTGCTGGCGCTGGTCCCCACCGAGCTCATCCGCGATCACCGGGGCCGGGCGCTCTCGCCGGAACGGCCCTTCATCCGCGGCACGGCGCAGAACCCGGATGTCTACTTCCAGGCGCGCGAGACGGTCAATCCGTTCTACGCGCGGGTCCCCGCCGCCGTCCAGGAGGCGATGGATGCGCTGGCCGAGCGGACCGGGCGCCGCTACAGCCTCGCCGAGTACCACGGTGCCCCCGACGCCGAGCGCGTCATCGTCGCGATGGGATCGGGCGCGCAGACCGCCGCGGAGACCGCGGCTCACCTCGTCGCGCAGGGCGAGAAGGTCGGCGTGGTGCAGCTCCGCCTCTACCGTCCGTTCCCGACCGCCGAGCTGCTCGCGGCCTTCCCGGAGAGCGCCCGCCGCGTCGCCGTTCTGGACCGCAACAAGGAACCGGGCGCGCTCGGCGAACCGCTCTTCCTCGACGTGCTGTGCGGGCTCGCCGAGGCGCTCTCCGCCGGCACCCGCGAGCCCATGCCGCTCGTCATCGGCGGCCGCTACGGACTCTCCTCCAAGGAACTGACCCCGGCGATGGTCGCCGGCATCTTCACCGAGCTGAGCGCGGAGCGACCGCGCTCCCGCTTCACGATCGGCATCAACGACGACGTGAGCGGCACCAGCCTGCCGTACGAGCGCACCCTCGACATCGAGTCGCCGCGGACGCTCCGCGCCGTCTTCTTCGGGATGGGCTCGGACGGGACCGTCGGGGCAAACAAGAACACCATCAAGATCCTCGGCGAGGACCCGGGGCGTCACGCGCAGGGCTACTTCGTCTACGACTCCAAGAAGTCCGGTTCCGAAACCGTCTCGCATCTCCGCTTCGGTCCGGACCCGATCCGGGCGCCGTACCTCATCGACCAGGCCGGGTTCGTCGGCTGCCATCACCCCCGGCTGATCGAGCGCCCCGAGGTGCTGGAACGGGCGGCCCCGGGTGCGACCTTCCTGCTCAACACCTCGGTCCCACCGGCGGAGGTCTGGGACTCACTGCCCCGCGAGGTCCAGGAAAAGCTCCTCGCCAAGCGGATCACCCTGTACACCATCGACGCCGGGCGGGTGGCCCGTGAGGCCGGTCTCGCCGGACGGGTCAACACGGTGCTCCAGACCTGCTTCTTCGCCATCTCGGGAGTGCTCCCTCAGGAGCAGGCGATCGCGGAGATCAAGCACGCGATCACCAAGAGCTACGCGCGCCGCGGGCCCCAGGTCATCGCCCAGAACGAGGCGGCGGTGGACGCCGCGGTGGCAGCTTTGCACCGTGTCGAGCTGCCCACCACCGTGACCGCCACCCGGGGGGTCCGGCCCGTGATCCCCGCGGACGCCCCGGAGTTCGCGCGCACCGTGATCGGCGCCATGATGGCCGGGCACGGCGACGATCTCCCGGTGAGCGCCCTCCCGGTCGACGGCACCTACCCGAGCGGTACCGCCGCCTACGAGAAACGCAACATCTCCGACGAGGTGGCGGTCTGGGACCGGGATCTCTGCATCCAGTGCGGCAACTGCAGCTTCGTCTGCCCGCACAGCGTCATCCGTTCCAAGCTCTACGACTCCGCGCAGCTGACCGGGGCACCGGACCAGTACATGTCGATGCCGCTCAACGCGCGCGGCCTGCCCGACAGCCGCTTCACCCTGATGGTCTACCTGGAGGACTGCACCGGCTGCGGGCTCTGCGTCGAGGCCTGCCCGGTCTCCGCCCCGGCCGACCCAGAGCACAAGGCGATCAACCTTGCGGCGCGCGAGCCGCGGGTGGCCGCCGAGCGGCGCAACATCGAGTTCTTCGAGAGCCTCCCCATCGCCGACCGCTCCCGCGTCGACTTCGGCACGGTGCGGGGCACCCAGTATCTGCAACCGCTCTTCGAGTTCTCCGGGGCCTGCGCCGGCTGCGGCGAGACCCCGTACCTGAAGCTGCTGTCGCAGCTCTTCGGCGACCGTCTGATGATCGCCAACGCCACCGGCTGCTCCTCCATCTACGGCGGCAACCTGCCCACCACACCGTGGACGCGGGACGCCGCCGGGCGCGGGCCCGCCTGGTCCAACTCGCTGTTCGAGGACAACGCCGAATTCGGCCTCGGATTCCGGCTCGCCGCCGATCAGCAGCTCCGGGTGGCCCGCGAGCGGCTCGGCGAGCTGCGCGAGGCGGTGGGGGCGGAGCTCGTCGACGCGATCCTCGGTGCCCCCCAGCGCCGGGAGTCCGAATATTCGGCCCAGCGCGAGCGGGTCGATGAACTGCGCCGACGCCTGGACGCGCTGGGGGAGGGGGCCGGGCCCGCGGTCACCGACCTGCGCAGCGTCATGGACCAGCTGGTGCGCCGCAGCGTCTGGATCGTCGGCGGGGACGGCTGGGCCTACGACATCGGCTCCGGCGGTCTGGATCACGTGCTGGCCAGCGGTCGCGACGTCAACGTGCTGGTGCTCGACACCGAGGTCTACTCCAACACCGGCGGCCAGGCGTCGAAGTCCACACCGCTCGGCGCCGTGGCCAAGTTCGCCTCAGCGGGCAAGCGGGTCGGCAAGAAGGACCTCGCCCTCCAGGCGATCGCTTACGGCAACGTCTACGTCGCCCGGGTGGCGATGGGCGCTGACCCCGAACAGACCCTCCGAGCGCTGCGCGAGGCGGAGGCCTACCACGGTCCCTCGCTGGTCATCGCCTACAGCCACTGCATCGCCCACGGGATCGAGAAGGACGGAGTGCTCCTCCGCAACGGCATGGACCAGCAGTACCGGGCCGTCGCCAGCGGGCACTGGCCGCTGGTCCGCTACGACCCGATGGTCCGTGACGGTGGGCGCAACCCCTTCCTCCTCGACTCGCCGAGGCCCCGCATGCGTCTCAGCGAGTACACCGGACGGGAGCTCCGCTACCGGAGCCTCGCCCGCACCCATCCGGCTGAGGCGGAGAAGCTGGTCCACCTTGCCCAGGATGAGGTCGACCGGCGCTGGGCGACCTACGAGGAGATGGCCTCCCACGGCGACCGGTTCCCGATGACGGAGACCAGTGACCCTGCGGTGGTGGGCGCGGAGGGGCGGCCGAATTGAACCTGGAGACAACCTACCTGGGTCTGGTCCTGCCGAGCCCGCTGGTGGCGTCGGCCGGTCCGCTCACGCGCTCGGTGACCGGGATCCGCCGTCTCGCCGCCGCCGGGGTCGGAGCGGTCGTCCTGCCATCCCTCTTCGAGGAGCAGATCCGGCGCGAGGCGGAGCGGGACGCCGCCCTGTCCGAGGCGGGCTCGGAGAGTTTCGGGGAGGCGCTCTCCTACCTCCCAGCGCCCTCCGGTGACGGGGAGCCGCTCCAGTACCTGAACCTGATCGAGCGGGCGACAGCGGCCGTGAAGATCCCGGTCATCGCGAGCCTGAACGGCGCCACCACGGGGGGCTGGACCGCCTACGCCGCGTCGATGCAGAGCGCGGGCGCCGCCGCCCTCGAGCTCAACATCTACTACCTGTCCGAAGATCCGCTGACGCCGGCGCGCGATGTCGAGGAGCGGTACCTCGAGATCCTCTCGGCGGTGAGGGCGGCGGTCACCATCCCGATCGCGGTCAAGCTGGCCCCCTATCTCAGCTCGATGGGGGAGATGGCGACTCGCCTCCAGATGGCGGGTGCCAGCGGCCTGGTCCTCTTCAACCGCTTCATACAATCCGACATCGATCCCGACACCCTCACCGTCACGTCCGGGCTCACCCTCTCCAACCCCGCCGAGGGGGTGCTGCCGCGCTCCTGGATCGCCCGGCTGCGCGGCACCGTTCCGCTGTCCCTGGCGGCCAGCACGGGGGTGGAGAGCGCCCACGACGTGGCCGCCTACCTGCTGGCCGGCGCCGACGTGGTCATGAGCACCTCCTCGCTGCTCCGCCACGGGCCCGAGCACGCGGTGGCGCTGCTCGACGGGCTCCAG
>Ga0187851_10001839_pt1 | contig 19684 bp, 14 predicted proteins | sample June2016WEW_6_10_FD_132997 | JGI IMG/M metagenome (GOLD analysis project Ga0187851, IMG submission 132997) | Peatland microbial communities from SPRUCE experiment site at the Marcell Experimental Forest, Minnesota, USA - June2016WEW_6_10 | ecosystem: Environmental > Terrestrial > Soil >...
CGGGCCGGCCAGTGCCTCGACTCGGGCACCAACGGGGTCAGCGGCGTCCGGGTGCTCAGCTGCGCGCAGGCGCACGACGCCGAGGTGTTCGCCACGTTCCGGGTGAGCGGTTCGCGCTATCCCGGCGCGGCGGCCCTGCAGCAACGCGCCCGGCAGGGCTGCGTCAGCCGGCTCAGCGGCTACCTGAACCCCCAGCTGTCCGCGGCCACGCTGGCGCAGTCCTACGTCTACCCCGACGCCGGGGCCTGGTCGGCGGGTGAGCGCACCGTGGTCTGCACCGTCCGCAGCACCTCCGGCCCCCTGGTCGGCTCGGTCCGGGCCGCATCCTGAGGCATCGGCCCCTGACCAGGCCTGACCAGGCCTGACCGGGCAGCTTCCGCCACTTCGGCAACGTGTTCCAATCAGGCATAAGGAGCAGGGATTCTTAGTTACGCTAGAGGTAATGCCACGACGCACCGCCAAGCCTCAGAACACCACGCCCGCCGAGCCTGACGACACCATCCGGACCGCCGGGAGCAGGGACCCGCTCGAGAGGTTCAGCGCGGTCACCCGCGACTGGTTCACCTCCGCGTTCGCCGCCCCCACCCAGGCCCAGGCGCAGGCCTGGGCGGCCATCGGCAAGGGCGAGAACACCCTGGTCATCGCCCCGACCGGGTCGGGCAAGACGCTGGCCGCGTTCCTGTGGGCGCTGGACCGCCTGGCCGCGGCACCCGCCCCCGAGGACCCGAAGCAACGCTGCCGGGTGCTGTACATCTCCCCGCTGAAGGCCCTCGCGGTCGACATCGAGCGGAACCTGCGCGCCCCGCTGACCGGGATCCGGCACACCGCGCAGGCCATGGGCGCGTCCGAGCCCGACATCCGGGTCGCGGTGCGCACCGGGGACACCGCCGCCGAAGAACGCCGCCGCCTGGCCACCAGCCCGCCGGACATCCTCATCACCACGCCCGAATCGCTGTTCCTCCTGCTCACCTCCAAGGCGCGGGAAGCGCTGCGCGGGGTGGACACCGTGATCGTGGACGAGGTCCACGCGCTGGCCGGCAACAAGCGCGGCGCGCACCTGGCCCTGTCCCTGGAACGGCTGGACGCGCTGACCGCGGACCGGCGCCCGGCCCAGCGGATCGGCCTGTCGGCCACGGTCCGGCCGGCCGCGGACGTGGCGTCGTTCCTGGGCGGCGCCCGCCCGGTGACCATCGCCGACCCGCCCAGCAGCAAGCAGCTCGACGTGAGCATCGTGGTGCCGGTCGAGGACATGACCGACCTGGACACGCCACGCGGCGCGGAGGAGTCGCCGGACGGCCAGGCCGCCCGCCGGTCCATCTGGCCGCACGTGGAGGAGCAGGTGCTCGACCTGATCGAGCGGCACCGCTCCACGATCGTGTTCGCCAACTCCCGCCGGCTGGCCGAGCGGCTCTGCGCCCGGCTCAACGAGCTGGCCGCCGAGCGCGTCGAACTCCGGGCCGGCACCGCGGGCACCGCACCCTCCGCCGGCCCGCCCGCCGAGATCATGGCCCAGGCCGGGTCGACCGGCGGCGCACTCCCTGAGGTCGCCCGGGCCCACCATGGCTCGGTGTCCCGGCAGGAGCGGGCGCAGATCGAGGAGGCGCTCAAGGCGGGCCGGCTCCCGGCCGTGGTCGCCACGTCCAGCCTGGAACTCGGCATCGACATGGGCGCGGTGGACCTGGTCATCCAGGTCGAGTCGCCGCCGTCGGTGGCCAGCGGCCTGCAGCGCACCGGCCGGGCCGGGCACAACGTCGGGGACGTGAGCCGCGGCGTCATCTTCCCCAAGTACCAGGGCGACCTGGTGCAGGCGGCGGTGGTGGCCCGGCGGATGCGCGGTGGCCAGATCGAGCGGCTCGCCATCCCCCGCAACCCCCTGGATGTGCTGGCCCAGCAGATCGTGGCGATGACCGCGCTCGATGACTGGTCCGTGGATGACCTGCACCAGGTGGTGCGCCGGGCCGCGCCGTTCGCCAGCCTGACCCGGCCGGTGCTCGAGGCCGTGCTGGACATGCTGGCCGGGCGGTACCCGAGCGAGGAGTTCGCGGAGCTGCGGCCGCGGCTGGTCTGGGACCGCACCTCAGGGCTGCTGCGCGGCCGGCCCGGCGGCCAGCGGCTGGCGGTGACCAGCGGCGGCACCATCCCCGACCGCGGCCTGTTCGGCGTGTTCCTGGCCGCCTCGCAGCGGGGCGACGGCCGGAACTCCCACCGGGTCGGCGAGCTCGACGAGGAGATGGTTTACGAGTCGCGGGTCGGTGACGTGTTCGTGCTCGGCGCGAGCTCGTGGCGGATCGAGGAGATCACCGCCGACCAGGTGCTGGTCTCCCCCGCCCCGGGCCAGCCGGGCAAGCTGCCGTTCTGGCACGGCGACGCGCCGGGCCGGCCCGCGGAGCTGGGCCGGGCGCTCGGCGCATACTGCCGCGAGCTGTCCGGGGCGGGCGAGCAGGAGGCCACCGCGCGGCTGCGCGCCGACGGCCTGGACGAGCTGGCCGCGGCCAACCTGGTCCGCTACCTGTCCGCGCAGCGGGAGGCCACCGGGTACGTGCCCGATGACCGGACGCTGGTCATGGAGCGGTTCCGCGACGAGCTGGGTGACTGGCGGCTGGTGCTGCACAGCCCGTTCGGCGCGCAGGTGCACGCCCCGTGGGCGCTGGCCATCGCCGCCCGGCTGCGCGAGCGCTACCAGGGCATGGACGTGCAGGCCATGCACACCGACGACGGGATCGTGATCCGCGTCCCGGATACCGAGGAGCCGCCGCCCACCGGGATCGCCATGCTGGAGCCCGGGGAGATCGAACAGCTGGTCACCGACGAGCTGGGCAACTCGGCGCTGTTCGCGTCCCGGTTCCGCGAGTGCGCGGCCCGGGCGCTGCTGCTGCCCAGGCGTCAGCCGGGCCGGCGCAGCCCGCTCTGGCAGCAGCGGCAGCGTTCCGCGCAGCTGCTGTCGGTGGCCCGCAAGTACGGCACGTTCCCGATCGTGCTGGAGACGGTGCGCGAGTGCCTGCAGGACGTGTTCGACGTGCCGGGGCTGATCAGCCTGATGAAGGAACTGGCCAGCCGGAAGATCCGCCTGGTCGAGGTGGAGACCCCGGCCCCGTCGCCGTTCGGGCGCTCGCTGCTGTTCCGCTACGTGGGCGCGTTCATGTACGAGGGGGACGCGCCGGTCGCCGAGCGCCGCGCCCAGGCGCTGGCCCTGGACTCCTCGCTGCTGGCCGAGCTGCTCGGCCAGGCTGACCTGCGTGAGCTGCTGGACCCGCTGGTGGTCGAGCAGACCGAGCGGGAGCTGCAGCGGCTCACCCCGGAGCGGGCCTGCCGGGACCTCGAAGGCGTGGCGGACCTGCTGCGCGCCATCGGCCCGGTGTCCGCCGCCGAGGTGGCTGAGCGCAGCCAGGACCCGGCTGCGGCCGCTGGCTGGCTGGCCGGGCTGGCGCGGCAGCGGCGGGCGCTGGAGTTCCGGATCGCCGGCGAAACCCGGTGGGCCGCGATCGAGGACGCCGGCCGGCTGCGCGACGCGCTGGGCGTGCCGCTGCCCCCGGGCGTGCCCATGGCGTTCACCGAGCCGGTCCCCGACCCGCTCAGCGATCTGGTGGCGCGTTACGCGCGCGGGCACGGGCCGTTCGCCGCCGGGGACCTGGCCCAGCGCTACGGGCTCGGGGTGGCGGTGGTCAGCGGCGCGCTGCGGCGGCTGGCCGCCGGGGGCCGGATCGCCGAGGGCGAGTTCGTGCCCGGGCGGCGCGGGACGCAATGGTGCGACAGCTCGGTGCTGCGCACGCTGCGCCGCCGCTGCCTGGCCAAGCTGCGCAAGGAGGCCGAGCCGGTGCCGCCGTCGGCGCTGGCCCGGTTCCTGCCCGCGTGGCAGAACGTGGCCCAGGTCGCGGCGGGCGAGGGCCGGGGGCGCACGCGCGGGCCGCGGGCCAGCGCGGACACCGTGTACGAGGCCATCGACCAGCTGGCCGGGGCGGCCATGCCCGCGTCGGCGCTGGAGACCCTGATCCTGCCCGCCCGGGTGCCCGGCTACCAGCCCGCCATGCTCGACGAGCTGACCGCGGCCGGCGAGGTGGTCTGGTCCGGTGCGGGCGGGCTGCCCGGCGGTGACGGCTGGGTGACGCTGGCCCCCGCGGACACCGCGCCGCTGCTGCTGCCCGGGCCGGGTGAGATCACCCTCACCCCGGTGCACGAGGCGGTCCTGGCCGCGCTGGACGGCGGCGGCGGGATGTTCTTCCGGATGCTCGCCGACCGGACGGCCGCGCTGCTGGCCGAGGGTGAGCGCAACGGGGCCACCGACGCGGCGGTCGCCGCGGCCATCTGGGACCTGGTCTGGGCGGGCCGGCTCACCAACGACACGCTGGCCGCGCTGCGAACGGTGCTGGGCACGGGCCGTCCGGTGGCCGACAGCGGCCCGGCGGGCACGGGTTCAGCCGGCGCGGTCCCGGCCCGGCGGCGCGCCACCGGGCCGGGACCGCGCCGTCCCGGAGCCCGGGGGCGGGGCCGTGGCGGTTTCGGCCGGCCGGCCATGCCGTCCCGGACCGGGCCTCCCACGGTCACCGGGCGCTGGTCCCTGGCGCCACCCGCCGACGCGGATCCGACCCTGCGGATGCACGCGCTGGCCCGGACCCTGCTGGACCGGCACGGGATCCTGATCCGCGGCGCGGCCGCCACGGAACGGGTGCCCGGTGGCTTCGCGGCGATCTACCCGGTGCTGCGGGCCATGGAGGACGCGGGCCAGTGCCGCCGCGGCTACTTCGTCGAGGGCCTCGGCGCCGCGCAGTTCGCGCTCCCCGGCGCGGTGGACCGGATGCGCGCGCTGGCCGCCGAGACCGGCGAGCGCGAAACCCCCGGCGATCCGTGGGCGCGCGCAGGCGATCCGGGTGCGGGCTCGCCCGCCCCCGGTTTTTTCCGCAACGAAAACCCGTCCGGGCCAGCCCCCAGCGTGACCGTGCTCGCCGCAGCTGACCCAGCCAACCCGTTCGGGGCGGCTCTGCCCTGGCCTGAGCGACCCGGGGAGGCCCCGGGCGCCCACCGGCCGGGCCGCAAGGCCGGTGCCCTGGTCGTCCTGGCCGGGGGCGAGCTGGTGCTCTACGTCGAGCGGGGTGGCAAGACCCTGCTGTCCTGGACCAGCGACCCGGCCGTGCTCGGGCCCGCCGCGGCGGCCCTGGCCGGCGCGGCCCGCGGCGGGGCGCTGGGCCGGCTGACGATCGAGCGGGCCGACGGCTCGGCCGTCCAGGATTCGCCGCTGGCCCGGGCCCTGGAGGAGGCCGGGTTCCGGCCCACACCCCGCGGACTGAGGCTCCGGGCCCAGGTGGCCTGACTCTGGAGGGGCCTGATGGTGCAGTGGCCTGACCCTGGAGGTGCCTGATGGTGCAGTGGCCTGACTCTGGCCCTGGATGCTGGCACCCCGGATAATGGCATTCCGGCTGCACCCGGCGTCCCCATAGGGCACCTTGCTCAAGGGGGGCACCGGGAACAACGCAGTACCGCCTGGCCTCCACCTGGGAGTGGGCCGTGGGCGGCTTCGGCCGCTGCGAGTGCGAGGACAGGAGGGCGCCGTGGCCAACGCGGAGGGCATCGACCTCTCGAGCTACCAGCCTGCGTTCGACTGGTCCGCCGTAAAGGGGCGGATTTCGTTCGCGTTCATCAAGGCGACCGAGGGCACGACGATCCGGGACCCCGATTTCGGCGTCAACTGGCAGCAGGCCAACGACCTCGGCATCGTCCGCGGCGCCTACCACTTCGCTCACCCGTCGAACGGGGCGGCCACCGAGGCCCAGGCGTTCCTGGCCGTGGTCGAGGCCCGCGGCTTGAAGGCCGGTGACCTGCTCGCCCTCGACCTGGAGACGTCGGACAACCTCAGCCCGGCGCGCGTGTCGGAGTACGCCCGGAACTGGTGCGCGGACGTGCATCAGGCCACCGGGCACACCCCCGTCGTCTACACGTTCCTGGACTTCGCCCAGCAGGGCAACTGCGCCGGGCTGGGCCACTACCCGCTATGGATCGCGGAGCCGTCCGCCCCGGCGGGGAAGCCGGTGGTGCCGCAGCCCTGGTCGACCTGGGCGTTCCACCAGTACGGGACCACCCGGGTGGGCAGCAACACGGTCGACGTGGATGTGTTCAACGGGGACACCGCCGCCCTGAAAGCGTTCGCCAACTCAGCGTCGTCAGCCAAGGAGGAAGCCGAAGTGCAGAGCGGGTCCCTGAATAACGGCGCCAGCGCCGTCACCACGATCGCCATCCCGTTCGGCAGTGCCAAGGAGATCGGTTTCGCCTGCGACAACGGGATACAGGGCCTGCCGTCCGCCCGGCTGCGGGTGGCGGTCTGGGATGGCGGCTGGCAGGTGCACAACCCGGTGGTGGTCGACAGCAGCGCCGGCCAGACGGTGCTCAAGTTCAGCGACCCGTCCAGGACGTCGGTGGTGTCGGTCGAGCGTCTGGATGCGGGCGACGTCAGCGTCGGGTACCAGGTCTCCTAAGCTTCGGGTGTGAACGGCGCCCCGCCCACGATCTACGACGTTGCCGCGGCTGCGGGCGTGTCCATCGCGTCGGTGTCCCGGGTGCTCAACGGAACCGGCAGCCCCCGCGCGGACACCCGGGATCGCGTGCTCCGGGCGGTAGCCGAGCTCGGCTTCGTGCCCGACGGCGCGGCCCGGGCGCTGAGCGTCAAGCTCAAGGAGACGGTGGGGGTCGTCTACCGGCGCGTGCCCAAGGCGACGCCTGGCGGGGTGTTCGCCGAGGAAGACGAGAACCTCCAGTTCGCCGACATCATCAACCGGGGCATCGAGGTGGCGGCGCAGCGCAGCGGGTTCAGCCTGCTGATCAGCTCGGTAGCGGCCGCGGACGCCGACGCGGGCCGGCGGATGCTGGCCCTGGCCCGCAAGTGCGACGGGCTGATCGTGCACGACCTGGTCCTGGACGAAGGGCAGCTGGACCGGCTGGGCCGCCAGATCCCGGTGGTCAACCTGGCCGGGATCACCACGCCGCACACGGCCAGCGTGCGCGGCGACAGCGAGGCGGGCATGCGTGACCTGATGCGGCACCTGATCCGGGATCACGGGTACGCCGCGGTCGGGTACCTGTCCGGGGTCGCGGACAGCCCGGACAACGTGACCCGCCGGGCGGTGGTGACGGCCGAGGCCGGCGCCGCAGGCGTGGAACTCGCCGCGGGCCCGCAGTGGCAGGGCAGCTACTACGCGGACGGCGGGGCCCAGGTCATCGAGGGGCTGCTCGGCGCGGGCCGGCCGCTGCCACGGGCCATCGTGTGCGCCAACGATCTGGCCGCGCTCGGGGCCCTGCACACGCTGGCCCGCCACGGCGTGGACGTGCCGGGCGAGGTGGCGGTCACCGGTTTCGACGACATCCCGGTCGCGCGGCGGCTCCATCCGGGGCTGACCACCGTCCGCCAGCCCATCCAGGAACTCGGGGCCACCGCGTTCGAGCTCCTGGAGTCGCTGGTCCGCAACGGCCAGCCGGAACCGCGGGATGTTGTCCTGCCGACCCGCCTGATCCGCCGGGAGAGCTGCGGCTGCTAGCAGGCCCCCGGTGTCCGAGAGCACGGTGTCTCAGAGCACGGTGTCTCAGAGCACGGTGTCCCAGAGCACGGTGTCCCAGAGCACGGTGTCTCAGAGCACGGTGTCCCAGAGCACGGGCAGCGACGGGGGCTTGCGGAACACCAGGCCCCGGGGGGCGGCCGGGTGGTCCGGGTCGAGCCGCAGGCCGGGCAGCAGGCGGAGGGCGGCGGCGATCGCCGCACGGGCTTCCAGCCGGGCCAGGTGCACGCCCAGGCAGAAGTGCGGGCCGCGGGCGAAGGCCAGGTTCTGCCCGGCGTTGCCGCGGCGGACGTCGAAGCGGTCCGGGTCAGGGAAAGCGGCCGGGTCCCGCCCGGCGCCGGCTACCGAGACCCTGACGAGGTCCCCCTGGCTGACGGCGGCGCCGCCGAGTTCGACGTCGCGGGTAGCGTAGCGGTCCACGACGGCGGCCGCGGGTTCGAGGCGCAGCGACTCCTCGATGGCCTGCGGCAGCAGCCCGGGATCGGCGCGGACCAGACCCAGCTGGTCGCGGTGGCCGAGCAGATGCCACGCCGCGTTGGCGATCATCCCTTCGGTGGTCTCGATCCCGCCGAACATGAGCACCGCCGCGTTGGAGACGATCTGTGCCGGGCTGAGGCCGGCACCCCCGGCGTCGGCCCCGCGGCGCCCGCGGGTGGTCCGCAGGGCCGGCCGGGCCGCGTCCGCGAGCAGTGAGGGCCCGGCGCCGTTCTCGATGACCGCCTGCAGATCGTCGCTGAGCTGCCCGAACGCCGCCATCCCTGCGGTCACTCCCGACGACGGCGCGAGCGTCGCGTCCGGGTCGTCCGCGGCCAGCTGCGAGACCGCGCCGACGATCGCGTCGTACCAGGACAGGATGGTGCCCCGGGGCACCTGGCCAAGCCCGAGCACCCTGGCCACGACGGCCACGGCGAGCGGTGCGGCCAGGCCCCGGCTCAGGTCGCCCCGCCCGGCCGGGCGCATCACGCTGACCAGCCGGTCCGCTTCAGCGGTCACGAACGCTTCCAGTTGCTCGTGCACGGCGGCCTGGCTGAACGGGCCGGTGAACGGGCGCCGGTGCCGGTCGTGCTGGTCGCCGTCCAGCGAGAGCATGCTCGGTCCCACGATCCGGGCCGTCGAGAAGCGCGGGTCGTCCACGGTGAAGGCCACGCTGTCCCGCATGACCGCCAGGGCCAGGTCGCGCCGGGTCACCAGCCAGCCGCCCAGGACCGGCACCCAGGAGACCGGCTCGGCCGCGCGCAGCCGGGCCAGGCTGGGGTGCGGGTCATCGTCAAGGTGCGCCAGTCTGACGGCCGCGCCCAGCGGATACTCGCGAGCCCGCACGGTCATCGACGGTGAGCTCGCGCCGTGGCCAGTCATGGAGACGACGCTACTGCCCGGGCGGACTGACCCCCGCTCGCCCCGCGGGCTCACACGGCCGCCGGGCTGCCCGGCGGCGCTGGCCCCCCGGATGCCACCCTCCTAAGCCGGTCGGCACCATCGGCAAGCCGGCGAGCCTTCCCCGCGCGGCCGACGCGACGCCCTCAGCCACTTCCTGCCAACCGAATTCGGCGGTGGCAAGTGCTGTCAGGGCCTTGCGGGCCTGCCTTGAGGAAACCGGCGTATTCGCGGTGAACAGCAGCCAGCCGGCCAGTTTGTCGCCGATCTCCTGCACGGCACCCGGGCCCAGCCGGAAGGACAGCTGAGCGCGAAGATCCTGGCGAACAGCGGGGGACAGCAATTCTGTCACTTCCGCTAGCCCGGAGTGGGCTGCCGCCAGCGGCACCGAACCGCAGCACGCGGCTTCCGCGAGTACCATGCCGAACGCTTCGGGGAACGTGCTGGGAATGACCACGGCCTGGGAGACGCACATCAATTCGGAAACATCATCGTGCTCGATCCGCCCGGCGAAATGCACGCGCTGCATGGCGGCCCGCGAAGCGTTCACGTAGCGTTCCCGCTCAGGCCCGGCGAGCCCGTCGAGGAAGGCGGCCAGGAAATGAAGCTCACCGGGTGGCCCTCCCTCCAGTTCCCGCCCGCGGTGAGCGATGACGCGGGCGGCCCGAAGGTCACCCTCGCCCAGTGCGCGGGTCAGTCCGAGGAGCGTGTGACGATACGCGCCAAAGCCGGCGATCATGAGGCGGGCGTCCGGTACGCGCTCGATGACCAGCGGCCACGCCGCGAGGAGCAAGTCCACCCCTTTCGAGACGATGAGCTTCCCGACATAGCTGACGATCCGGTCACGTGTCGGGTCGGCGGCCCGGAGAGCCTGCGCCGCGTCGCCTTCCCCGCCCCAGCTTGGCGGGTCTGCTTCCAGGCGTGCCGCCAGCGCGCGCAGCCGGCTCTTGGCTTCCCGGGGCGGGCGCGGGTGGAACCTCTGGGTATCAACGCCTGGCCCGAGCAGCCTGGTGCGCGCGGGAAGGTCCGGCATGCGGACGACCTCCCACAGGCTCTCGGCGGTGTGCCTGGAGCCCACGAGCACGGCGGCCGCCCCCGCGAGGCCCTCGCGGGCGTAAGGCCCGAATCTGTCGGCGTTCGGCCGGACCGTGTACTCGAGCGCCGAGCCGTGGATCTTTACCGCATAGGGAACCCGGCCGCCTAGCGCGCGGGCCAGGATCACCGGGCCCATCACGACATGGTTCGCGAGCGCCTCGTCCGGCCCCACCGCGGCCACGACATCGCCGACGGCGGCGACGTTAGCCTCGATGTAGTGCTCGAGCTCACCGTCCGTCAGCTGCGGGAAGGTGCGGGCCTCGAACCCTTCATAGCGATCGGCGACATAGACGGGAAGCAAGCCCCCGATGTCCGGCACGTAGGCCGTGCACCGGACTGGCTCACGCGAAACCTCGACGCCCAGGCGCCCGTTGTGCCAACGCCCGACGGCATCCACGAAATCGAATTCAGCCGCATTCTTTTCCTGGCACAGCAGGTGCACCTCATGGCCGGCATTCACCAGCCACCGGGTTAGTTCCGCGTTGTAGATATTACTCCCGGTGCCCCGCAGGAGATATCCATGAAATATCAGAATGCGCAATCCAACCACGTCCCCCGACGAATGCCCGTCAGCTCAGGCGCAACACGCAGGCAACCCGGCAAGGTAAATATCCGGAAAAATCCGGCCTTAGTTACCGTGGCCGATTCGCTGACTTTTAATACTGAATTGAGTGTAACAGAATCGTTCTGGGGGCCTGTACTGTTATCCAGCTAAATGAATGTCAGGCCTAAGGAAATCGTGATAATTCTAATTATGCCGGGCCGTAAAGAGGCCTCACCGCGGGCTGCGGATTCCTGGCAGCCGCAGTGACGGCGGATTACGGCAACGCTTGCGGGCTTGGGCCACCCTCACCCAGTTGGGAGGATGCTGCCTGCCAGCACGTCGGAGGATGCTGCCTGCTAGCACGCGAGGGTGGGATCGGTGGCGTAACGGGCATAGGGGGACTGAAGTCATGGTTCCGGCGCTACCAGCTTGGGGGGCCACATGGGGGTCGGCAGCAACGCCACCAGCCGGAAGGGACGCGGGCGCCGCACGGCAGCCGGCCGCCCGGCGGGTCCTGCTCGGTGTCCCGGCCAGGACCCGCCGGGCCGGCCGGCGGGACCGGGGCAGGAGCAGGTGACGATCGCCACGAGGCGGCCGGACAGCCTGGTCACCGAAGGAGTCCGGAGCCTCGAAGTGCGCTGGATCTACCCGGGGCGACTGGACGCCGCCGTGGCCGGATGGTTCGGGCAGTTCGCGGCCAGGGCGGAATCACGCGAGGACACCTACCTCCTGCTCCCGCAGTTGCGCGGGCTCTCGGTGAAGATCCGCGGGGGCAGGGCGCTGGAGCTGAAGGCATACCACGGCAGCCCGGGAAGCCTCGATGTGGCGGGCCGCGCCCGCGGGCGCCTGGAGTCCTGGCAGAAGTGGTCCTCTCCCTGCGGCCCGCTCAGCCAGGACAGCGGTGAGCCGGCCCGCTGGACGCCGGTAGGCAAGACGCGGCGCCTTACCCAGTTCTGCCTGGCCGGAGGGCAGATCGTGGCTCGTGCCCCGGAACGCGGCCACGAACCGCGGTGCCAGGTGGAACTCACCGAGATCCACACGGCCGACCAGGACTGGTGGTCCCTGGGATTCGAGGCGACCGGCCCCGCCGATCTGCACCGGAGCACACTCGAAGCCACCGCCGCACTCGTGTTCACTCACGCCCTGCCCGGCGGGCTCCGGCCCGGCCCGCAGGAATCCAGGTCCTACGCGGAGTGGCTGGCCCAGCGTACGGGCCGCGGGAATCGCGCCTGAGCACTGCTCCCCGGCCAGTTCGGGTCTTCAGGCGGGTATGCGCTAGGTCTTCAAGATGTTGACCGCGCGGGCGATCACGAGGGCGCCAAGGCCCAGCGATACGCATGCCTCCAGGATCATGAGGAGCTTCGCCCACGGCTTGATCGCGGACGTGTCCGTGGGGCTGAATGCGGTGGCGGTCCAGAAGGCCAGCGACAGGTAGTCCACAAACCGCGGCACCCAGGCGGCCGGCGCGTAGTCGGTGTGCAGCATCTCCGGGAAGACGAACGCCGGGCTCACGCGGGGGTGGTGCGCGCGGGCGGCGGCGCCGCCCCGGTCGAGATCCCAGTACCAGAGCCCGAAAGCGATCACATTCGTGGCCCAGATCACCGCGCCGGTAGCCAGCAGCCCGACGGCGTTGTTCGCGAACGTCTTGTTAGCCGTCAGGATCTCGGCGACCAGCCGGCCGGCGGAGAACAGGTTCGCGACCGTGATGAAGGCGATGACGATGCCGGTGACCACCCTCAGCCAGGCCTTCTGCCGGTCGATGCGACCCGGGTCCCCGATGATCAGGACGGCCAGCAAGACGAGCAGGACAACGGGGACCACCCATCTGGGATTCACCCGGTACTGCGCGGGCAGCACCACATGCAGGCCGGCCACGGCCAGGATCGCCAGGGCCACTGGCCACCAGTGCTCACCCCGCCCTGCGACTGCAGCCGGGTTCACCGGGCCGGCGGCGGTCTCGGGTGGCATGTTCATGACCAGGGCCCTTTCGCTGCGCACCGAGACGGGAACTGCCGCCGGCTCAGGCATGTCCAGCCTGTCATCTCGCCGGACTCCGGGGATCACCCGCGGCGGATGGTGCCACCTACCCGGCCAGCTCAGGCCTGCCCCTGACTGGTGGGAAGTGACCGGGGCTCAGGGACCGGCCACGGAGGCGAGCAGGTTACCGCGGGCCTGCTCCACCGCGGCCAAGATGGCGCCGCACAGGACCGGCTGGCCGGTCACCCCGGTCGGCACCACCTGGGGGTGGGCCGGGCAGATCCGGCCCACCTCCGCGGCCACCCGGTCGGCGAGCGCGGTCCCGCCGGCCAGCCCCACCTCGCCGCCGAGGACGACGAGACCGGGGTCGAGCACCACGCTGACCGCCGCCGCCCCGGTCGCCACCCGGGCGGCCAGCTGGTCGAGCAGGGCGCTGCCGCGCTTGTCACTGGCCTGGGCGGCGGCCACCGCGGCCCGCACGGCCGCCGCCGCCGTGGGCGCCGGAAAGCCGTAGCCCTCCGCCAGCGGCCGCACCGCCTGGGCGCCCACCAGGGACTGGAACGCGCCGGTGGCCGGGTGGCTCACGTCCTGCGGGAGTGGCACCCCGGGGACCGGGAGGTACCCGATCTCGCCCGCGGCGGCTCCCACGCCGCGGTGCAGCCGCCCGCCGATGATGGTGGCGAGCCCCAGGCCCACCCCGATCCACATCAGCACGAAGTCATCGGCGCCCTGGGCGACGCCCACCGCACGCTCGGCCATGGCCGCCAGGTTGACGTCGTTCTCGATCGTCACCGGCAGGCGCAGGTCGCTGCGCAGCGCCTCCAGCCCCCCTTCGTGCCAGGCGGGCGGGTTCAGCGGCGGATCCCCGGTGCTCGGGTCCAGCACGCCGGGCGTTCCGATGACCAGGGCGTTGAGCTGTGACATCTCCACGCCCGCCGAGCGGCAGGCGGCCGCCACCGCGCCGCGGACCAGCTCGGCCGGGTTGGCGGCGCCGTTGGGGTCCACGCTGACCTGGGTGACCACCTCGCCGGTGATGTCGGCCACCCCGGCGCTGACCTCATCGTGCTCGACGTGCAGCCCGGCGACATACGCGCTGGACGGCACGACCGCGTAGAGCGCCGCGTTCGGCCCGCGGCCGCCCGCCCACTCCCCCACCGTCGTCACCAGGCCGCGTTCCTCCAGCCGGGAGAGCATCTGTGACGCGGTCACCTTGGACAGCCCGGTCCGCTCGCCTACCTGAGCCCTGGTCATCGGTCCGCCGCCGAGCAGCAGCTCGAGGGCGGCCCGGTCGTTCAGCTCCCGCAGCAGCCGGGGCGTCCCAGGCCGTTGCTCCATGCCTTCCCTCCGTCGCATGACGTCCCCCCAGCACCTGCTCGCACACGGCGAGGAGCCGGCTGGCCAGGGTCACGCCGGGCCGCCAGCAGCGGCGGACGGACGGGGCACCTGGCTTAATCTGTTTCAATCTGGCAACAAGGCCTATCTAATAGGAAACTTTACTGTTAGCTTTCCCCAGAATTCCCATACTGTTGGCCGAAGCCAGAGCCGGTCGGTCAGCCCGGCGACGAGACCGCCGCGGCCGACTGGGCGGCGCAGACTGGGCGGTGCTGGCTAGGCGGCGCTGGCTAGGCAACGCCGACTGGGCGGCGCTGGCTAGGCAACGCCGACTAGCGGCTCTGGCTAGGCAGGCAGCGACAGCCTAGACGGCCCGAGGGCACCGGAGCGTCCTGGGACCACGGGGAATGGCCTGAAGTGCCAAGGATCAAGCCGGGAAGGGAGATCTCTAGTGAAGCTGACTAGTAGATGGGGCTGCCGCTCTGGGCCCCGCCCGGGGGCGTGCATCTCGCCACCTATGGCCCGGCGCGGGCGAACGCGCAGCCGGCGGCTGAGGTTCTGAGGCTGGCCCGGTGAGCGGGCGGCGCGCGTGACGGATACCGTCCATCCGGGCTAGACGAGGGCTAATTCCTACTAAAACGGTCCCGCGACTGGGCCAGACGGCCCGTCCAGTGCCCGGCAACCTGCATAATGCTGGACATGAGGCTCTCTGCCCGCGCCGACTATGCGCTGCGCGCCGCGGTCGAACTGGCTGCAGCGGATGGCGGCCACATCACCGCCGAGCAACTGGCGCGTGCCCAGCACATCCCGGGTAAGTTCCTGGAGGCCATCCTCACCCAGCTGCGCCGGGCGGGCCTGGTCCGCAGCCAGCGTGGCCCCGAGGGTGGCTTCTGGCTGGCCAAGCCGGCGGGGGAGATCGCGCTCGCGGACATCATCCGGGCCATCGACGGCCAGCTGGTGGGCGTGCGCGGCGAGCGGCCGGAGAACATCGGCTACATCGGTGTCGCCGAACCGCTGCAGAGCGTCTGGATCGCGCTGCGCGCCAACGAGCGGGCCATCCTGGAAGAGGTCACGCTCGAGCACATCGCCACCGGGCGGCTGCCACAGCGGATCGTCGAGCTGACCGACGACCCGCGCGCCTGGGCCTGATTCCGGGCTTCCCCGTACTCGCCCGGCCTGCGGTCGTGAGCCGCCCGGACAGTTCGTTATGTAAAAGCGGGCGGGTGCCGCTCTCGCAGCCCCCGCCCGCCGGGTCGTCCAGTCGCGGGTTACACCGGGACCATGTCGTTGAAGTCGCCGCGTACCCGGCGGGTGACCTCGTCGAAGGCCGGGTGATCCCCGTTGACGCCCACCGAATCCAGCACCCGCTCGGAATCCATGCCCCGGATATGCCCGGCGGGCACCCGCAGCTTCTCAGGCTGCAGCTCGGCGGAGAACGCCCGGGACAGCTCGCGCCCGGCCCGGTTGATCGAGCGGGCGTCTACCGAGGTCCGGCTGTCCTCGGACGGGGCGCCGACGGGGGCGAGCTCCGAGTCGTTCTGCAGCTCGGCCAGGGCGAAGCTGTCCGAAACCTCGCCGAGCACGTGGGACAGCGGGGTGTTCAGCGCCGTGCAGATGGCGGCGAGCAGCTCAGAGGATGCTTCCTTCTGCCCGCGTTCGACCTCGGACAGGTATCCCAGGGAGACCCGGGCCGCGGCCGACACCTCGCGCAGGGTTCGCCCCTGCCGCAGACGTAGCCGCCGCAGCACGTCACCCAGCAAGTGACGAAGCAGGACCATCGCGGCACTCCCTTCGCGAAGTGTGTCATTCGATAGCTCCACCGTACTCGCCCTCACCGACAGTAGGGAAAGCACCTGTAGCCGTGTTCGCTGCTAACGTAACACTGTAATCATCGGCTCTCTTCCCGCACGAGGACAAGAACCAACCCCAGCGCTTCCCGCACGGTCGCGGCGCGGATAGCCTCCCGGCCGCCAGACAGGGCCAGCCGGCGCACCCGGGTCTGATCCCCGGCGCTGGCCGCGATGTAGACCGTGCCTGCGGGTTTTTCCTCGGCCGGGTCCGGGCCGGCCACACCGGTGGTGGCCGCGCCGACGCAGGCGCCGAGCCGGCCGCGCACCCCCTCGGCCATGGCCCCGGCCACCTCGGCAGACACGGCCCCGTGGGTGTCCAGCACGCCCTGGTCCACCCCGAGCAGCGCGGCCTTGAGCTCGGTCGCGTAGGCGACCACGCCGCCGCGGAAGACCGCTGAGGCGCCCGGGATGTCGGTGAGCGCCGCCGCGAGCAGGCCGCCGGTCAGCGACTCGGCCACCGCGATGCTCAGCCGCCGGGCCGTCAGCAGCGCGATCAGCTCCGCCGCGGCGTCGCCAGATGCCACCCCGCCTACCTCCCGGCTCCATGCCGGGGCCGCCACGGGTTCACCGGGCCGCAGCGTGCCGGGGCCGCCACGGGTTCACCGGGCCGCAGCGTGCCGGGGCCGCCACGGGTTCACCGGGCCGCAGCGTGCCGGGGCCGCCACGGGTTCACCGGGCCGCAGCGGACATGCTGCGGCGGCGCAGGCGCACGGCCCGGACGGCGTAATCGGCCCCCGTGACCACGGTCACCACGACGGCCAGCCCCATCACCGCCGCCCGCACGATACCGGGCGGCCCGGGCACGATGTACAGGGCGATGGCGAGCACCTGGAGCAGGGTCTTGATCTTGCCGCCCCGGCTGGCCGCGATCACCCCGTGCCGGATGACCCAGAACCGCAGCGCGGTCACCCCGAGCTCACGGGCGAGGATCACCGCGGTCACCCACCAGGCCAGCTCGCCCTGGGCGGACAGCGTGACCAGTGCCGCCCCGGTCAGCGCCTTATCCGCGATAGGGTCCGCGATCTTCCCGAAATCCGTGATCAGGCCGCGCTGCCGTGCGATCCGCCCGTCCAGCAGGTCGGTTACCGACGCGATCAGGAACACGGCCAGCGCCCCCGCCCGCCAGCCGGTCCCGCCGGCCAGCAGGAGCACGACGAACACCGGGACGAGCAGCAGCCGGAGCACGGTGAGCGCGTTGGCCACGTTCAGCACTCCCGGCTGGGGGACGCCAGCCTGCGGCGCGGCAGGGGCCGGCCGCGCTCCCCCGCCCGTCTCCGCGGCGGGCTGGCTCAATGCGGTCACCCGCGTCCGGCGGCCGCGGCGGGCACGGCGAGCCAGTCGGCCACCAGGTCCACGCCGTCACCCTCGGCGACCCGGGCGGAGATCAGCTCACCGATGGCCGCCCCGGCCACGCCCCGCACGGTCGTCGTCCCGTCCACCTCCGGCGCCTGATGAGCCGCCCGGCCGAGGTAGGTCCCGTCTCCGAGATTCTCCTCCAGGAGCACCTCCACCACCTCGCCCACGCGGTCCGCGGCCCGCTGGGCCATCAGCTCGTCGGCCAGGCCCGCCAGCTCATCCACCCGCCGGGCGATCTCGGCGGGATCCAGCTGGCCGGCCAGGGTGGCCGCCTCGGTGCCGTCCTCGTCGGAGTAGCCGAAGACGCCGATCGCGTCCAGGCGCGCCTCGGACAGGAAGCGCTGCAGCTCATCGACGTCGGCGGCGGTCTCCCCCGGGAAGCCGACGATGAAGTTGGACCGGACGCCGGCCTGTGGGCAGGCCTGCCTGACCTGGGCGAGCAGGGCCCCGAACCGCTCACGGTCGCCGAAGCGCCGCATCGCGCGGAGCACCTTCCCGCTGGCGTGCTGGAAGGAGAGGTCGAAGTAGGGGGCCACGCCAGGGGTGGAGGTCATCACCTCGACGAGCGCGGGACGCACCTCCGCGGGCTGGAGGTAGCTGACCCTGATCCGGTCGATGCCCGGCACCGCGGCGAGCTGGGGCAGCAGCTCATCCAGCAACCGGGGGTTGCCCAGGTCCTTGCCGTACGACGTGGAGTTCTCGCTGACCAGCACCAGCTCCCGGACCCCGTGGCCAGCCAGCCACCCCGCCTCGGCGACCAGGTCTTCCGGGGGACGGGACAGGAACGCGCCGCGGAACGCCGGGATCGCGCAGAAGCTGCACCGCCGGTCGCATCCAGACGCGATCTTGAGCGGGGCCACCGGGCCGCCGGACAGCCGGCGCCGGAGCGTGCGCGGGCCGGACGCGGGGGCCAGCCCGGGCGGGAGGTCCGTGATCCCCGCCGCGCCGTGCCCCGGAGGCTGGCTGCCCGGGCCCGCGGACCGGGCCGCCGGCGCGATCGGCAGCAGCTTGCGCCGGTCCCTCGGCTCATGAGCGGGGCGCCGTTCCCCGGCCAGGACGGCATCAAGCCGGGCCCCGATGTGCCCGTAATCGTCGAAACTGAGCACCTGCGCCTCGGGCAGCTCGGCCGCCAGGTCGCTGCCGTACCGCTCGGCCAGGCAGCCCGCGGCCACCACCTTCGCGCCGCTCCCGGCGGCGTCGAGCAGCTCGCTGACCGACTCCTGCTTGGCCGCCTCGATGAACCCGCAGGTGTTCACCAGCACGACGCTCGCCTCATCGCTGTCGGCCAGGGTCCACCCCGCGGCCTCCAGGCGGGCCGCGAGCTCCTCGGAATCCACCTCGTTGCGCGCACAGCCCAGCGTCACGAGGCTGACCGTGCGCTGCGGGGACTGGGAGCTTTGCTGACTCGACGACACACCGGGAAGCCTACGGTAAGCGCTCCGGTGCTGCAGTTAGCTGGTGACCGGCTTCCCGGGCCCCAGGCTGAGCGTGACGGGCTGGCCCGCGGTGCCGGGCGAGCCCACCTTCTTGCCGTTGACGGTGAGCAGGATCCCCCCGGGATTGCCGATGTCCATGTTCACCGTCCGGAAGAAAGTCCAGGTCTTCGAGCTCCCCCCGACCACGTAGGCCTGCAAGAGGAAGCGTCCGTCCGGCTTGGTGAACTCGACCCAGCAGTCCTGGATCGCGGTGAGGCTGATCCTCACGTTCTGGCTCACGGCGGGCGAGGCCGGCGCGGCCGAGCGCGTGGGCGAGGCCACGGCGGGATGCGTGTGGTGCCGCGGTGCCAGCTGGCCCGAGCTGGCCTGGGCCCGCGGGGACGGCGCCGTGGTCGAGTTCACCACGCGGTAGATCCCGTATCCGGCGATCACCGCCAGGACCAGGACCATGGCGAGGCTCCAGTTGGGCCGCCGCCGCTCCCTGATCTTGATCGGGGTGGCCGGCTCGAACACGTCCGCGGCCCTGATCGCCTGCGGCGCGCCGTGCACGGCGTCGTACTCGCGGATCAGCTCCTCGTCGTCGGCTCCCACGGCCCGCGCGACGCTGCGGATATGACCCCGGGCGTAGAAATCTCCGCCACAGGCGGAAAAATCATCATGCTCGATCCCCCGGATGATCGTCTCTCTAATGCAGGTTCTCTGGCTAACCTGCGTAATGGTGAGACCCGCCTGGCGGCGCGCATCTGCCAGGGCGTCACCAATGCTCACGCCACGCCTCCACTGCCATATCGCACTGCGCACCGCCCCGGGTGCGGAAGCAGTAACCGGATGCGAGCAGCCCGCCGAATATGCGGGCCGCCAACAAGTGTAGACACCCTCAGGGCCGCGGCAGATGCCGTGGCCTAGCTCAGTCCTGCCCCGCCCCGCAGCGAATCAATCACGCTGTCCACGTCATCTGGCCGCACCAGGACATCCCTGGCCTTGGAGCCCTCGCTCGGCCCGACGATGTTGCGGCTTTCCAGCAGGTCCATCAGGCGGCCTGCCTTGGCGAACCCCACCCGCAGCTTGCGCTGCAGCATGGAGGTGGAGCCGAACTGGGTCCGGATGACCAGCTCCGCGGCCTGCATCAGCAGCTCCAGGTCGTCGCCGATGTCGGCGTCGATCTCCCGCTGCTTGCCCTCC
>Ga0187851_10001840_pt1 | contig 19661 bp, 20 predicted proteins | sample June2016WEW_6_10_FD_132997 | JGI IMG/M metagenome (GOLD analysis project Ga0187851, IMG submission 132997) | Peatland microbial communities from SPRUCE experiment site at the Marcell Experimental Forest, Minnesota, USA - June2016WEW_6_10 | ecosystem: Environmental > Terrestrial > Soil >...
TATATCTTACCATTTAACAGATATAATCTTTAATAATACAATAAAGGACGATTACCAGAAGTTATTAAGAATTGTAAGAATCTAAAAAAGTATAATTTAAATAAAATTACTCTATATTAATATCAAGGAGAATCATATTTATAAATCAACAAGTCATAACTACCTGAAAGATTATCAACCAGACTAATGACTCGCAAGAAATGAAAATGTTTCATGAAAAGAACAAACATGAAAACCAAATTAGCTAGTCAAGTACTGGAGCTGGAAAACGGAACTGAAATACATTGTTTTATAGCATTTGTGAAAGGTAAAGAGAATGAAGGAAGACCTATGGATTTGAATATTCGGCAGGAGAGAAACAGAAGATATAATGGTTTTTACTGGTGTATAGGATTAATACTAGCATGGATTCTGGCATGGATAATAGGCGTATCACTACTACACCCCCCTGTATATTACACCCCATCAGGATACATATAGGGTAATCGCAGGAGGGAAGTATAGATATGAAAAGGATGAAAAAGAATAAAATCCAACTTAAAGAATTTGATAAAGAGCTTAAAAAAATAAATCAAAGAACCAAATGGATGGGCTTATTGATGGGAAAACCATAAATTTAAAACAAAAAAATTTTTTATATTAAATTCTCATTTTAACTTCGTTAAACTTTTCATTACGAAGTATCAATTATAACACTTCAATAAGACCATTCTCTTCAAGTAATTTCTGAACATTTTGCTTTAATAAACTCTGTTTCTGCTTCTGTCTAGGAGTTAAACTAGCCTGCTGAACCCCTTTTCTACATAATTCATTTTTCATAGCATTATTAAATGATTGCTTAATAGGAGTTGTGGGCTATTAGGTGTTCTTGTGAAAATAATGAATAATGCGTATAGGATAAGTTTTCTGGTTTTTATTAATACTGAATTTTGTAGAAATGCTTGATTTACAACATAAAAATGAGAAAAGATTTATTTAATATCATGGAAATATTTATTATTTTGCTATTGAATGGATGTTAAAAAAAATGGTAATGAAAACGATTAAGCCTGTGGAGATTTTGTTGGTTGAAAACAATTCTGGTGATTTGCGAGAGTTCAGTATATTGTTTAAAGAATCATCTATTCCCAATAATTTCCGTTTTGTAGGCAATGGAGATGAAGCATTGGAAATGATGTTTCAAATGAATGTATTTAGTGATATGCCCCGACCAGATGTTGTAATATTTGATATTCATTCTTTTAAAAAGGATGAATGGAATTTATTACAAGAGATTGCTAAAGAAGCTGGTATAAAATGTATACCAGTGGTTATTTTAACCAAGGATTTAAGCATTAAAGAAGAAGCTGAGAAACATTTAAGTTGTCCTATTCATTCTTTAAACGAATCAAATGGCTTAAATGAATACAAAATTATAGTGAAATCTGTCGAGGATTTTTGGCTTAGTAAACATGAATAAAAAAAATAGAAACATTTTAAATTTGATTAGATTATTTTTTTCCCAAATCTTCCTGATTTCTCCGTAATTTGTTTACTAACCATATCACAAAAAATATTACTAATATAACAGCTATTCCTATGGCTATAAATAAATAAAAAATTGCTAAACTTACTATAATCAACGTTACAACAATTTTTGGAGTAATTTGATTTTTATCATCGGTTTTTTCCACCATAATAAATTGGCCCCTAATTTACCTTATTTATTCTTTTGCATTTTTTAATATTTAATATTTCCTATCTAATCTCTGGAGAGACCTCATAACTAATATAGAACTCATTATTAGCTGATCTTAAGATTAGATCTACTATAGAATTTCTTATACAAAAGCAAGAATTATAAATTAATCTTTAAAAATATTTTAATGATTTGATTTGTTTTAATCTAAAACTAACAATGTTAAACAGTATAAAAAAAAAATGATTAAAACTGAGCTAATTTGAATTAAAAAAAAATAAATGACTGGAAGAAAGTAAAAAAATTACTTTCTTCTTAAACCTTTAATCTAATGATACTGTACCAATTCCACTTTTTCTTCAGTCTTAACCTTCTTCATGGCTTCTTTGAAGTATTTCATTGATATATTATCTACTTCTAAGTTGTCTCTGAGAGCTAACATAACGGCTTCACGGCATACAGCTTCGATATCTGAACCTACATAGCCGTCTGATTCTTTAGCTAGTCTTTTAAGGCTCACATTTTCTGCTAAAGGCATTTTTTTAGTGTGAACTTTGAATATTGCTAAACGACCTGCTTCATTAGGTGCTTCTACTTTTACATGTCTGTCAAATCTTCCAGGCCGTACTAATGCCGGATCCAGTATATCCACTCGATTTGTAGCGGCAATTACAGCTACATCCGTTAACTCTTCCATACCATCAATTTCAGTGAGAAGTTGATTAACCACTCTCTGGGTGACACCACTGTCAGAGCTGGAACCACCTCTAGTGGAGGCTATAGAATCAATTTCATCGAAGAATATTACTGTTGGTGCTGTTTGTCTAGCTTTTCTAAATACTTCACGTACACCTTTCTCTGATTCACCAACCCACTTAGATAGTAATTCAGGACCTTTGATAGCTATGAAGTTGGATGCACTTTCACTAGCTACTGCTTTAGCTAGTAACGTTTTACCAGTGCCGGGTGGACCGTAAATAAGAACTCCTTTAGGTGGTTTAACCCCGAATTTTTCAAAATTCTCAGGATATTTTAAAGGCCATTCAACAGCCTCTATCAACTCCTGTTTAGCTGATTCCAAACCACCTATATCATCCCATTTTATATCAGGAACCTGTACCATTACTTCACGAAGTGCTGATGGTTGAATTTCTTTAAGGGCTTCCTTGAAATCATTCTTATTAATAATCATTTTCTTCAAAGTTTCCTGTGGAATCTCCTCGTCACCCTTAATTTCAGAGAGTACTCTCCTTATAACTCTCATAGCTGATTCTTTACAAAGTGACTGTAAATCTGCACCTACAAAACCATGGGTTATCTCAGCAATTTCATCGAGATCTACATTTTCATCTAATGGCATTCCTCTGGTATGGATTTGAAGCACTTCTCGACGACCATCTTTATCTGGTACGCCAATCTCAATCTCCCGGTCGAACCGTCCTGGACGTCGCAGTGCACCATCTAAAGAATCAACTCTATTAGTTGCTCCTATCACGACTACTTGGCCTCTTGATTTAAGTCCATCCATTAACGTTAGTAGTTGCGCTACTACTCGTCTTTCTACTTCTCCGGATACTTCTTCTCTTTTTGGAGCTATTGCATCTAATTCATCTATGAAAATTATACTTGGAGCGTTTTCTTCTGCTTCTTCAAAGAATTCTCTGAGTCTTTCTTCGGATCCGCCCACATATTTACTCATGATTTCCGGTCCTTGAATGCTGATGAAGTGTGCATCAGTTTCATTAGCTACTGCTTTAGCTAGTAATGTTTTACCTGTTCCCGGTGGTCCGTGCATTAATACTCCTTTAGGTGGTGATATTCCCAGTCTTTCGAAGAGTTCAGGTCTTTTGAGTGGTATTTCTATCATTTCCCTAACTTTTTTAACTTCTTCTTTGAGTCCACCGATATCCTCATAGTTCACATCTATAAGAGTTTTTACTCCTTCTAATTTAGCTATGTCAACGGGTTCTGATTGTATTTCAACTTCACTGATTCCTGTGACCTTAACTACTCCTGCGGGTTTCGTGTTGGTTACTGCGAGTTTTAATTCTCCCATTGGACTGACGCTAGTACCCATTTCACGGAAGAATTCATCGAATAATCCGCTTCGTACTGTTTGTTGTCTGATCCCAGTGATTATTATGTCTCCCTTGGAGAGTACACGACCTTGAAATGCTCCTTTAACATCTCCTGTAATTCTGATTTTTTGATCGACAGGCGCCAGGGTAATCTTCTGAGCTTCTTTAACGTTAGCGTGTCTTACATTGACTTCTTCTCCGATTGATGTTCCGGCGTTCTTTCTAATGTAACCATCTATTCTGATGATTCCTAATCCTATGTCTAATTGGGATGAGGCTACTGTGGTAGCGGTTAATTTCTTGCCTTCAATTTCTATTATATCTCCGTCTAGGAGATCAAGTTTTTCCATGCATTTAGGGTCTATTCTAGCTATGGATCTACCTACGTCTCCTTGGGAGTATGCTTCTGCTACTTTTAATTTCATTTCTTTAGTGTTAATGATAAAATCCTCCTTTTACATCATTAAATGTTCATTGTGAATTTTTAAATTGTTAAAAAAGTAATTATACTTCAATGATATTTTAGTTAACTTATGTTACTATAACATTGTAGTTTAATATATATAAATGTTTTGTCCAAAATTAAAGATTAATAAATTCTAGTATAAGCTTTAGTTATGATTAAATCTACTAGAATCAATTCAATAGATGAATTTAAAGTAAACTATGAAATACTTTAAAATAATAACGTTATATGAAGTTCTGCTAGGATTATTGAATACAATATTCAATCGGCAGGAAATTCTTGGTAATAGTATGATTTAAAAGCCTATGTAAGCACTGTGGAAAATGAGATATATAAAAGAAAAATTTTTTAAAAAAAATAGGAAAAACATTTATCTCCATGTTTATATTTATTATAAATTTTACACGGAAATTTTTAACGTAAGATTCCACCAAAACCTTTTAGAAGTTTTTCAACATTATTTCTAGCTTTTGGATTTATAACTTCATATTCAAAGGTGATACTCTTCATTCCAGATTCAATCTGACCGCCTTTATAAACATCCTTAACACAAACATGCACCACATCTTCTAAATTCCTTAATGTGTTGGATATAACATCTGGATCAGAATCTTGAGGTAGAATAACAGAAACATCGAAAATCTTCTTTGGATAATTTTCATTTTTGTATTGAATCAATTCATTTTGACTTAAAATTTCTATATTCGATATTTTTAATTTAATTAACGTGTTATGACTATTTAAAGTTATAAAATCTGGTGTAATATCCTCTAAAATTCCTAAATGAATTTTTCCAGAATATATATGTTTCAAACCAACTTCTTCACCTAATGAACTTTTCAATATCCTAATCTCCCCGGTAAGTGCAGATATCGCTTTATCTGACCTTCCAAGAGATGCTTCTAAATCATCTAAATATTTAGCTGCTGAACTCATGATATTTACAAATCTATCCTCATCATTATGAGTTATTATATCATTTAACTCCTGTATAGTGGAGAAAAACTGATTATGGACCTCTGCAACGTAATGATTTTGAGTTTGAATAGCATAATACATATAAGGATTCTGTGAAACTATTCTAGCAATCATATCAAGCATCAAACTATACACTGGACTTGCAAATTTTCTGGACATCTTAACATCCACTTGAAATCGTTCCAATGTTACAGCAATACTGATGTATGTAAAATGAGTTAAACCTTGGACGATACTCATCATCTGATCATGAATTTGGGGAGTGGTTTCAATAACGCGAGTATTTTCTGATTCCAAAAATTTAATTACTTTCTCGTACCATTTACCTTTAGTTAATGGTGTTAATACAACAACCTGACCCTCCAGGGATTTAATTCTGGGACCGAACATGGGATGAGTCGGGATAAATTCCACACCATCCGGAATAAATTCCTCCATCACCCTTGATGGTTCTTCCTTTACAGAAGTTACATCCATTAGTAATGAACCTTCTTTTAGATGTGGAGCAACCTCCATTATTATTTTAGAAGATACATCGATAGGAACCGCTGCAATCACTATTTCAGCTTTGGATGCAGCTTCGATATTATTGGAAGTATAGAATACCCCAATTTTTTCAGATATCTCCTTTCCCCTCAAAGAATTTCGACCGGTGATGATAACATCACATCCACTTTCTTTAAGAAAATTAGCTATCCAATTTCCCAATCCACGAGTGCCACCAATAACCGCCACTTGCATAAGAGTTATCTATGGAAAACCATGTATTTTAAATCTTTAGTATATACTCATTTACTTTTATAATCTAAAAATGTTCTAAATCATATTTTTAATCTTATCCAGCTTCTAAAATACTATCATAAACATTATTAAATATTGATAATTAATTTTTCTTCGAAAATAAGAGAAAACTTATGAATAATGGATAATAAAAAAAATGATTAATAATATAAATAAATAAGATTATACACGATTTTTTTCCCCATAATCAAATTCATATTCATTCTTTACATTCCATAAAAAGTGGTTTTTATAAATGCGTATAGTTCATCAAGATGCTAGAAAAGGACTTATAGAGTTGTTACCTGAAACTCTAGATGATTTATGGCATTTATCTCATATTATAGAGCCTGGTGACCTTGTCTCATCTAGAACCACTCGCCGTATTCAAGATACAACTGGAGAACGATTACGTAGTGACCGAGGAATTAAAAAAACATTTTTCATTGGCATACGTGTTGAAAGCATTAAATTTCATAAGTACACGGGGAAACTACGCGCTACGGGTATTATTGAAAGAGGACCAGAAGATTTAGTTCCTTTAGGTTCTCATCACACCTTAGATTTGAAGCTTAAAAATTCTGTTAAAATCCAAAAGGAAAGATGGACTCGTTGGCATCAAAAGAGAATTAAAGACGCGATCAAAGCATCGAAAACACCTCGAGCCTTAGTAATTATTATTGAAGATGATGTTGCAGATCTGGGTATTTTACGGCAGTATGGGGTGGAGTATTACGGCCCTATTATTGGGGGAATCTCTGGTAAAAGAGAAGTACAGAAGAATAGGCAGAAAATTTTAAATGATTTTTATGATGAAATCATCAAAACTATTAGTAATTTTGAGGGGATTGAGGGGATAGTTATTGGTGGCCCTGGTTTTTGGAAAAATGATTTTTATAAGTTTCTTGATGATAATTACTCTGAACTATCTAAAATTGCTCTTTTGGAGAGTACTGGAGCTGGTGGAAGAGCGGGGATTAGAGAAATTTTACAGAAGGGTGTTCTGGAGGAAATGGCTACTGAAGGACGTATTGCTCAGGAAATGCGGTTGATTAATCAATTATTGCAGGAAGTTGGTAAATCTTCTAATATGGTGACTTATGGAAAAAATGAAGTTAAGAATGCTGTTGATACTGGTGCTGTGGAACAGTTGCTGGTTATTGATGTGTTGCTTCGTAATGAAGATGTGGAGAAGTTGATGGATGTCACTGAGAATTTAGGGGGTAAAGTGATGGTTATAAGTAGTGAACATGAGGGTGGGAAACAATTATCTGCGTTAGGTGGAATTGCAGCGCTTTTAAGGTATGCTATATAAAAAAAATGATTCTCCTATAAAATCTGAAAAATTCAATTTTTTTTTAAATTTAAAGTTAAACTTTCAAGGTTAATAGTTTATTAAAATATAAATTGGTGAATAAATTTTGAATCAAATAATCCTACTTATATTAATATTCATTTTATCAGCAATTTTTACATTGTTATTTAAAACAATTATTACCCAGTGGGGAGGGAATTTATATACTAGTGTGAGGGGTGGAACACCTCGTGCTGTTGGTTTAGCTCCATTTATATTATTAATAATATTTTTTCCTCCTCCTGGTAATTATTTAATTGCAATAATTGGAGTTTTTGCATTTGTAGATGATTTAACTGGCAGGAAAAAAATCAATGGTCTTCCAGTTGAATTAGGCCAACTATCCCGGGGTATTGGAATGTTACTGGTTATGATTGTGGGATTCTATTACTTCGGGCCGGCGGCTATTCTTATAGGATTGATGATACAACCCATGAATATAGCTGACATGCAACCGGGAGCAACCTGCTCAACTGTGATTATAATGAGTTTATTTATGGCTTTAATTCTCTATTTAACCACTGGAAACCCTTATTCTCTAGCATTAATTATTTTAGCAGTTTGCCTCGGATATGCTCCATTTGATTATATGGGAAAAATTATGTTGGGTGAAGTAGGTAATCATTCATTTGGTGTTGGTTTAGGTGTCATATATGCACTCTTAGGATTTAATTTAACTAATTCTCATGGTGGGGGAAGTTGGGGTGTTCTTTTAATTGTATTAGTTCTTCTGATAATAACTTCAATGTTAATAGCCTTCATCAGGAGATGGAATCTCAAATATTATTTGGAAGATAAGTTACTGATTCCAGAACCGACTTACGGTGATTATGTAATGGATGTTTTAACCGGTGGTGGATTAGGTGATCTGATACGTAGAATCTTACTTAATAAAAAGGAGATAATCATTAAAAAAAGAATTTATAGATTATTAGGATTTAGAAGACTAGTTTTAAATCCATATTCTAAAAAAAGATGAAAATGCCCGTACCGGATACTGCAATGGGTATGGAATCCAATATCAAGCATTTGTTTAAACTATATCTGGTGTGTATGAAATTATATGGAATACAAATTTGTTTAACCAGTTAAAGATAATAATGATTAGCATTCTACAATTTTTTTAATCTTAGAAATTTTTAGTATTTAAGAAAAATTTTTTTTATATATAAATTTAAGAGTTTAATAAAAGAATATTTATCAATCTAATTAATAGGAATTAGAAGTAAAATGTCCTGTTGAATTAAAAAAAAAATTAAAGGTGATTTATTGAAGGCATTATTAATAGTTACTGGAAGAGGTATGGGTGGGGATACTGTAACCGCCATTAACATTGCCCAGGCATTATCGAATAAAGGTGTTGAATGTGAATTTGCATTGGATCGCACTGCTCCGGGTATATTATTTAAAAAAAATGGTTTAGAATGGTATACAACAAGCATACCCCAAGCAGGAGGTCATGCTGCCACTAAAGCTTCACTGGCTAAAGCTGCTTTTAAAACATTTAAAGCTGCTTGGGAAACTAGTCGATTATGCAAGAAAATCAAGCCAGATGTAGTGGTGGGCATTATTGGGGGTGGAGCTGTAGTCGGATGTGTAGGTGCCCTAATAGCAGGAATACCCTCAGTAGGTATTTTAATCACCCCGGCTGATGCACAGGTATGCACTAAAATAACCACTACAATTGCTCTTCCTGAATCAAACTTATTCCAAATGGATTTAACTAATACGAATATTCATAAAGCTTATTCCCCTGTTAATCCCGATATTATAGTGGGTAGTAAAGAAAAAGCACTTGAAATGATGCCACCAGAATTTAAAGAATACCGTCCATCTATACTATTCTCATCAGGTTCATGGCTTTTCGGGAAAATGGCTTTAGGCGTTAAAAAAATCGCTAAAAGCGGGTTAAATGTTAATATCCTAGTAGTAGGTGAACCATTAAAAGAAGACGAAGAAGACATTCAAGAATACCTAAAAGAAGAAAATATTATTTATTTAGGATATGTTGACTGGATGCAGGATTTATATAAAATTGTTGATCTTACAGTTTTAACTGATGATGGGATGATGATTCATGAAGCTATAGCTTGTCAATTACCAGTTATAGCTCTTTTAGGGGTGAAATGGGGTCGATATCATAATTTAGCTGCTGTTTTTGAAGGTGCAGTATTAGAGAGTGAATTAGAGGATCTAGAGGAAGTTACTAGAAGAGGATTTAATGAACTAGATGAAATGAAAGAGAATGCCCTTAAATATGGTAATGATGTTTTAGCATCTTCAGATAAGATTGCGCAGATAATATATAATCAAATAAAAAAATAATTAAAAAAGTATAAAATTTTTTTTTAATTAACTTTTTTTTATTAATTTTTTTTATCCGAATTTAGAGAAAAGCCTCATCAATTTATATATAGGATCCGTGGAGGGGTGTGTTTCCATAAAATCATCGAAATCATAAGTTTTATATTTATCTCTCATCATTTTAGAGATATAAGCCATACTAGTGCGTGCTGATGGTGATATAGATGAAACATCACGAATTTCACCAGATTCTGAGTCCACTTTCACTTTAGTGAATCCCGTGTTATGATCGAGAACATTCCAAAAAGCACCCGGCCCGGCGAAACCTGGTATAGAACCTTCAATTATTTTTTCATCCATTAAATTAATGTCTTCTTGACTAAAAAATGCTATATCATAGTAGAGTGATATGGAATTGGGTATGAATCTGTAATCTGCTTCAGTAATTATTCCACAAGCATTTCTTGCAGCAACTACTCCTTCCATTCTAGCAACTGGTGTGGTTCCTATTCCACCAATTAAATCTCCAGCAGCATAGATATCTTTTGCACTGGCTTCCATTCTCTGATTTACAATTACTTCACCAATTTCACCTAAATTAACTATATCATTTAATAATTCAGAATTAGGTGTCATTCCCGTTGCTAAGAGAACATCACCTTGTATGAAACCTTTATCTGTGATGACGCCATCTTTTTTTATCTCGTTGGCTTTAAGATTTTCATAGATCTCTATTTTACTTAAAAGTTTTTTTACAACATAATTTTTAACGTCTTCCTCTAAAACTCCTAGGAAATTGTTTCTACATAATACGTGTACTTTTGAGCCTAGTGCAGAGAATATTCCCGCATATTCCGCAGCTATAACTCCACTCCCTACTATTATAAGGTTCTCAGGTACTTCTTTAAATTCTAGTGTATCTTCATATGTTTTAGCATTCTCTGAACCTTTTATTGGTGGTATATATGCTCTTGATCCTGTTGTCATTATTAACTTGTCAAATTCATAGGTTTTAGAATCTACTATGACTTCTTTATTTTCTGGGTCAATTTTTTCGGCTGTGCCTTTTAAAATTTTAACATTTGCTTTTTTAGTTTCAGTTTCTTCTGCTCTTCTTATTTTTGATATGGTATCTTTAATTCCCTTAGATAAGTTTTGGAAATTAATATTATTTATTTCTGATGTGATATTTAGTTCATTGAATTTTTGAGAGTCTTTTATTAATCTAGCTACATCATTTAATGCTGAATTAATCATACAACCGTGATTAAGGCATTTACCGCCTATATATTCTTTTTCTATAAGAATTACTTCCTCTCCAATTTGTGCTGCTTCTATTGCTGCTAGTCGGCCTGCTGGGCCTCCACCAATAACTAATATCTTCATAATATTAAACTCCCCTTTAATTTATATGAATTTAAAAAAAAATTTGTTGAAACTCAATATAAATATTTTTTAACCAGTATTTTTAATTTATTGAAAATATTTTTCTAAATAATAAACTAAAATTTGATCTTTATTAATTTTTTTTTTAATTATCCAAAAAATCTATTTATATAATAAATGTAACATAATAGAATTAATTAAAGATTTTTTTTAAATTTTATATTTAAACTTCAAAAATATTTAATACTATTAAATATGGATTAAAAAATCCAAATTAGAATAAAAAAAAGGGGATATTTAATTATGTGTATTGCAGCACCAGCACAGATACTAGAAATCAATGATAACGTGGCTACCGTGGATTTTGGAGGGGTAAGACAGCAAGCTAAATTAGATTTAGTAGGAGATTTAGAAGTAGGCAGATACGTTTTAGTTCATTCAGGATATGCTATTGAAGTATTAACTGACCAAGAAGCTAAAGAATCTCTTGAAGCTTGGGATGAACTCTTTAAGGCCTTAGATGAAGAGGAATGAAATTTTTATTTAGAAATAATATTTAAATATATTATAAAGAAGTTTAAATCATCTTTTTTTTATTTTAATTCTCTGATTTTTTGAAAGATTCTTTATAACATCTTCTAAAACTTTTTTATTGAATGGTTATGTATATAATTATAGTATTTTAATCTTCAAGTACTGTCTAATACTTTTTTATTATTAGCTGTTAGAAAAATTATGGGAATGTTGAATGTTTCTAAAATTTTTTGAGCAGCCTCTAATCCATCGATTTTTCCTTTTAATATGATATCCATCATGATGAAATCGAGTTGGTTTTCAAAAGCTTTATTTACGGCTTCTTCTCCGTAAGAATTTAAATATGGTACATTAAACCATAAATCATGTAGATTATTTTTTATGTCTAAAGCTACTATATTCTCATCTTCTACTACTAGAGCATTTTTAGCGGACATTTCTAAATCATCGTTGAATCGAAAATTAAATAATTTCTTTGAATCATTTTTTACATTATTTACTAAAGAATAAATATTTTAATGTAATTATTTCTTAAATAAAAAAATTATTAACCATTTATTAATTTTATAAAAAATTCTATTAAATAAAAATAATATGATTCATTTAATTTTTATATTTAGTAAATTGAAACTCTTTTAACTCCTTTGATCTTTAAAAATTCATTAATTAATTCGCCTTTAACTTGTTTTTCAGTTATTATGGTGAGGCGGGGATTTTCTTCAAGTTCAGGGTCTCCTGCATGGGCTTGTCTGATGCTAATATTTTCACGGGAGATGAGTTGTGTGGCATGGGCTAATATGCCTGGATTATTGGCATGTGCTTCTATTTCTACTACACCAAATCCTAGGTTTCCTGCTACGTTTTTTAGGAGTGTTCCGGCGGGATATATATTTTCGAATATTTCTCTTAGTTGATGGTCTTTGAGTATAACATTGACTGTGGTTTTTATTGTTCTCCGGTCTACCCCTACTGATCTTGCTATGGCTACGTCGGTTATTTCCACGTCTCCACAGTATATTTTACCATTTTCAGTGATGTGTAACCCTAGTTCCACTATTTTTCTAGCTATGCGCATTCTTGCTGGGTATTTCTCAAATTTATATTTTATTTTATTCCACATTCAATTTTCACTTTCCTAATTTTAATTTCAAAACTTCATATATTTCTATTTAAATTCTATTTTTTATTTAAAATATTTTTTAGAATACTTATAATTATTATGTATAAATATGTACACTAAAGCTTTATATATAACAGTAATGTATATAATAATTTAATTGTTGGAACTAAATTCAATATTATAAAATTAGTTGATCCAAAAATAAAAATTTAATAAAGAAATTTGAGTTGGTGAATAATAATGAAAGGCTGTGAATGTTTTTGGCGATTTTAATATTAGAATAAATGAACCTAAAAGTATAAAACTAAATTTTGACTCTCCATTCGAACTATTTAAAAAAATATATAACAACTATCCTCATGCATTTCTTTTAGAATCTATGGAAAGTGATAGTGGAATGGCTAGATTTTCAGTTTTAGGATTTAAACCAGTTGCAACTTTAAAAGCACAGGATAATATATTGGAAATAGAGAAAGATGGTGATAAACAGGAAATTGATGTAGAAAATCCTTTTGATGAAATAAAAAAAATTATTTCATCTAGTAATGGAAAAAAAGGATTTCGTGGTGGATTAGTGGGTTACGTGTCCTATGAGTCAGTTCGACACTTCGAACCTATTGAAATTAAGGAAGGTGTTTATCCAGATTTTGAATTCGGATTATTTTTAGATGGAATAATATTCGATAGAATCCGAAATAAATGTGAATATGTAACTCTTAATGAAGATAGATCTGAAGAGTTAAAAAATATTTCTAAAGAAGAAGAAGTTGAGATTGATGGGATAAGCTTTAAGGAAAATGGACATCATTTCAGTAAGGATAAGTTTGAAGAAATGGTTCTTCAAGCTAAAGAGAAGATAAAGGCGGGAGAAATATTTCAAAGCGTCATTTCTAATGCCCGTGAATATACAATTAAAGGTAATAAACTATCCTTTTATGAAAGACTTCGTAATATAAATCCTTCACCCTATATGTATCATTTGAAAATGGATAATCGAGAAATCATTGGTTCTAGTCCAGAAATGTTAGTTAGGGTAGAAAACAGGATGATGGAAACATATCCTATTGCTGGTACTATAAAACGTGGTGCTAACCAATTTGAAGATGAATTGTTAAAAAAAGAACTTTTAGCTGATGAGAAAGAAAGAGCTGAACATTTAATGTTGGTTGATCTTGCTAGAAATGATGTGGGTAAGGTTAGTAAATTTGGCTCGGTAAAAGTACATGATTACATGGGGATTAAAAAGTTTTCACATGTTCAACATATATTTTCCCGAGTTACTGGGGAGTTGAATGATAATAAAACATCCGTAGATGCATTTAAAGCCATGTTTCCGGCTGGAACTCTTAGTGGAGCCCCTAAAATAAGGGCTATGGAAATAATTGATGAATTGGAAGAAATTCCCCGTGGACCTTATGGGGGTGCTGTGGGTTATTTTTCACTTAATGGTAATGCAGATTTTGCTATAACTATACGCACTATGGTGTGTGAAGATAATCAAGCTAAAATACAGGCTGGTGCTGGTATAGTGCATGATTCGATTCCAGAAAATGAATATTATGAATGCGAGAATAAAGCTAGTGCCCTTATAAATGCTCTTAGAGGGACTGGGTGATTGAAAAATGATATTAATTATTGATAATTATGATTCATTCACTTATAATCTTTATCAGTTAATGGGAGAACTTCATGAAGATATCACTGTTAAACGCAATGATGAAATAAGCATTGAAGAGATAAAGGAGCTTAATCCTGAGAGAATAGTTATTTCACCTGGCCCGGGTCGTCCTGAAAATAAGAGAGATTTCGGAATTTGTAATCAGGTTATACGGAAATTTGGGAAATTAACACCTATCCTTGGTGTATGTTTAGGGCATCAAGGAATTTTCAATGCTTTCGGTGGTGAAATAATACGTACAGAGCCAGTGCATGGTAAAACGAGTCAAATATTCCATACAGGGGATAATATATTCAAAGGAGTTAAAAATCCTCTTACTGCTGCAAGATACCATTCATTAGTATGTAATAGTGAAAAAACTCGGGAATGTATTGAAATCATTGCCAGAACTAGTGAAGGTATGATAATGGCTATAAAACATAATATTAATCCTATAGTGGGACTTCAATTTCATCCAGAATCTGTGGGTACACCAGTTGGAAGAAGAATACTAAAAAATTTCCTGGAGATGTAAGTTTTGGAGTTTTCAGATATAATAAAGCGGCGAAGGGAAGTTTTAAATAAAGAAAAGTTTTATAAACCTTTAAGTGAGTTAAAAGAGGATATTAAAAGAATTAAAGTGAGGAAAAGCTTCAAAAATAGTCTTTTAAAAAATGATGATGTGTCTATAATATGTGAATACAAACCAGCATCACCTTCGGTTGGTGACATCTCTAATTTATCAGTGGAGACTGTATTACCATTATTTGAGGAGTTGGGTGCTAGTGCAGCTTCAATTATAACTGAAGAGAGTTTTTTTAAAAGCTGTGTTAATAATTTGAAGATTGCTTGTAAAATTAGTGGTTTACCATTGCTTAGAAAAGATTTCATTTTAGATGAATATCAAATATATGAGTCAAGGGCTAATGGAGCTAACGCGGTTCTTTTAATGGCTGATCTTTATCCTAATTTATCAGAAGGAATTTTAATCACCCAATATTTAGGAATGGATGCACTGGTTGAGTGTAAAAATGAGGGAGAGATAGAGAAGGCCATTAATGCTGGCGCTGAAATAATTGGAATAAATAATCGAAGCTTTGAAGATTTCAGCATAAATTTTAATCGTACAAGGAAACTCTCAGGATTAGTGCCCCCTGAAATTATTTTAGTAACTGAAAGTGGGGTAAAGAATCGAGATGATGTCGAATTACTCTCTAATTATGGAATTGATGCACTGTTAGTGGGGACTAGTATAATGGAATCTGATGAAATGTCTGGTAAGATAACTGAAATTGTGGGTGCTGCTAAAAATTCTAGAGTGGAACGAAGATGAAAGTAAAGATCTGTGGAATAACTCGAGCTGAAGATGTAATGGTATGTGAAGAAAATAATGCGGATCTTATCGGTTTCATAAATATTAAACGCTCCCAACGATTTGTGGAACTTAATAAAATCAATGAATTAACTAGTAAACTTAAGATTAAAGATAAATCAGTCTTGGTGATTGAGCCTGATAATCTTAAAGAAGCAGAATTAATTTTAGAAAAAACAGATATAAACATAGTACAATTTCATTCACTTTCAAGTGATCATATTAATAGTTTAAAGGAATTAGAATCAATTAATAAAGAATTGAAGATAATTAAGGCTGTGGGAATTCCTGAAAGAATTAATGAATTGAAAAAAATTGAAATAGAAGATTTCGCCCGGGTTTGTGATTCTTTACTATTTGATTATGAGAATCATGGGAAAAGCGGTGGCACTGGGAAGCAAATTCCTCTTAAATTAGTTTTTGAAGCTGCTAGAATTGCAAAAAATGTTAATGATGATATAGAATTATTTTTAGCTGGGGGATTAAATTTAAAACAGCTTGAAAATGAAGGAAATTTTATTGCAGAAATATTTGATTTTATAGATGTTAATTCTGGTGTTGAAGATCAACCTGGATTTAAGAATGAACAGAAAATTAGAAGTATTATACAATTTAGTAAAAAATTAAATTTTTAATTTAATATATTTTTTGAAAATATAATTTTATAGGTGAGTTTTAGAATGATATCTGATGGTAAATTCGGGAAATATGGGGGTATTTTTGTTCCAGAGCTTCTCATACCTGCTTTAGAAGAATTGGAAGCTGCCTTCATTAAATATAAAGATGATAAGAATTTTAATGTTGAATTGGATTATTACTTGAGAGAATTTGCTGGAAGACCTACTTCCTTATATTATGCACGTAACCTTTCGGAGAAGTTGGGATGTAAAATTTACCTTAAAAGAGAGGATATGCTGCATACTGGGGCTCATAAAATAAATAATACATTAGGACAAGGGTTGTTAGCTCAACATATGGGTAAAAAAAGATTAATTGCAGAAACTGGTGCTGGGCAGCATGGTATTGCTACTGCAGTTGTAGGTGCATTATTAAAAATGCCTACTGAAGTTTATATGGGCAGTGAAGATGTGATTAGACAGAAATTAAATGTTTTTAGAATGGAGCTTTCTAATGCTAAGGTTTTACCTGTTGACAATGGCTCACGTACACTTAAGGATGCTATAAATGAAGCTTTAAGGAATTGGATTAGTAATGTGGAGGATACTCATTACTTGATCGGCTCTACAATGGGACCTCATCCTTACCCTACTATGGTGAAGCATTTCCAGAGTATAATTGGAAGGGAAACCAGAAAACAGATTATGGAGAAGGAGGGTGTAAATCCTGATGTGATAATCGCTTGTGTTGGTGGTGGCAGTAATGCTATCGGTATCTTCTCTGAATTCATAGAACATGATGAAGTGGAGTTAATTGGCGTTGAGGGTGGTGGAAATGGAGTGAACAGTGGTAAAACTGGTGCCACTCTTTCAGTTGGATCTGAAGGAGTGTTGCATGGTTCTCTTTCATTTGTACTTCAAGATGATTATGGACAAATAAGTGAAGCTCATTGCGTGTCTGCAGGACTTGATTATCCTGGTGTGGGTCCTGAACATGCTTATTTAAAGGTAACAGGCCGTGCTAAGTACGTAGCTATTACTGATAAAGAAGCTCTTCATGGTTTTAAATTACTTTCCCAATATGAAGGCATAATACCGGCTCTTGAAAGTGCTCATGCTATTGCTTATCTAGAAAAATATGCAGAGATGCGTGAAAATAAGGGTAAAACTATAATTGTGAATCTTTCAGGGAGGGGGGATAAGGATATGTTCTTAGTTGCAGAGAAGATGGGTGATGAGTTATGATTGAAAATAATCCCATAGCTGAAAGTTATAGTGATATGTTTAAGAGGGTTAAAGAGAAAGGTGAAGGAGTATTTATACCTTTTATTGTTGCGGGTGATCCTGATTTTGAAACGTCACTCCGGATGGTGCGGATGATGGTGGATGGCGGTGCGGATGCATTGGAAATTGGTTTTCCTTTTAGCGATCCATTAGCGGATGGTCCTACAGTACAATCAGCTGATATTAGAGCTTTAAATTCTGGAATGAATACAGATAAAGGTTTTGAATTTGTAAGAAGGATTCGGGAATTCACAGATATTCCTATTGGATTATTAGTGTATTATAACCTCATCTATAAAATGGGTGTTGATAAGTTTTATAGAAAAGCCCATATTAGTGGTGTTAATGGTGTTCTTGCTGCGGATTTGCCTCCTGAAGAAGCGAGTATAGCCATTGAGGCTGCTAGAAATAATGGTGTTAATCAAATCTTTCTAGCTGCTCAGAGTACTAGTAATGAACGACTTAAGAAAATAGTAGAGTTATGTTCTGGTTTTCTTTATGTGGTTTCAGTTATGGGAGTTACAGGAGCGAGGAGTCAACTTAAAGTCAGTACTGTAGAATTAGTGGAGAGAATGCGTATTCATACTCAACTTCCTATTTGTGTGGGTTTTGGGATTTCTAAACCAGAGCATGTGCGAGAAGTTATAGCTGCAGGTGCTGATGGAGCTATTGTGGGGAGCGCTCTTATTGATGTGATGGTGAATAATGTGGAGAATTCTGAATTTAGAGTTCGCGAATGTTGTCAGATTATGAAAAATGCCACCAAGGTAAGATAATTCTAATGTTTGAAGTGTTTATTTATGATGATTAATGATTGCCTTAAGAAAGTTGTCTCTGGTGAAGATTTAAGTGAAGATGAATCTTACCAGTGCATGATGGAAATTAAAATTGGTTCTGCTAGTGAAGTGGAGATTGCAGCTTTATTAACAGCACTTTCTATGAAAGGAGAAACTGTAGATGAGGTAACTGGTTTTGCTAAGGCTATGCGTGAAGCAAGTATAAAAGTATCTTCTCCACCTGGACGTATTTTAGTGGATAGCTGTGGGACAGGTGGTGATAAGTTTAAAACTTTTAATGTTAGCACTGCTGCCGCTATTATAGCTGCTTCTTGCGGAGTTACCATTGCTAAGCATGGGAATCGTAGTATTACCAGTAAATGTGGTGGTGCTGATATTCTTGAATCTTTGGGTGTTAATATTAACTGTGATAGTGAAGGTGTGGAGAAGTGTTTGGAGGTAATTGGATTAGGTTTTATGTTTGCCCCTCATTTTCATCCGACTATGCAAAATGTGATGCCTGTTAGGAGAATGCTTGGGATTAGAACTATTTTCAATATTTTAGGTCCTTTAACTTCACCGGCTAATGCAGATATCCAGTTGTTAGGAGTTTTTGATCCAAGTTATGTGGAGTTAATGGCTAATGTTTTGAATAAGTTAGGTGTTAAGCGGGCTTTGGTGGTTCATGGATTTGATAACAATAATCAACCTGCTATGGATGAAATATCTACTTTAGGTCGGAGTAAAGTAGCTTTTTTGAGTGGAGGTGTGGTTAAGGTTCAGGAATGGTATCCTGAAGATTTTGGTTTGGAGTATAGTATTCCTGAGTATATTAAAGCTCCTGAAAGTCTTGATGAAAATCTAGAAGTTATCACTGGTGTTTTGAAGGGTAGAAGAAATAGTATTGATGATGAGGCTCGTTTGAATCTTTGTCTTGTAAATGCTGCGGCTATTTTATTTATTGCTGGAAAAGCGGGTAGTCTTAAGGTGGGAATGAAATTGGTTCGTGAATCTGTTATAAATGGTGATGCTTTTAGTAAATTAAGTGAATTTATTAGAATAAGTAATAAATATTGTAAATAAACTATTTTTGATTTATCAATTTAATTATAAAATTTAGAAAGATTTTATAGTGTTAAATAAAAAAAGAAGGTAAAATTGAGGTAATTAATATACCTGAATTTACCATTGCTCCAATTAATTATCTATGAATTATTCTAATATAAATCTTTTGAATTAATAAAATAGTATTACTTAATATTTAATAATTTAATATA
>Ga0187851_10001847_pt1 | contig 19601 bp, 18 predicted proteins | sample June2016WEW_6_10_FD_132997 | JGI IMG/M metagenome (GOLD analysis project Ga0187851, IMG submission 132997) | Peatland microbial communities from SPRUCE experiment site at the Marcell Experimental Forest, Minnesota, USA - June2016WEW_6_10 | ecosystem: Environmental > Terrestrial > Soil >...
CAATGTATGGTACAGATTCTGGATTTCGCATCGTGCTAGCAACAAACGGAACTCTTCTCACCCCTGAGATTGTGGGGAAATTAAAAGAAGCTGGGGTTCAGCGTCTCAGTATAAGTATCGATGGGGCAGCTGCAATATCTCATGATGAATTTCGAGGCAGGCCCGGAGCTTTTGAGAGAACGCTTGCAGGTATTGAAGTCCTTAGGAAAGCAAATTTTCCTTTCCAAATCAACACAATGATTTCAAATCGCAACCTTGAAGAAATTCCAAGAACCTTTGAGCTTGCAAAAAAGCTAGGTGCAGTTGCGTATCATCTATTTTTCCTTGTGCCCACAGGAAGGGGAGAGGAATCCGATGAAGTATCCTCCGAAGATTACGAACGTGTTCTGCACTGGCTCTATGATATGCAGAAAAAGTCCAAAATTTTGTTGAAAGCAACTTGTGCCCCGCATTATTTCAGGGTTATGCATCAACGGGCAAAAAAGGAAGGAATCGAAATATCGACGAATATTCACGGTTACGAATCAATGACAAAGGGCTGCCTTGGAGGAACGAGTTTCTGTTTCGTTTCCAGCATAGGTGATGTCTACCCCTGTGGCTACTTACCAGTACTTGCTGGCAATATCAGGAAGCAACCTTTCAGAGAGATTTGGAAAAATTCAGGGGTCTTCAGAAAACTAAGGGCTCCAGAAGAACTGAAGGGTAAATGCGGCATCTGTGAATATAAAAAAGTATGTTCCGGCTGCAGAGCAAGAGCATATGCAGCTACAGGTGATTATCTTGATGAAGAGCCCTACTGCAGTTATATTCCTGGAAAAAATAAGTGATCTGGATGATTGAACTTGAAGATTACAATAGCCGGCTCCAGCAAAAGAAGACCGATTTCACCTTTAAAATGGAACCTTATGGCGAAGAAATTCCTGAATTTGAAATTGATGAGACTGATAAGAGAATTCTGAATCTGGTACAGCAGGAAGTTCCCTTAGAAGTTGAGCCTTTTGAAGAATTAGGTAAAATGCTAAATCTTTCTGAAACCGAGATTCTTGAAAGGCTGCGCAAACTCAATACTAAAGGAGCGGTAAGGCGGATAGGACCTATCCTCAGCACTAGGAATATGGGTGGAGTGAGTACTCTTGTGGCACTGAAGGTATCAGAAACTCGGATTGAGGAAGTTGCGAATTTCATAAATGAGTACCCTGAAGTTTCCCATAATTACCTCCGAAGTGCTGCAAAGTATAATCTTTGGTTTACAATTTCTGCTCCTGATAAAGATAGACTTGAAGATATCATTTCCGATATTCGGGAAAAAACTGGCTGTCCACTATTAAACCTCCCTACAAAGCGTCTTTTCAAGATAAATGTAAAGTTTGATATCAGGTGAAAAAAGATGGATAAAACGGATGTAGAAATACTTAAACTTGTGCAGGACGGGATCCCGCTAGTTCATTCGCCGTTCAGGCATCTTGCTACTGTAATAGGGACAAGTGAGCAGGAAGTTGTTGATAGGCTTAAAAACCTCCAGAAAGCTGGGAAAATCCGACGTTTTGCAGCTTCAATAGGTCATCGGGCAATTGGAATCACATCCAATGCTATGTGTGTCTGGAACGTTCCCAACGAGCGAATAGAGAAGGTAGGAGCAATAATGGCAGAATTTTCTGAAGTTACTCATTGCTATGAGCGCCCGCGTTATCCTGACTGGCCGTATAATCTTTTCACTATGGTCCATTCATATACTCATGAAGATTGTGAAAGATTAGCTTTTAGGATTTCAGAAGCTACCGGAATTAAGGAATATACTCTATTCTTCAGTGAACGGGAGTTTAAGAAAACAGGTGTCAAGCTGTGAAACAATATCTTTAAATATTTTTTTACGAGGTTTATGAAATTGGCTGAAAAGAACACTTTTCTTCCTCTCATGATTGATCTTTCTGGCAGAAAGATTGTTATCTTTGGAGGTGGCTCCGTTGGGGAACGCAAAGCCGAACTTTTCTGTGGATGTGCAGATACTCTTATTGTAAGTCTTGAATTTTCCCAGCGGTTGCAGGAACTTGAAACCTCGGGACAAGTTCGACTTGTCAGACTTGATATTCTAACAGCTTCAGAGTTTGAACTCCAGAAAATCATATCTGGAGCTTTAATAGTCATTCCTGCAACTGATGATTTGAAACTTAACCAAAAAATCACTGATATAGCACTTGAAAGCGATATTTTGATAAATCAGGTAAATTCTTTAGGTAGTGTCGTAATTCCTTCAGTCATAAAAAGAGGAGATCTTATAATAGGGATTTCTACTCTTGGACACAGCCCTGCTGTCTCCAAATATACCCGCAGACAGATAGAAAACCTGATAACTCCTGTATATTTCGATATGATTCAGCTGCAGAAAGAACTTAGAAGCTACCTCAAAAAGCATATAGTAGAGCAAAAAAAGAGGAAAGAAATCCTCTGGAATATCCTGGAAAGCGAGACTGTTTGGAAAGGATTTAATGAATCTTATGAAAAAGCAGCTGGAGAGGCATACAATATAATTTCACATTATCTCGAAAATTCCGGCCAGTAGAGCTTGGTAGGAGATGCAGAACTTTTTAAAATAAATGATTTCTCTGTAAATAGAAATGTTCATAAATAAAATATTCTGCAAATAGAATGTACATTAATAATTATTCTGCAGACAAAATGTTTATGAGCATAATCATTTTGCAAATAGAAATTTCTTTGATGAAAAAAGGCTAAAGATTCCTAAAAAATGTTTAATTTACATCCTTATGTAAACATTCTATTTCCTGTATTTATCCTATATGGAGGCCCTCTGTGACAGAAATCTCAAGTATGGTTATATCCCATAAAAAAGCAAAAGTTGAGGAAATGGAATCAGCCTGGCACGGTGATCTGGACAGTATGCTTCATAACCTGTACAAGCATGAGTTCGTCCACGAGTGTGTTGTCTTGAAAACCTGTAACCGTGTTGAAATCTACGTTGTTTCCCCTAAAAGTAGCAGTGTACTTTTTTCTTTTGCAAAGAAAATGGGAGCTTCAACACACATCATCGAATTTTACGGGCACGAGGAATCCCTGGAACATTTGCTAAGACTTGCAGGAGGCCTTGAATCAATGATAGTAGGGGAGGACCAAATCCTTGGCCAGATGAAGGACCTTTACGCCTATTCTAAAAAAGCTGGAACTACTGGGAAAATAATGGATACTGCCTTTGAAAAAGCTATTCAGGTTGGAAAAAGAATTCGAAATGAAACCAAAATCAACAAAGGCTCTATTTCCATAGGTTCTGCTGCTGTGGATCTGGCAGAGGGTATTCTCGAAGGGCTCACAGGAAAATCCGTACTCGTAATAGGCGCAGGGGAGATAGGAATTCTTGTTGCGAAGGCTCTGGCTGAAAAAGATATAGAAGCAATATACATTGCTAACCGCACATTCCAGAAAGCTGAAGAAATCGCGTATGAACTTGGAGGGCATGCAGTCAGACTTGATGATGTCAAAACATACCTTAAAGATGCTGATGTTGTAATCAGTGGTACTGGCGCTCCACATTACATTCTTACTAGGGAAATTGTTGAAAAAGCTATAGAGAACAGAAGCCGTAAACTCCTCCTTATTGACATAGCAAATCCCAGGGACATCGAGGAATCTGTTGTTGAACTTGAGAACGTCGAACTGTGCAATATAGACAATCTTAGGGTTATCAGCGAAAAGACTCTTAAAATGCGAAAAGAGGAAGCTAAAAAAGCCGAGGCTATAATTCAGGAAGAGATCAAACTTCTAAATCTCCAGTATAAACGCCAGAGAGCCGACCGTCTTCTTGCTGACCTTTATAGACAGGTGTATGATGTCAGAATAAGAGAAAGACAAAAAGCAGTAAACAAACTTTGCGCCTATCATACTATCGGAGAGATTGAAACCGAGGTTCTTGATGATCTTACTCATTCAATTGTTAACAAAATTTTGGCTGAGCCTACCAAAGTCCTGCGCCAGGCCGCAGAACTCGGAAACGAAGAGTTTCTTGATGTGGTTTCAAGGGTTTTCTGCCTCGAAAAGCATCAGTCGAGGATTGAAAAAATAAAGCAAAGTTGTGGAAATGAGTTAAATCGGGTCTCAGAAAAAGGTAATTAAAGAAAAAATAGGAGATTTTTTAATTTATTCTGAGATCGCAAAAATATGCCACAAATCTCACTTTAAACTGATTGTAATCAATCAAAATAGCCCAAAAAAACAATAAAATATCGCATTATTAAGGTTGGTGTTTTTAATGACCGAGTTCCCAGTGTAGCGAATGTTTGTATTTTCATAAACTAAGGCTGATATTCTCTAGCTAACCTCAATTAAATGCGAAATAAAATCAAACTGGGATACAACATTACGTATATTTATAGAGTAGCATTAACCAAAGGATGGAAAAATACAAAAATATCTATTCAACACACAGAGTCGTGCATAGCAATTCCAGTATCTGTAAGGCGATATATTCCGTCTTCGAATTTAAGGAATCCTTCTTTGAGTAGGAAATCCATATGAAACTTAAAGAAAAAATCGTTTAGTCCTGAATCTTCCTTTAATTTTTTTTCATCCTTCCCAAAAATCCCAATTATTCTAATAAGCTTTCTTCTTGCAGGATTTATAGAAACTTTTTCCATCATTACATGTTCTAGTTTGATAGCTTCGCCTTCAGTAGGCCCTACTTTCTTGCAAAAATAATCCTCAAGTTCGTCTATATTCTCATCCAAGTCAAAACTCCATCCTTTTTGATATCGAAACCAGATTTTTCAAAAAGTTTCGAAGAAGATTAGTGTAATTGCTCTTTTCTATTTAAGTAGCATATTTGATTATTTGAAGTTATCAATTAATAAATACTATTCGAGGAACAATAGGATAACCATTGCGAACAGAAAAGCTATAATTTGCCTTCTAACTTTGGAAGAGAGATATGATACATTTGAATTTGTTCTATTAACCGATAACTGCACATAATCTATTATCTCATGCTTTATAAACTGATTATTAGGACAGCTGCCTCTTCTACTTGGAAAAGTATCGATTTTAATCAAAGAAACTAAAATATGAAGCAACTCCCGCTACAAAATTGAAAGTCTTCTTGCATGAGAATTCCCTAACCGATGACTATTGTATTTATATTACAATTAGATATTATATATAAATTTTGATAAATTCATTTTCAGGGCACTTTTTTTAGTTACAACTTAAAAACTCAGTACGATATGGTACAACATTTTCTGGTAAAACAGTGCCATTTTTCAGATTTTACAGTGAATTTTGATAGATTTTCTACTCTTCAAGTAATAAAATAACAATGTTTTAAATAGCAATATTTTGACTTTTTGTTGCCGAGCTGAGTTTAATAAAATCGATTTATTTCTCAAAAAATTAAGTAAATATATTCTTTTATTTTGACTGAAACTGAGAAAATACATCTCATAAAGTAAAATCTATGCATCAGTGAATACGAGATAAACAGAAACTATGCCGGCATAATCATCGACTCTTCATCCATATAGATTTTACAGAATTTTTGGTATGCTTTCAGAATATGATATCTTAAAAAGTTTACTCAAAAATCAAAATCTGACATTCAAGCAAGACAACATTAGAGTTTCAAGGGAGATAATAGGATTCTCGTAGAAAATAAATTGTTTAGTAAGTCAAATGATTCTCTATGCACACATTTCAATTTCTGTAGAGAACATAGAGGATTAAAATACATGATGAAAAAGACTTAAATGTAAAAATACACCTACAAGAGAAACAGGAACTACTGAATAAAAATGTATTTTAAAGAATTGCTGACATTCAGGTTTTCAAAGCATTAACCGTATAAAAACGAATGACCAAAAACTTCATTTAACATGTAATTTCCCCTCTGAAGGAGAAAGAGCGTAATCATTACAATGAGATCTGAATAGTCACCTACATTATTTCTTTATTCCTAAAGAGATTTGCTGATCAGGTATCAAAGTTAATCTTTAGTATCTCACATTGCGGCATATTCTTAATTTGCACACCCTCCAATGTTCCTGTTACCTCCAGGCTATCAAATTCACTTGAACCACATAGTATATCTTGATTCGGGTGCGTGCCAGGTGTGATGTTGCAGCTTAGAACAGTCTTTTTACCAGCAGACACTACGATGGGAAGCCTTGGTGATGCAGGATGGTTCTTAGGAAGGACTATTAATGGTGACCTGATTTCCCGAATCATGAAGAGAATGCACTTAAGCCCTTTCTCAGTATTCCTATTTATCGAAAGCGCAGAAGCTACAATTAGATCATGGGGCTCCAGTCCGAGTACAATTTCTTCGTGTTCAGTTTCCAGAAAGAATTGTCCACAATGACCTACTTTCACAATAGCCACAGTTCCTGCTGTGCCGCGCAGAAGAAGCATTTCACTTTCCTTCAGTGAAATGTCTTTAAAAGAGGTCAATTTTTTCATATTAAAAATAAGTATCTAAAAAATCCAGTCGATTAATTGGATTCTGCTACATTTTGGGACTGGCAAGACGGACACTTCACATTCTTGCCAATACCTTTGAATTTATTTCCACAATCTTTGCATACATAATCTTTAACAGGCAATTTTTCTTCCATATCGATATCAAACGCGTCTCCAACACTACACATCATTATTACCTCATAGTCTTATCAGGGAGCTTATTAGAATTATATAACCTTCATATAATTACTTATAATTCTCCAATTAATACCTTTCCATACCTACCCCCTAGCAATTTATGACCTCAGTTCTCACACCATGGAAATCATTCCTGCAGAAGTATTGTGACAATGGACATTTTTTCATTAATCTTTTTGATCGTTATAACTTCGTCACCCAAAAGATGAGTAAATTTTTTGATAATTTTTTGGCCACGGTACGCACACGTCCGTCATAAATGCTGGATCCTTGTACGTATCTTCGACAACATATGATTCCTCAGAGTGTTTTACTGTTCTAATTAATACCCTTATCAACCATATCACATAAAATCTACCGAATATTAATAAAGAACCGATATAATTGCTCGTCAATTTTTATCCGGTTGATAATATCTAAGACACTCTTAGTGAATTCTCTACGACTTTTTGTTCCAAATTTCAGTATACTGAACCTATCTCTTTAGCATATAATGACTCAAACATTCACCACTAAACACAGAAACGTCCGACAAATATAGAACGTTGTGCCACGATTAACCCGAGAGCCGTTTCCATACTAAAAAAGATTCAGAGTCAATGGTTATATTGACAAATTTTCCGTTCTATTATTTTCACTGATGAGAAGTTTTTAAGGTAAAATCTATGTATTCAAGAAAGTTAGATATATTCACAATTGGATGGCTTAAAAATAATTCATTTCGTTTCTTCAAAAATAGCATGATACTTTTCTTTTGATGGTATGCTTAGCTCTTCACCCAATTTTGCAGTATGAAGTGTTTTCACTTCCAAAAGCTGGTAAAGTGATAAATGCTGAGCTCCTTGAATGTAAGCTCCTCAAGTTTAGTCCCTTTTAAAGTTCGCCCTTATAAAAAAGTCTATTTAAGATTAGCTCTTTGAAGATCAGCTCCGTGAATCAACCTCTAAAGGTAAGGACCTTGAAAGTTAGCTCCTTGTATGTCTTTTTTTCTGAAACTTTCATGAATGATTATCTGATTTAAACTAAAATAAGCATTACTATACAAGGAGGATAACTTCTGCTTTTCAGGATTTAGATTTTAATAAAGACTATAAAGTTTTTCCAATTTTAGGCGGAAATTTCCTCAAATTTCAGCTGAGATAGAGATAATACATAGCTTTTGCTATAAAACCTATGCATCAAATGGAAACACAAGAACTAAAGTGTTATTCAAAAAAAATGTTATAAAACAGTATTAATATATGAAATTATTTAATATTGAAATAAGTTTTTTCAGAACTAATCTTTTTTATAATTAATTTAAAATAACAACCAAACTCAGTAAGATAGGTGTTAATAACTCATCAACATTCGTTGATGCAATTGAATCGAATATACAACCATCTGATTTTTTTGAGTTTAAGTACTTGAACTCAAAAATCAAGGGCAATATATATTTTTATTTTAAGTTATTGTTATACAATTAATGGATTTTATATTTTTTAATATATAGTTGCTTGTGTTACGTTTAGAAATCATCAATGGTTTTTTTTCTTTTGTGACAGAATATTGCTTTTGGCAGCTAAAGTTAGGTATAAAGTCCTTCAAAAACACTACTAATCTTCAATATTTGACACCCAAAGTGGTGTTGTTCCGTATATCACAAGAGTCCCATCATCCCGCAAGACTATAAATGCTCCATCTTGATAATTCGTGTTTGTATCCCATATTGGGTTCGGATATCCATATATAACAAAGTTTCCATCACTTTGCATAATTGCCCGCGAAACAGCCATATTATGTGTATTAGAAGCCCATATCGTTTTCTGATCAAGATTCAAATCATAAAGTACCAAATTTCCATCATCCTGCAGCTTTAGTGTATATAGGTTATTAGGTGATGTAAGGGAATCACCCTTCTCTAAATATTGGTTTGGAAAAAGACAGCTACCTTTATTAACCAACTAAGATTCCTCCAATATATTTCTATAAATTTATAATATAAATGATTTTTGCATCAAAATATCTGTTCAAGATTCAGATTTTTCCGGATGAAAGATTTTGATCGCCCACAATTATATGATTGATGTCTTCAATACCTAAATATAAGCAAATCTCTTAATATCTAGTTTGACTATACAATTTCATATTCTCTCAAATATGTGTTTTTGCATCTGATTTTTCTTTCGTCGTCATATTTTAATCCATCTTGCTCACTGCAAATATGAAAATGTGTGCAGTAGAGCCTCATATTATATTAGCCCCTCTTTTTGGCAATGTACCAAAAGTTCTGTTAATTTCAATTGCTCAGTGCCCTTTCTCGTTGCCACACAAAATTGGATTCATCTTTTTTATTGACTCACGGTTATTTGTACTAAAACATGTGAATGTGAAAAAAGCGGAGCTATAAAGTAATTAATATTTCTGCACTCGCATTAATGATTTATATTTGGCTTCGTACTTTTTTTTGCAACGTTGTTTAAACTCTGTCCATGAACTGGATTCTGTATATTTGAACTGGCTCTAGTATTGTTTCTGTTCACAGGTTGACTATTAACTGCGTTCTGTATATTTGAACTGGGCCCAGTATTGTTTCTGTTCACAGGCTGGCCATGAACTGTGTTCTGTATACTGGAACTTGTGTTGTTTCCAGCTGATGCTGGAGCAGGCGTTAATATGCTGGGAGTTTGTGTTGTGGGCGCGTTCATATTTATATTACTATTACCCGATCTACTAGCGCAACCTGCCATAACCACAACGGTTGCAAGCACAAGTAGAATCGTGGCAAATTTATATGTTTGATTCATGGCTTAACCTCTGTTTCTTTAGTATCATCACTATTTTATCGCATAAACAACGATTTTAACCCTCTAGTCACCTTAAAATTGAGCAGTATATGGCTTATTTTGCCTACAATATCTTCAATTTTTCTGCTTCAATGAAATTTAGGATAATTAACTACCAAAAAATCAGGGTCAATTATAATTGGATACCTAGCATTTAACCATTCTGTGATACCACAGTGCATGTTATATACTCTTTTAGGTTCCGTTGCAAAAATTATGAGTGGGATTCACTGAAATAAGTAGAAATTTAGGAGTATTATATATTATGCCAGTGAATTCCTTTAGATGGAAGCACTATGAAGGAGAAATTATCTTATTAAACGTAAAATGGTACTTAAAATATGCATTAAGTCATAGAAAGTTAAAGGAAATTGACAGAAAGAGGAATAAAAGTCATCATACTACAATCATGAGATGGGTACATCAATATTCACCTGAAATGGAAAAGAAAATGGGAAAGCACTTAAGACTTGCTAAATATTAATTGAAAGTTTAGAAACTTATATAAAAGTAAAAGATGAATGCAAATATCTTTACAGAGCAGTTGACTCAGATGGAAACACAGTTGATTCCATGCTAACTGCAAAACGAAATAGAAAAGCTGCAAAGAGATTCCTTAAGAAAGCATTGAGTTCAAATCACAATCAAATGCCGAGAGAAATAACAGTTAATAAGAATCCAGCTTATCCTATTGCCATAAATGAACTGAAAAATGAAAAGAAGTTGTCTAAAAGAGTTGAAATTAGATAAGTAAAATATTTGAATAACATTGTAGAATAAGATCATAGGAGCATCAAGCATATAATTGCTCCAATGCTGAGCTTTCTGTCTTTTCGCTCTGCAAATAAGATTTTAAACGGAATTGAAGCTTTGAATATGGTTAAAAAAGGACAAATTAAGAATTATAAACTGCTATGGTCTTAATGAAGCTAAATATACCAATCAATTATTTGGAATAATTCTGTAATATTGATACATTTTCCTCGGATATTTTGACTTTTATTCATCATCCATAGATTTACGTGCTTATTCGGATATTTTTGCAAAGGAACCTTGATAATTGATATTGATATTATTAATCAATAATCATTTTTATAGATCAAAGAGTATTATTTGCAACTTCGATTAATCGAGTACAGATGAAATGATTTCATTCGGATACCCCGCAGCTTGCTGCGGGGATATGTCTCCATGACTAGTCTTTTATCACTCCATGTCCCTTGAATATGCCCTCGGCTTCCTTTAGGGTCAGGTCTTTCGGAGGAATTATGATATCTGACTCGATGATTTCGTTATGATCCAAATGTTTTCCTTCTTTCTTTACAGTTGATATCAGTTTGGTCAGTTCTTCCCCAAACTCCTTTTGCTTTCCCTTGCTTACATGATCCACAATGCGATTATCGATGATATTGAGTTCATCTAACAAGCAGCTGTCTACCACATACTGACCTTCACCCATTATTCTGACGATCATTTACCTGCCTCCTGCTTGAGCTTTGCAAGCTCCTCATCAACGCGGCCTGCAGCCTGAACTTTGGCCAATTCCTTTTCAATTTGATCTCCGCTTGAGTAGTCCTCCAAAGTTCCAGATTCAAGAAGCCCATCAAGTGCAGCAGATCTAGCCTTCATCTGATCGGTCTTATCCTCTGCCCTTTGCACCGCTAGGCCGACATCTGCCATCTCCTCGCTGATGCCGGTTACGGATTCGGTAACCTTGACCTGTGCCTCAGCAGCCGAGTATCGGGCCTTGATAGTCTCCTTTTTAGCCCTGAAGGACTCAATCTTCGTTGCCAGACGGCTTTCAGCAGCCATAAGCTTTTCCTGTTCATTGTTCAGCTCTGCAATCTGCTGATCTAAACTTTCAACCTGTGCCTGGGATGTGACCTTTCTCTCTAAGGCCATCCTTGCTAGATCTTCGCGATTGGATTTCATGGCCTCCCTTGCTTGGGCCTCGATCTTGTCGATGCTTTCCAGGAGCTTGGCTTTCTGCAGTTCCAGCCGCTTCTTAGACGTAGCAACTTCAACTACGCTTCTTTTCACATTTTGCAAAAGCTCGAGTTGCTTCTCGTAGGAATAATCTAGGGTTTCCCTTGGGTCTTCTATGTTGCCTATGATTTTGTTTACCTTCGCTTTTACTACAGTGCTCATTCTATCCAGCAAACTCATGTTCACTCCTCTTCTAGAACTCAGGAATAATTTACTTTAACAATATTCTCTTAATATATTCCTTTCTTAATTATGTTTGTATTGAGAATAATTATTATTGCTGAGAGTGCATTTTCAGAAATGTGTATGTGTAATTCCAAAATTGCAATGATCTGAGTAATTTAGAGGGTATTATCAAAGGAGTGTCAAAGATGTACAGTCTATTGAATCTGTTGATACTAATTAGAAAAGTCCTGAGAACCTCTGGATCTCCTACTCTATCCATTATAACTTATCTTTACGTTGATCATAAAAACAGCATTTAACACCTTGATCTCTTCTTATCGATCTTTCTCAGAAAAGCCAGGCATTTATCTCGTTAATAGGCTCAACTTTGGCATCAAATATCCCGTATTCTGCACGTATTTCCTGTATTTATCTCCAAACAGTTCTCTATTATAATCTTCTCTTCATTGGATATCCAGAAAAAGCACAATATGATTGTTAGTAGCACGTAAGATAAAGCAACTATCCAGTTGGCAGAGAAAAACGATACTTTGCCACTACTCGAAGAATGGATACATCGGATGCCTTATGAACCTATAGAGGCTATCGGTCGTTGGTATGTCTTTCCGAATCTCCAAGAAAGGTGACAATTTTCGACCTAAAGTTCTACGACACCCGATAAAAAGAAGGTTGCCTACTAAAATTAGCCCTCCTACAAGCCAGTGAACCCTTGAAGGGAAATAAAGGCTAAAAGAGATATAGCCAGAAGGTAAGCACCAAAAGGAGATGGGGATAAGCCCCAAACCAAATAAAGTGATGAGGAATTTCTCTCTTCTTTCGTGCTTTGTTATTGCTTGTTAGAACTCTCTGCGACCGCTTTGCTAATATATACCAATGCTAACAACCATTGAGAGCAATATGCCAAAACGATCTTGAATTGAATTTCATGCGCTAGATTAATTTCCTCTCAAATCAACTAAGGTGGTAAAATGGAAATAGCTCGATGCGTCTTTAATTATTGGAGGTACTATGGTGGTCATTGATCCTGTATGTAAGGTGGAGCTGGAAGAGAAAGACTCGAAGTTTAAAAGTGAGTATAAAGGAAAACCATACTACTTCTGCGTCCTCTCGGATAAAAAGAAGTTCGATGAAAATCCGAAAAAGTATATCGAGTCTTAAGGTTAAAGTGTGAAAATATTAAGATTTTAAGATCTTAATTTCAGCAAAATTAAATAATCAATCTAGCATGTTTTCTCAAAATCAAAGCAGGACGCCAAAAAGATGCTGTTTCCCGGTAGTCTCAAAATTTGACTCATTTCTACACTTGGATAATGGATATTGTTGACTTTAAATTCAAATAGAAATTATCCCAAAATCAATATATAAATTAGTCTTATATTAGTATATTTTATCCCAATTATAGAGTCAGATGCAGTCTCAAGACACCCGTTTTTCAGTCTTTTTTGTAGGATGTTCGATTAGGATTCTGGGCAATATTTGAAGTTTTGAGGTGGTATCTGAAGACAGTAGTCAGATCCTATCTTTTTGATGGCAGAATACAGAGAGCATCTGGGAGCCTTAGGTGAGCTCAAAATCTACGACAGTATGCCTGTCTCTTAGACAGTTTGTTGAAAGAATAAAAGATGCTGAAGTTATATAAGTAGGAAGATACGGCGTTGATGCCAAAGCTCTGTGTTCTGCGCCTAAGCAGAAGCTGATATCCCTGTGACAGACAGGCTTTGACGATGTAGATATGAAGGCAACTAATCAGTGCGGAGGCATTGTATCGAATGTTCCCAATTACGATTTTGATTCGGTGGAAGAGTTTGTTTTTGCTTTATAGCTGGGCTTGTTAAGAAAAGTCAGTCTTGCTGATACGAACTTGCGGAAGGGATTATTCAATTGGAAATACTATATGGGAAACCAGCTCAAGAGCAAGACTATAGGCGTGCTGGTGACGGGCGACATCGGGAAAAGGATACTACGATAGCTCATGGATTCAATATGAACGTACTCTCTGTCACGACTCACCCTAATCCTGAAAGGGCACAAACCTTAGGAGTAGAGGCCGCAGATTTGGATCCCCTGCTCTCAGAGAGTGATATAATTACACTGCATGTGCCACTGACATTCGAAACAGAGCACATGATAAGTTTTTGGGAATTGGCAAAGATGAAGCCCACTTGCTATACTGATCAATACCGTATGGAGAAAGGCGGTCAATGAAGATGTTCTCATAGAAGCTCTTAGGGATGAAAAGATTGCTGGAGCAGGACTGGATGTTTTTGAAAAGGAGCCGTTGCCACCGACAGTCCATTATTACATATGGATAATGTGGTGCTGACTCCGCACATTGCTTTTTTATCATGAAGAGTCTTTATATGAGTTTACTTAAATGAGTATTGAGAACTTTGAGATGTTTATTAAAGACAAGTCCCAGAACGTGGTAAACGTTTTAATGCTAAAAAATTGAGGGAGTTAGCCTATAGCTAAATAACTTAAGCTTCAAATTCTTAACGTTGCTCTACTTCTGATATTCTTGGCACAAATGTTAACAGGCCTAAAGTTGTGGTTTGTCGGGCTGTTAGGATGTGAAGATTCCGCGATCCTGATGAGAACATTCACTTACTCCAGTTTCTGTCTTGTTACTCTCATATTGGTACATATTTATGTGAACCGATGATGGCTGAAGACTGAGTTCAAATTTTCAAAATAAAAAAGAGAACTCTGGTCGAAAGTTTTCTCTTTTGGAAGAAGTTGTTTTAAGATATTTCACAACCCCCTAAATTTCTGCTATATTCGGCTTATTTATCTAATGCAGTAATAAAAATAAATTTTATCTTTAATCTGTGCATCATAAGAGAAAGTATGTTTGAATTTTTACAGATTCGGTAAATAGGTTAAAGCATTATGTTCTGATTCATTGAGAAGTTAAGCAAATATTTGCATTCAAAATTATAAAGACAATTTAATTTAATCAAATATTTTATATGAATTGTTATTTTATAGAATTATAGTGTTCAGTTATTCTATAATATAGTTTGAATGGATGATCGGAGATTGAAACCATGACTAAAGAAAAAATAAAAGTTGAGGGTATGTCCTGCGGTCACTGTGAGATGAAAGTTAAAAAAGCCGTTGAATCTGTGGAAGGTGTGAGGGAAGTAGAAGTAAACCTTCGGGATAAACAGGTAGCTATTGAATACGAAGAAAGAAAAACAAGTCTCGAAAAGATCAAAGCTGCAGTTAGAGAAGCTGGATATGAACCCCTATAATTTTGAATTGCTAGAATCGGGTATATTTGTTCAACGAATTATATACTAAGGTATAAATTTAATTGTATAGTAAAGCTCTGGTTTGAAAAGCAGCTGATGCTGTAAAGTGAAATCATAGAGAAGATGATATTCATAATACACGCACGTTTTGTGAGTACTACAAGGACATGGTTACAAGACTCATATATCTATCAAAAAGGTTACAGAGTAAATATGAATATTTCTGACAGGATGACAGCAAACACATCCTATTACAGCCAAATAACTAATGAGCATATAATAAGTATAACGCTGCTGAAAACTGGTTATAATATAATTAGAGCCTGAAAAGTATTCAATAAATTTCAGGCAGTCATGAAAATCTGGATAGGTAGGATATCCAATGGAAGTTACTATAGGAGTTTATGGTATGACATGTGGTCATTGCCGGAAAAACGTAGCAGATACTATTTCTTCACTTGAAGGAGTGGAATCAGTTGAGGTTGATCTCGAATCCAAAAGTGCTACTGTCAACTTTGATCCTCAAAAAGTAAATTTGGATGATATAAAGGACGCTATCCGAAAGGCAGATTACTCAACCGAAATTGAAGGAGTGATTCCGGAGATTCAGGCAAAAGGTCAAGCAGAAACCTCAGCTATTTCAGAGGCAGAAGGCACAATTTCAGAAACGATTGCTATTGTATCAAAAGAATCGGAAGAGGATTCTCAAGCTTGTAGACTGAACGAAGCATGCGAGGCGACAGAAAAAGATGTAGCTCCAATCTCAAGCCAGAAAGCCGGCCTAAAAGAAATCACCTTTGGAGTCTCTGGCATGACTTGTTCAGCCTGTGCCTTGAATATAGAGAAGACGCTAAAGAAAAAAAAGGGTGTAAATTCAGTAGCTGTCAATCTTGAGCTAGGAAGGGCAAAAGTTAGTTTTGAGCCTTCCCTCATTTCTCCCAAAGATATTGAAGAAGCCATCGAATCCATTGGATATAAGGTAGAGAAAGATAAGGTAACTCTTAATCTTCAGGGAATGAGTTGTGCTTCCTGTGCTGCGAACATTGAGAAAGTTCTTAATAAAACAGAAGGCGTTATTTCAGCTTCAGTAAACTTTCCGCTTGAAAAAGCAGTTGTAGAATTTGATTCGTTCCGTATTTCAGTTAGAGATATTATCGCTGCAGTTAAGGGAATCGGCTACGGAGCATCTGCCAAGGCTGAGACTGTAGAGTATGAAGATAGGGAGCAGATGTCTAGAGATGCTGAGATTAGTAGGCAGAGAAAGAACTTAATTATCGCTCTCATCTTTGGAATTCCGGTGTCCTTGGGGAATATGAGTATGATATTTCCTTTTCTCTCGTTTGTACCCTCTTTCCTTTCCAATTCTGTAGTACTTTTCATACTATCTACCCTGATCCTTCTCTTTCCAGGCAGGCAATTTTTTGTGGGAACTCTAAAAGGTTTCAGGCATGGCATAACTGATATGGACTTATTAATTGCTGGAGGAACTGGAGCTGCTTACCTTATTAGCGTAGCAGCTACATTTTTTGATATGGGACCGGGATACCATACCCTCTACTATGATACGGTAGCTTTGTTGATATTTTTCATTGTCCTTGGGCGGTACCTCGAAATAAGGGCAAGGGGGAGGACGTCTGAAGCCATTAGGAAATTGATGGGGCTCAAGGCGAAAAAATCAAGAATTCTTATAAACTGTATGGAAAAAGAAATTCCTGTAGAAGAGGTGACAGTTGGTGATATTGTTGTCGTCCGGCCCGGAGAAAAAATACCTGTTGATGGGGTAATTGTAGAAGGTAGTTCGGCAGTAGACGAGTCTATGCTTACCGGCGAGAGCATTCCAGTGGAGAAAAGTGCAGGTAATACAGTCATCGGGGCTACTCTTAACAAAACGGGATCCTTCAAATTTAGAGCTACAAAGGTAGGAGCTGACACTGCCCTCGCTCAGATAATCAGGCTCGTGGAAACTGCACAGACTACTAAAGCTCCCATCCAGAGAGTTGCGGACGCTTTTGCTGGCAATTTCATTGTAACCGTACATATTTTTGCCCTAATTGCTTTTTTCTTCTGGTTCTTCATAGGTTACTGGCAATACGGAGTAGGGGAATCTGCGTCTCTCGGAGGAATCAGTCCTTTTCTTTTTTCTCTGCTTATAGCCATTACAATTCTTGTAATCTCGTGTCCCTGCGCAGTTGGACTTGCAACACCTGCAGCTATTATGGTAGGTACCGGTAAAGGTGCAGAGAATGGAATCCTTATAAAAGGAGGAGAAGCCCTTGAAAGGGCGCATAAACTCGATACTATAGTTTTTGACAAAACAGGAACCCTTACAGAAGGTGCCCCAAAGCTTACAGATGTTTTTGTAGTTTCGGACCATGAGGAAAATGAGGTCATTTACATAGCAGCGACGGCTGAAAAAGGGTCCGAACATCCTCTTGGAGAAGCGATTGTAAAAGGGGCTGAGGAAAGAAAAATCAGCCTTGGAAATGTGGCAAGTTTTCATTCGATTCCCGGAAAAGGAATCGAAGCTGACTTTGAAGAAAAAAGAATATTGCTTGGCACCCGTAAACTTATGGAAGAGAACGGAATTTCCTTTAAGGAATTGGAAGCTAAAATGCGCGAATTTGAAGAAAATGGGAAAACTGCAATGCTTGTGGCTTATGAAGATGAAATCATAGGTCTTGTTGCAGTTGCAGATACTCTTAAGGAAAACTCTAAAGAGGCAATTGAAACTCTGGAAAAAATGGGTATTGAAGTTGTTATGATAACCGGAGACAATGCTGTTACTGCAAGTGCAATTGCAGCAGAGGTGGGAATTTCCAGAGTGCTTGCTGAAGTATTGCCTGAAGATAAAGCCAATGAAATAAAAAAACTCCAGAAAGAGGGTAAGTTTGTTGGAATGGTAGGAGATGGTATTAATGATGCTCCTGCCCTAATTCAATCTGATGTTGGAATTGCGATGGGAGCGGGGACAGATGTGGCAATGGAATCCGCAAAAATTGTACTTATAAAAAATGACCCCAGAGACGTGGTCGCGGCCCTTAAGCTTAGTCGACTTACTATCCGCAAGATCAAGGAAAATCTTGTATGGGCTTTTGGGTACAACACTATAGGTATTCCTATCGCAGCGGGAATTCTTTATCCAATCTTTAACAGGATTCTGATCACGCCTGAGCTTGCTGCCGCCTTAATGGCCCTCAGTTCAGTTTCAGTAACGACCAATTCCCTACTAATGAAAAGAAGTAAACTTAAATAAATTAGGAAAATAGTTTGAAGATGATTTCTTTGAAGCATATTTGGGACACATTTAAAGAAACAGCACAAATAATGTATCAGAGTAATTGCTGGCAAAGATTAATTACTGAGAAAATATCTCAGATAAGCACAGTTCCCTGAAAAAAATATTTAGATCGACACTTTGGAGAATTTTTACATTTCTATAGATTGATGGGATTTATATGGTAAAATCAGTCTCAGAGGATAATAAGCACAGATTAGTGCTTCTAACAAGCATTGCCACTTCATTAGTGCTTGTAATTTTTTTCCTTTTTGGGGCTATTTCAGCTAATGTCATCAGGGGAGGGGTGGCTTATACTCAGGTAGATATGACTGCAGGCTCAATTTTTGTTTTTGTACTTACAATGATAATTTCATTGTCACTCTGGCCTAAAATCATAGACTGGCTTTAAAATATGTACGAAAATGACTAAATTTCTAAGTAAGCCTGCTCTAAAATTACTTTTTATTTTAAACTTATTCCAAAATTTGCGTGACTTTTTATTATTTACTGGTCTTCAAATTTTCATCTCACTTATTTTTCGGCTAGGGTTTTTTCTACCGCACTCACAACATATTCAAAATTTTTCTGCCATTCAGTATTGTGTTCGAGCAGTTCCCGAACAACTGTACCCTTATCTTCCATTTCTGCGATTTTTGGATCTATTGGAAGCCTTGCAAGGATAGGGATGTTAAAATCTTTTGAGGCTTTTTCGACACCACCAGTTCCAAACACTTCTATCGTCTCAGCGCAGTGAGGGCAGATCAACCCATGCATGTTGTCGACAAGCCCTATAATAGGCACCTTGAGTTTCTCCGAAAATCTGATTGATTTGCGGACGCTAATGAGAGCTACGTCCTGAGGAGTTGTAACAAGTATTGAACCATCACAATTGGGGATCAGCTGAGCCACGCTCAGGGGTTCGTCTCCTGTACCCGGAGGCAGATCTATAATCAGAAAATCAAGTTCTCCCCAGATAACATCTTCCAGGAACTGTTGAATAACCCTCATTTTTGCAGGCCCCCTCCAGATGATGGGGGAATCTTTAGTTTCGAGCAGAAAACCAATGGACATCACCGTCAGATTTGGAAGAACCTTGATTGGTAGGATGCCCTCTTCGTTAACAGCTAGTCTCTCAGATTCCAAACCGAAAATTGTGGGAATAGTCGGGCCGTGAATATCACAGTCCAGAAGTCCCACTTTATATCCACGCAGAGCCAGTCCGATAGATATATTTGCGGCAACTGTGCTTTTCCCTACTCCACCTTTTCCGCTCATTATCATGATCTTACGCTTGATACGCCTGAGGTTAACTATAATTTTGGGTTCTTGGGGTTTTTTAGATAAACTTTCCAGTGATTGAATCCAATCTGTTATTTTAATCACCTGTTTAAAATTTCCGTTTTTCTAGTTATGTATCTC
>Ga0187851_10001848_pt1 | contig 19594 bp, 15 predicted proteins | sample June2016WEW_6_10_FD_132997 | JGI IMG/M metagenome (GOLD analysis project Ga0187851, IMG submission 132997) | Peatland microbial communities from SPRUCE experiment site at the Marcell Experimental Forest, Minnesota, USA - June2016WEW_6_10 | ecosystem: Environmental > Terrestrial > Soil >...
GCAGCGTGAGCAGGATGAGGTCGTCGAAGTCCACGGCGTTGCAGGCGTGCAGGGCGGTTTCGTAGCGCGACCGGATGTGCTGGGCCAGCGCGCGGACGCTTTCATCGGCAAAGACGGCGGCGCGTTCGCCGCCATTTTTGAACCGGCTCAGCAGGGCCAGGACCGCCGCCGGGTCGGCCTTTTCGCCCTTGGCCGATATCTGCGCAAGGATTTTTTTGACGGCGCCGAGCTGTTCGGATTCGTTGTAAATGACAAAGTTCCGTTTATAGCCGAGCCGTTCGATGTGCTGGCGCAAAATCCGGACGCAAAGGGAATGGAAGGTGCAAATCGTAGGGCGAGTGTCGGGTATCGAGTGTCGAGTGACGCCACCTTTGGCCGGTTCGGGCACAAGTTTGAGGACGCGCTCCTGCATTTCGCGGGCGGCCTTGTTGGTGAAGGTGACGGCGAGGATGTTGGCCGGCGGCACGCCCTTGGCGATGAGGTGGGCGATGCGGAACGTGATGACGCGCGTCTTGCCGGTGCCGGCGCCGGCCAGGATCAGGACCGGGCCGTTCAACGTTTCGACGGCCTGTCGTTGCTGGGGATTGAGTGAATTCAGATTCAACACGCGCGCGGAGTTTAATTTCCATTCCGCTCAATGCAATGTTGTTGAGGGATTTTTTGTGTCTAAAAATCGAGGACGAGGACGAGAACGAGGAGGCGCGTCGCGCGGCTTGTGAATAACTTGCACTGGAATATTTAGCGCGATGTGTTACGAGTTGAATTGCGCGACGAACAGCTCGCATCCAAATACCGGCTTTGAGATCTTGTGCCGGGGCGTGGATTGCTCTTCGGAGCAGAATTCCGCTTTGCGGATGCGCCCATCTCATTTGAGCGTTCGTCGCGCGTCTTTTTTTCTATGAACCTCGTAGCAGCGGACGTGAATCCGCTCCAACTTATTTAAAGCAATGTCAGAGCCGACTCACGTCGGCTGCTACGGTTCAGAGGTGCAAAGCGTGAAATCTGCTTTCGGCGAAATCTCACCCGAACGTGTCGCCGTTCCAGCCCCAATTGGCGGCGGGGACGTCGGTGAAGTTGAGGTAAACCCGGTCCGGCGGTACGCCGATGAATTCACCCAGCAATTTGCTGATCTTCTGCGCGAGCTGTTGATTCACGTTGCCGCCCAGGCCGCCGATGCTGCGGATGTCCACGAAGGCGGCGTCGCCGGGTTTGCCGGACATGAGGATGGCGACAGGGCTGATGACGACCATGACGTATTGTTCCGGTTTGCCGATCGTCCCGGCCACAATTTTGGAGAGGGACGCGAGCAGCGTTTTCTTTTTATCGTCGGCCAGCGCGGCGGTGGTTTCGAGTTTCAGCAATGGCATAAAAAATTCCTTTGGTTCAATGTTATGGAGGAAGATTACGATTAAAATGCCGCCAGAAGGAAAGTTTTTTTTGGCAAATGGGCGGAAACAGGTTAAGCAAACGGGGTGATACGGCAAAAGTTGTGCTGGTTGTTCCTGCCCGTCCTGATGATTTTGAGCACGGCGGGCTGCGGCACGTTCATGGCTCACCGGATGGCACAGGCGCCAAACACATATCCCAAATGGTTCGCGCCCGAGGCGCCCGTGGCGGTGGCGTTCAGCCCGAAATTTCTCACGAATTTTCCCAAACAATTTGTGGACGTCGGCCCGCCGGCGGCGCGGCTGTGTTACCGCATTGTCGAGCCGGCGGATTATCACCTGACCATTGCCTCCACCAACTGGCTTGAGGATGACCGAAAAGAATTTGAATTCGATTTTCATGCCGATGTGCCCGGCCCAACGAACATCTGGACCTCAGCGCCGCGCGGCACGGTGGTGTTGTTGCATGGTTACGGGCTGGCGCAGTTTTCGATGGTGCCCTGGGCGTTGCGGCTGGCACAGGAAGGCTGGCGTTGTGTGTTGGTGGACCTGCGTGGGCACGGCAAATCCACTGGCAAACGGATTTACTTCAGCATCCAGGAGACGCACGACCTGAGCCAGCTTCTGGACGAACTGGCTCGCAACGGACGGTTGAAGGAACCAGTGGCGGCGTTCGGCGAATCCTACGGCGCGGCGCTGGCGTTGCGCTGGAAGACGGTCGAGCCGCGCGTCCGCACGGTGGTGGCCATCACGCCCTACGCTGGATTGTCCAATGCCGTATTGAATCTCTGCCACGAATACGCCGGCTGGGTGCCGAAAACATTTATCAAGGCCGGGTTGAAAAAGTTGCCCGCCGTTTTGGATGTCTCCGCCGATGAACTCGACACCACCACCGAACTGGCGCAGCGTCCGGTCAAGGCGCTGTTTGTGGCCGGGGCGGAGGATAAAATCACGCCGGTGGCCGACGTGAAACAATTGTACGCGCTGGCGGCATCCGGGAGCGAATTGATTGTGGTGCCTGATGCCACGCACGAGGCGGTGACATATTTCTTTGCCGACCTGGTCCCGCCGGTGTTGGCCTGGCTGTCAGGAGTGGGCGGGCAGGGGGCTCCTATAGATTCGCACGCCGGCGCCGACACACCAATTTCCTCGCAGTAACAAATAATGCAACGAGCAGGGCTTGCGATGTCATCCCGATGCGGGCCTGGCACATGCGCCGGCTAACTCGCCCCGAAACCCATGTGGGCAAATCTTAGGATTGCCTACTTGTGGGTGAGGAGATCGGGCAGGCTGCCATCGGGTTTCCTGGGGCCGCGGGCGGCTTTCCAGACGGCGTCGGCGATCTGTTTTTGCACTTCGGCTGACGGAACGATGAGCTTATTGCTGAACCGGCCCAGTTCGTCCCCCAACTCGCCACCGAAACCGATGTTGTTGGTGAAGATGAACAATCCGGCATTGGTCGAAGCGTAGGGGAAATAATAATTATTCTTGTTGCTGAAAGAGGTGCAATCGATGAGGACAATTTTGTCCCGGTTGTCGTTTTCGTCGAATCCTTTCTGGCCTTTCTGGCCGTAGATGTGGTCGAACGCGATGCAGTTCTTCGCCGTATGCCGGCCTTTGCTGTACGCGCCGCCGAGTTTGAAGCCACAGCCGTTCCCGGCCCAGTTGGTCATGTGTTGCGCGACTGTCGTTCCTTCAACCTTCAGATGCGGTTTGTTCAGGTCGAACAGGTTGGGGTCTTTCGGTTTCCCGTTCTCCCGGTCGTACTCACCGGTGAAGACCCGAGGATCGCCCTGGTGCCACGACCAGCAGTCGGTCAACTCGACGCCCACATTGGACTTGTAGAAATCCCAGCCGTCATCCGCATTTTCCCAGGAGCGGCATCCCTCAAACCGGTTTCCCGGCCCGGGATTCGAGCGGCATCCGAAGCCGTCGGCGTCGTTGCCCGGGGCCGCCTTCCCCGTGTCCGAACGGATGGCATAGGGATCGAAGTTCCGATACGAATCGCAATTCAGGATGAGGTTGCTGCTGGCAAGATTCCCCGAATTCGTGGCTCCACGCAAAAGACCGATCTGCAGGCCGGTGTTTCCGTTGTACCGGGTGACACAGTTTTCGATGACATTCCGGCTGCCCCGGACGTGTATCCCGAAGTTCCCGGCCTTCTCCACCGTCAGACCCTTGAGATGATATTCGTCGCCGGTGATGGTGATTCCCTGACCGGAGTCATTGTCGATGTCGCGCAAGGCCGAGAAATCAAGGACGACCTCCTTGCCCGGCTCGGCCCGGATGTTGATCGTTCCATTGCTGCTCTGAGTATTACCAAGGGTCCGGTTCAAGAGCAAAGTCTGCGGGCCGAGGTATCGGCCTGCCTTGAGAATGACCGTGCCGCCTTTAGGCGAGCCGGATAATGCCCGGACCGCTTCATCCAAGTGCTGAAAATCCGAGACGTAGATTGCGTCGGCAGGGACGGCGGTGCCCGCCGAGACCGACAGGAACATGGAAAGAACGGCGGTGAGGAAAACGTGTTGGGTTTTCATAGAGGACTCATTCGACATGATGTTGATTCATAAAATCACCCGCCACTCCCAATAGCAAGCCCGGTGGTTGTAGCGTCGAGCCTATGGCTCGAAAAAATCGGCGCACAGCGCCGACCCTACATTGGATGTTGAGCGTTGAATGTTGAATGTTCGATGTTTTCCCCCTTTTTCCTCAGCCTTTTTCTGTCACACCCAATAAACAGCCAGGCGCTTCGGACCATGGGCGCCCAGGACGAGGACCTTCTCGATGTCGCCGGTGCGGCTGGGGCCGGTGATGATTGACAGCGTGCTGGGCCATTGACCGTCGTAGCGCCGGCGGATGAACGCAATCGCCGTGGCGAGATCGGGCAGGAGCTGGTTGCGATGAGCGATGACCAGATGAACGGGTGGCAGGACGGAGAGGGCGCGGCCGCCGGCGGACTTCGGGCTGACGACGATGGCTCCCATCTGCGCGATCAAGCAGTCGCAGGCCGTGACGCCGAGATCGGCCTCGCGCACACCGGCGTTGCCCGCGCCGACGGCCTGTTTGACGAGGTTGCTGCCATCCGTGGCAATTTTGGTGAAACCCGCGAGGAACCCGCGCAACTGCTCCGGCGAGTCAATGACTTCGCCCTTGAGCGTGAGAAATTCTTCGCGAAACCGTTGCTCCGGATTGGTAACGGTCGCGAATACGGGCGCGCCAGTCGGAGCGGCGGGGTGGGGCGCCGGCGTGCGCATGGCGTCGCGAACGCGGTTCAGGATTTTCTCGCGGGACTCGCTCATGCGTTTCGGTCCTCCGATTGCTTTTGGTGGGGCGAGCGTACCCGCGAGCCGGAATTTTGCGATTTGGCCCACCAATCGCGGAACGATTGCGTCGGGACGGCCGGAAATTCGCGGGTCTTCGTCCACGGTTTGAGGAACGGGCGCGCTGCTCCGAGCCGCAAGGCGAACCGGCCGAGTTTTCCCGCCAGCGCGTATCGTCCCGAATCTTCCATGGCCCATCGCCACACGCGAAAGGCGACGCGCTGGAACCAGGGATCGAGCTGCTGTTGCACGGCATTGCGGCGATTTTGAAAAAGATGATGATGGAGGTCCACGTGTACCGGACACACGGAGGTGCATGCGCCGCACAACGAACTGGCATACGGCAGGTGCGACCAATCCTGCAGGCCGCGCAGGTGCGGGGTGATGACCGAGCCGATGGGGCCCTGATAGGTCGTGTCGTAGGCGTGACCGCCGACACTTTCGTAGATGGGGCAGGAATTGAGGCAGGCGCCGCAGCGGATGCACTGGAGCGCGTCGCGCTGTTCGACATCGGCCAGCAGCCGGGTGCGGCCGTTGTCCAGCAACACCACGTGAAATTCTTCCGGTCCGTCCGCTTCGCCGGAAGCGCGCGGGCCGCCGACGAGCGAGCTGTAACTGGTGAGCGCCTGCCCGGTGCCCATGGTTCCGAGGACCGGCCAGAGCACGGCAAGGTCTTCCAGGCGCGGGATAAGCTTCTCGATGCCGACCAGGGCCACATGCACGCGCGGCAGCGAGAAGCACAGGCGGATGTTTCCCTCGTTCTCCGTAAGCGCGATCATGCCGAGGTCGGCCACGGCAAAGTTGGCGCCGGTGATGCCCATGTCCGCCGTCAGAAAATCTTTCCGCAGCCATTGCCGGGCGATCATGGTCAGTTCCTGTGGATCCTCGGTGAGGGGCGAACCAAGTTTCTCGTGGAAATCGCGGGAGAAGTCGGCCTTCGAGAGGTGCATGGCCGGTGTGAGCAGATGATAGGGCGGTTCGCCGCGGAGCTGGCAGATGAACTCGCCAAGGTCGGTCTCCACGGACTGGATGCCCGCGGCGGCAAACGCATCGTTAAGGTGGATTTCCTCAGTGGCCATGGACTTTCCCTTGACCACCTTGCGAACGTTGTGGCGCCGGGCCAGGTCGAGGATGATCGCGCAGGCCTCGTCGGCGGTCTCAGCCCAATGCACGTGGCCGCCGTTGCGCGTCACGTTCTGTTCGAACTGCTCGAGATACCGGTCGAGATGATTGACGGCGTCCCATTTCGCCTGGGCCGCGCGCGCCCGGGCTTCCTCCCAGTTGAGGAACCGCGCCTGGCCGCGTTCGACGGAACGGTGATAAGTGGCCATGTTGCGCCGGATGACGGTGCGATGTTTCACATCCGCCGACTTGACGGTCGCGGCATTCTGGAATCGCTGGAGGGTCGGTGTCATGTTGCGCTCACGTGCGGGCCAGCACTTCGGCCAGATGCAACGTCTGAACGGGCATCTGATGGCGCTTGAGGTAGCCGTCAATTTGCATGAGACAGCTCGAGTCGGTGGAAACGACGTACTGCGCGCCGGTCTTGCGGATCGACTCGACTTTGACCCCGTCCATGGCGGCGGAAATCATCGGGAACTTCACCGCGAACGTGCCGCCGAATCCGCAGCAGGTCTCCGCCTCGTCCATCTCGACCAGCTTCAAATCCCGCACCTTGGCGAGGAGCTGGCGCGGTTCGTTTTTGAGTTTCAGTTCGCGCAGGGTGTGGCAGGCGTCGTGATAGGTCACGTTCGCGGCAAACTTTGCGCCCACGTCCGTCACGCCCAGCTTTTTTACCAGAAATTCTGCGAACTCGAAGGTGTTGGCCGCGGCTTGCGGTGTCTCGCCGAGCAGCTTAGGATAATAGTTGCGCACCATGGCCGTACAGGAGCCGGAAGGACTGACAATCGCCTCGGCGTCGGCAAAGATTTCGCAATACCGTTTTGCCAGGCGGCGCGCTTCATCCCAGTAGCCGGTGTTGAAGGCCGGCTGGCCGCAGCAGGTTTGACCGGCGGGAAAAAAAGGTTCAACCCCCACGCGTCGCAACACCGTTACCATGGCCTTCCCGACCTCGGGATAAAGCTGGTCAACGAAACACGGTATGAACAGCGCAACGCGCATGTTGTTTTATAAAATCAGCCGCCACCCCGAATAGCAAGTTTCAACCACGGATGGACACGGATTGGCGTGAATTGCTTTGACTGAGCCGAATGAAATTTGTGAGTTACGCTCGCCCTCACCTTTTATCCTCTCCCCCCGGGAGAGGAAATAGCTGCTGTGGCCGGTTCTGGTTTTGCGGATGACCGTCCGGCCAATCTCGTCGCACAAATTCTCAAGGAGACGGCGAACGATTCTCCTTCTCCTTGGGGAGAAAGTCGGGTTGAGGGAGGGCGTGAAACATCGCAGTGATGTTATGGCTTGTAGCGTGCGCTGTCCTCAGCGGCTCGCGGAGATTATTTTATCAATCCCATTTTGACCAATATCTCTTTGAGTTTTGCCAGGTTGGCGTCGGTGCAGTGAGCAATCGGTTTGATCGGATCGCCGACTTTTATCCCCATCAGATTCAACGCGTCCTTCATGACCACCGGAAAGCTGCCCAGGCCAAACGCGACGCGCAACGGAGCCAGTTTATATTGCGCCTCCAGCGCGCCCGGAATATCCCCGGCCTTGAACTTGTTGTAGATTTCCACGACCAGCGCCGGCGCGATGTTGGACGTGGCCGCAACCGTGCCGACGCCGCCGTACACGAGCGTCGCGAGAATCTGAGTGTCCCGCCCGGCCAGGATTTTGAAACCCTTGCTCCGGGTACGGATGATATATTGCGACGTCAGCGTCAAATCACCGCTGCTCTCCTTCGCCCCGACGAGGTTCGGGATTTCCGCCAGCTGTTCGATGAGGTTTGCCGGCATGTTGATTCCGGTCCGCTCGGGGTTGTTGTAAACCAGAACCGGCAGGGCGGTGGATTCGGCGATGGCCCGGAAATGTTGATACAATTCCTCCTCGGTTGGCCTGATAAACATCGGCGTGAGAACCGTGACCGCCTGTGCGCCTGCCGCTTCCGCCATTTTCGAGAGCTTGATGCACTCCCGGGTGGTGATGGCGCTGGCGCCGACATAGACCGGAACCCGTCCTTTGACTTGATGGACGCTGATTTCGGTCGCGCGTTTTTTCTCGTCGTAATCAAGGCCATAAAATTCGCCGGTGCTGCCGGCGACGAACACGCCATGCACACCGCCGCGCAGCACGTGCTCAATCACGTTACGCAGGCCGGTCTCGTCCACCCGTTCCTGGGCGTCCACCGGCGTGATGAGCGGTGTCACGACGCCATGAATGAAATCTGTATTCATCGTGTTGATTTCTTTTTTATAAATACATTTTGACGGGCCATCAAAACCAAAAGTCCGGCAACTTTAATAAATATCCGGCTCGGCGATGGGTTTACCGGCATGGAGGAATCTGAAATCGCAGCCTTCATGGGCCTGCGTGCATTCCTTGGCAAAGAGCCAGCCGTAGCCGCGCAGATGACGGTCCGATGGCGGCTGCCAGGCTTTGCGCCGCTTCGTCATTTCCGCGTCGGTGATGCGCAACTGAATCCGCCGGGCCGGCACGTCCAGCTCGATCAAATCGCCGTCGCGCACCAGTGCCAGCGGCCCGCCCTTGGCCGATTCGGGCGATACGTGCAGCACGCACGTGCCGTAGCTGGTGCCGCTCATGCGCGCATCCGAAATGCGGACCATGTCGCGCACGCCCTGGCGCAGGAGTTTGCGGGGCAGGGGCAGCATGCCCCATTCCGGCATGCCCGGCGCGCCCAGCGGTCCGGCGCTTTGCAGTATCAGGACGGAATCCGCCGTCACGTCGAGCTGGTCGTCATCGATCCGCGCCTTGAGGTCGGCGTAATCCTTGAAAACAATCGCCGGGCCGGTGTGCTTGAGCAACCGGGGTTCGGCGGCGGTGGGTTTGATGACACAACCATCGGGCGCGAGATTGCCGCGCAGGACAAATGTCGCCCCGGCGGACGACAACGGTTGTTTCAGGGGAAGAATCACCTTGTCGTCGCAAACGCGGCTGCCGGTGATGTTTTCGCCCAGCGTTTTGCCGTTGACGGTCAGGCAATCCAGATTCAGGCGGCCACGGATGCGGTTGAGCAGGGCGGTCAATCCGCCGGCCTCGTAAAAATCCTCCATCAGAAACTCGCCGTTCGGACGCAGATTGGCAATGACCGGCGTGCGCTGGGAAATTTCATCGAAGCGATCCAGCGGCAGCTTGATGCCGGCGCGGCCGGCCATGGCGATCAGGTGAATGATGGCGTTGGTCGAGCCGCCAATCGCCATGTCCACCGTAATGGCGTTGTCGAAGGCGCGGGCGGTGAGGAGGTCTCCGGGTTTGAGATCGGCAAAGACCATTTCGACGATGCGTCGGCCGCTGGCTTCCGCCATGCGCGAATGGGCGGCGTGGGTGGCGGGGATGGAAGACGCGCCCGGCAGCGTCAGGCCAAGCGCTTCGGCGACGGAGAGCATGGTGGAGGCCGTGCCCATGGTCATGCAATGGCCGGCGGAGCGAGCGATGCCGTCCTCGATGCCGCGCCAGGCGCATTCGTCGAGATTTCCGGCGCAGCGTTCGGCCCAGTATTTCCAGGCGTCGGTGCCGCTGCCCAGCGTCGTGCCCTGCCAGTTTCCCTTGAGCATGGGGCCGGCCGGAACATAAATCGCCGGCAGATTCATCGTGGTCGCGCCCATGATGAGCGCCGGGGTGGTCTTGTCGCATCCGCCCAGCAGCACGGCCCCATCAATCGGATAGCACCGCAACGTTTCTTCCGTCTCCAGCGCCAGCAGGTTCCGATAATACATGGCCGAGGGTTTCATGAACGTCTCACCCATGCTCATCACGGGAATCTCGACGGGGAAACCGCCGGCCTGCCAGACGCCGCGCTTGATTTCCTGAACGCGCTGCGGGAAATGCGTATGGCACGGATTCAATTCGTTCCACGTGCTCAGGATGCCGATGACCGGCTTGCCGGCGTAGTCCTCGGCACTGTAGCCCATCTGTTTGAGCCGCGAGCGATGCCCGAAGGAGCGCAGATCGTCAGGTCCGAGCCAGCGAAAACTGCGAAGTTGTTCGGGGGTTTTGGACTTTGGCGCTGGCCGGGCCGGTTTGGCTTGCGAACCCGCCGGGGCGTTTTGTTTCACCGCGCGTTTTGTTTTCCGGTTGGACATAGGTCTGCTCATATCAAATTTCATTCAGATTGCCAGTTCCAGTCTTTTTATTTCACCGACGATGAACAAGTAAGACATTGCCCCCAAAAGGCCCATGCTGCCAACAAAGATTAAGGCGCCATTGAACGAATGGGTGGTTTCCAGGATGTAGCCGATGACGATGGGGGTGACGATGCTGGCCAGATTGCCGGCGAAATTGAATATTCCGCCGCTCAAGCCGACCATATCCCGGGGAGAGGCGTCGCTGATCACGACCCAGCCGATGGCGCCAAAGCCCTTGGAAAAAAACGCCAGCGACATGATGGCAATGATGGCCCATTGAGCGCTCACGTAGTTCGCCAGCATGATGCTGCCCGAGAGGAATAATCCCAGGATGATGGGTGTCTTGCGGGCCGCGGTTAGCGACGTTCCCCGCTTGAGCATCCAGTCCGATACCCAGCCGCCGAGGAGTCCGCCCACGAAGCCGGCCAGGGCGGGAATGGATGCGATCAGGCCGACTTTCAGGATGGTCAGTCCTTTGGCATGAACCAGGTAGGTGGGGAACCAGGTCAGAAAGAACCAGGTGATCGTGTTGAGGCAAAACTGGCCGAGGCAGACGCCGATCATCATACGGTTCGTGATGAGCGCGCGCACCTGAGGCCATTGGGCGGTCGTTCTTTTTGTCTCCATGCCCGCCAGCCCACCGCCACCTTCGATGTAGTCCAGTTCCGCCCGGTTCACTCGCGGGTGATTTTGCGGGGAACGAATGACCTTCCACCATACGAACGCCAGCAGCATGCCCGCCAGGCCCATGATGTAAAAGACATGCTGCCAGCCAAAAACACCCAGGATCCAGCCCAGCAAGGGACAAAAAAGCGCCAGGGCAAAATATTGCGCCGAATTGAAGACGGCCGAGGCAAAACCCCGCTCGTGGGTCGGGAACCACATGGCCGTGATCCGGCTGTTGGCGGGAAACGCCGGGGCTTCACCGATGCCCATCCCGAAACGGAGGGAAAAAAGCCAGGCAAAGGCAGCCGTGCCGGTAAAGAAACCCACCGCGCCCTGCAGAAACGAGAAGAGCGACCGGAAAAAAAGTCCCACGCCATAAACCAGCCGCGAGCCGAAACGGTCCAGCAGCCAGCCGCCGGGAATTTGCAGCGCGGCGTAGGACCAGCCGAAGGCCGAGAAGGCATAACCCATCGCCACGTCATCGAGTCCAAGGTCTTTGCCCATGGCCGGGGCGGCCATGGAGAGCGTTGCCCGGTCGGCAAAGGTCACGGTGGTGACCACGAACAACACGGCCAGCATCAGATAGCGGGTGTTGCTCCGGGGAGCATCGGTTGGGTTGGCGTTCATGAATGTCCGCCCGAGGGGCACAGTTGGCCGATGAAACCCGAGATGAAGGGCGCGACGCGCATGGGCGGATTTAACCGCCAAGGCGCCAAGGACGCAAAGACTTTTAAGCCACAGATGGACACAGATTGGCACGAACTGTTTTAACCGAGGCGGATGAGATTTGTGGGTTACGCCCGCCCTCACCTTTTGTCCTCTCCCCCAAGAGAGGAAATAGCCGCCGGCCAATTCTGGTTTTGCGGATGATTGTCCGACGAATACAGTCACGGGTGTTTCAGACAGACGGCGAATGATTCTCCCTCTCCTTGGAGGAGAGGGCCGGGATGAGGACGGTCGTTTAATCTAACTTATCTCTGCGGATTTCTGCAATTATTCCTCATCTGTGTTCATCTGTGGTTAAAAGATTATCCCACCGCCTTGACTTTGGACCCTGGGCTTTGGACTTTGGGCTGAATCATGCCGCTGAAAATCCTGGTCATTCCCGACAAGTTCAAGGGCACGCTCCCAGCCGGAGCAGCCGCGCAGGCCATCGCGAGGGGCTGGCACAAAGCCCGGCCGCATGACTTGCTCGATTTGCTGCCCATGACCGACGGCGGCGACGGATTTGGCGAGGTCTTCAACAACTTGCTCCGCGCCCGGACTCAACAACTGGAGACCGTCGATGCGGCGCATCGTCCGTGCTCCGCCCGATGGTGGTGGGAGCCGCGAACGAAAACCGCCATCATTGAATCGGCCGCGATTATTGGCCTGGCCATGTTGCCGCCCGGGAAATTTCATCCGTTCGAACTGGACACTTTTGGCTTGGGCGCGGTCATCCGGGCGGCGGCGGCAAAAGGCGCGCGACGCTGCTTGATGGGCATTGGCGGAAGCGCCACCAACGATGCCGGATTCGGTCTGGCGCGCTCGCTCGGCTGGAAGTTTCTGGATCGCACCGGCAATCCAATTGAACAATGGACGGGTTTGGATCAGCTCGCAAAAATCCGCGCCCCGTCGCCCCGCCGCTGTTTGCGTCAGTTGCTGGTGGCGGTGGACGTGCAAAATCAATTGTTGGGTCCGCGCGGCGCCACGCGGGTTTACGGGCCGCAAAAAGGCCTGCGCTCACGCGATTTTGTGCGCGCCGAACGTTGTCTAAGCCAGCTGGCGAAGGTGGTTAAGAAAGATTTCGGGTGCGATTTGGCGCGGATGTCCGGCGCGGGCGCGGCTGGCGGGCTGGGCTTTGGCTTGCTGGCGTTTCTGGGCGCACAATTGAAACCGGGGTTTGATTTGTTCGCCCGGCAGGCGTCGGTCAAGCGTCATCTACGCCAGGCGGATCTCGTGATCATTGGCGAAGGGGCGATTGATTCCTCCACGTTCATGGGCAAGGGTGTCGGCCAGATTGCCGCGCGCTGTCGCAAGCAGGGCATTCCCTGCATTGCGCTGGGCGGGATTGTCAGCCCGGGCGCAAAAAAACAAAAACTCTTCACTCAAATTCATGCTTTGACCCAAATGACCACGTTCGGGCAGGCGAAAGCGAAGCCGGCGTATTGGCTGGAGCGGCTGGCGACGCTGGTGGCAAGATCGTGGAATTGTGACTGCGGCTGTGATGGATGATTGGTCATCAACGTGCGCGCCGTGTCGAATGGCCGGTCAGACGCCTTTCCGGTTGCGGTCGAAAGCCCTCTGCCCGTGCCACCACATCGCCGCACAAATGGCGATGGATAACAATGAAATGATTCCGCCGAAGACGAAATTACGGTCGCGGTAAATCAGCTTCAAATGATGTGCTCCCGCCGGAATCTGCACGGCTTGAAAGGCCACGTTGGCCCGCAGCAGGGGAACCGGATGTCCGTCCACTTCCGCCTGCCATAGATGATAAAATGTCTGGGACAGCACCACGAGGCAGGGTGCGGTTGCGGTTGCCACCGCCTCCACCGAATTATCCGTAAACCGGGCCGAAGCCAGCGAACAAACGGACGGATTGGTGACCGTGACCAACGGGCGTTCGGATTCCGGCAGATACACCACCAGCCGGGGATTGAAGTTGGTGGCGGTGATGGCATTCATGGCCGCATCGTCATCGGCAAAGACGGGCCGCTGGCCGGCGGTGATGACCGGCAGAAAATTCGTGCGGGCCGTCCAAAGCACCGGGTTTTCCGGGTCCGAATACCAGGCGGCCGACACGAAATTCAAAAATCCATCGCTGCAACTTGTGCCCCGCGTGTAATACAAATAACGCTCCACCCGGTCAAACGCCGCGGGTCGCAGGGTGATCGCGCCGGTGACCTTGGGAATCAGGTCCAGCAGATTCAAATTGTACCATTCGGCCAGCCGTTTGCCGGTGAAATCATAATCCATCCGGCTCAACTGGTGGTAAATCAGGTATTGTTCGGCTTCGGGACTGATCATGATCCGGCCTTCGCCCAGCCGGGGCGGCGGCGGTTTGCCGCTGGCGGTCCACAGACCCGGCGCAAGACTGGATGCCGGCAGGGTGGGGACGATGTTCGGATTGTGATTGAATGCGCCGAATACAATGATGCCGAGCAGGCCAAATTGGAGTGCCAGACGGACCGCCTGATTCTTGAGTTCAGCCAGAAACAGGATACCGCCCAGCAGGGCAATCATTAATGTTGCCCGCAAAACCGTATTTTCCCCGGTGGCGCGCCAGTTGTCGGTCGGGAGCGGGTATTGCCGGGCGAACCAGACGAGAAATCCCATCAACAGCAGGACGATGATGCCGGTCGCGATTAAATTGCGGCGCAGGCGTTGATTGGGACCGGATTGAATCCGCCCGATGGCCCAGGCGGCCGGCAATGGGATCAACAGCGTGGTCAGCACGGTGAATTTTACCGGGAAGCGGGCGATGCCGAGCAGGGGAAAAATCTGCTTCAACCAGGAATAAAGATGGCCGTTGTTTCCCAGCGCCAGAATCCAGCAAAACAAAGCGGATCCCGCCACCACCGCACTCAGGCGTGTCCGGGTCCATAACACGCCCAGGACCGCCAGCGCCAGAATTCCCGCGCCGGGATAATAGGACGGGAAAAATTCCTGGCCGGATTGAAACCAGATTCCTTGTGGCGAACGGTAGGAATGGAACAACGGTACCAGCAAATTGGCCCAGCCCCAGCCCGGCATCGGCCATTGCCCGGCGTCGTAGTTTGTGTTCCGTTGCGAATGAGCCAGCAAATCCAAGAACGGCAGCATCTGCACCATTGTGATTCCCGCGGCGAGCAGGACCACGCCTCCCAGGCGTCCGGCGGAGGCCGCGATTTTTATCTCCCTGGCGGCAACCTCGCTCAACCAGAGCACGCCCAAGAACAGCCAGACCATCAGCGTGAGTTCGGGTGTGGCCGTCAGCACCTGCATGGCGCCCACCAGGGCCGCCAGCGGTATCCATCGTCCGCCCCGCCGCCACGCTTCGGTCACGGCGATGATCAACCAGGGCAGCCAGCTGAGCGCGGCGATGTAATTGCCCCATTGAAAGCAGGACAACGAGACGCCGTTGAAGGCATAGGCGAATCCCGCAAGGCCGGCGGCGAATTCGCCGGCGCCCCAGCACCGGGCGAGCCAATACAGGCCGGTTCCACCCAGCACCAGGTGCAGCAGCATGAACACATTCAGCGCCCAGGGCATCGGCAGGAGCACGCAAATCCAGGAGGGCGGATACCATTGCCCCATTTGCGCGAGAAAGGGCACGCCGCAATGGCTGTAGGGATTCCAGAACGGCAATTCCCCGTGCCGCAGACTTTCCTTCAGAAAATAAGCGCCGGGATAACCCAGCGCGCCGTAGTCGCGATAAAAAAAGGTGTTCAGGCCCAGCACAACCCTGGGAAAAACCACGATCACCGTCGCCGTCAACACCAGCAGAAACCGCCCCGCCGTCCACCATTCATTTTGGCCCGGGACTGATGGTGTTTTGCTCATGCGTGTTCGCGGAACCAGACTAATCCTTTAAAAATGCCGCGTAAACGGCTTTCAGCGTCAAATCGTTTTCTTCCTTTCAAATCGATGTGTTTCACCGTTCCATTCCACGCCCACTTTCAAGGTTGCTTTCAACAGCGGGGCGAGCAGATGAATCGCACTGTTCATTCCCATTTCGCGGACGCCACCATTATGGCGGCGAAGAGAATTCCTACAACAAAGTTAAATGTTATAAGAACTTTCATGTTTGATTTTACCCGACATACACCCAGCAAACGCTTTTACCGTCGCTTGACACTCTTTTTCGTGTCTTCGCGCAAGACCGCTGCCTGGGGTTCCATTTCGGATTCAAAACCGGTCATGGCCTGATGCATTGCATCGGGGCAAAGGTCAACTCCGCCGGGCCATTCCACGCAGCCGAAATCGAGATTGTTGGCGACCGCGTTAAAAACTTTCGCGTCCAGTAATTTCAAAAACACGCCGCTGCAACGTTCGGGCTCCATGGGAAAAATCCCGCTCACTCCGTCATTGAAGGCCACCTTCAACCGGTGTTGAGGCAGTGGTTTGGCGGAAACGATCCGAATCATGTTCTAATTCTACTCCAAAGGCGGGATTTTGGAAGGCTCTTGATTACGGTGGGCCAGATCCCAAGCCGGGGAAATTGAAGGCGCAAATTGTCCGGGTGCTGCCACTTGCGCAAACCGCCAAGGTGCACCGTGTGCAGGAAAAAGTTAGATTAAATATCCGGTGCGTTGGCGGGAAAGATTGTTTTGATACCTTCAGTGATCTTGCCGGCTTAACCGCGAGGAATATTTTGATATATGGCGGGAGTTGTCAGGACGGTCCCCAATTTTCTTGGAAATCCTGCGGCCGGGAGGAGAAATATTTGAAGACTTGGGAAAGTCCCGGAAGTTGTCGATTGACAATATGTGCTACACTTTGCAAAGTGTGGCGCAAATGCAATTGGAGCATCCGCTGCGCCCGACGCTTTGGCGCACTTGCCGTATCTTGGCCAATCGCACGCGCCTTCGTGCCATTGGCTTGTTGATTCATCAGCCGGATCAAACGGTTTCTGGTCTTGCCGAACAACTGAACTTGAGCGTTGCCGCGGCAAGTCAGTATCTTCGGGCGTTGGAATCCCGCGGCTTGTTGGTGGCTCGCCGCATCGGTCGCTACGTGAAATACCGCCTGCCTCCTGCCTCGACTGCAAGTCCAGCCTTTGGTCTCGTTTTCGTTTTGAAAAAGACTTTTCGTCAGCGAGCTGACCCGATTGAATCCATTTTCAAGCTGGCAACTGCTTTTACGCATCCGCGGCGCTTGCAGATTCTTCAAGCATTGCACAAAAAGCATCATATGCTGTCTCAACTCCAACGTGTCACCCGGATGTCGAACCGCGCTTTGTATCGCCATTTGAAGAAACTGGAGGCCCGAAAATTGATTGTCCGCCGGCGTGGAATTTGTGAAATCAAATCCCCCGGCAAGATGGACCCTGTGGCCTCTGAACTGATGCGAATGATAGATCGGTGATGCAGGCTGGCAAACTGCCATACTTTGCAAAGTGTGGTAGTTTGCTTTTGGAGGTTTCTAAGCCTCAAGAATGGAATTAAACACGTAGCCGAATTACATCTTCAGCCGATAAACACGCCGTGGACGGCTTTCATGGCGGCTTCGCCCCTGGCCAGATCAATCACGACCGAGATTTTGATTTCGCTGGTGGAAATCATGTCGATGTTCACGCCTTCCTTCGCCAGCGTTTCAAACAATTTGCCCGCCACGCCCGTGTGGCTTTTCATGCCGACGCCCACGATGGACAGCTTGCCGATTTTTTCGGCAGTGATCACGTCGCGGAAGCCGAGTTCCTTCTTCAATCCGTTGATAACCTTCTGCGCCTTGAGCAAATCCGGCTTGTCCGCCGTGAACGATATGTCCGTCTGGGGCGTGCCGGTGCCGTGGCTGATGTTTTGCACAATCATGTCCACGTTCACCGTTGCGTCGCCGAGCGCCTTGAAAATGCGCGCGGCCACGCCGGGCTTGTCGGGCACGCCGACGAGCGTGATTTTGGCCTGGTTTTTGTCGAGCGAAACGCCGCGCACGACGACGCCTTCCATGCTTTTGGTTTCTTCTTTCACAATGGTTCCGGGGTTGTCATTCAAGCTGGAGCGGACTTCAAAGACCACTCCGAATTTTTTGGCAAATTCAACCGAGCGGCTCTGCATCACCTTCGCGCCGAGGCTCGCCAGTTCGAGCATTTCATCGTAGGAAATCTCCGGCAGCTTCTTCGCCGTCGGCACAATGCGCGGGTCGGCGGTATAAACGCCGTCCACGTCCGTATAAATCTGGCAAAGATCGGCCTTCACCGCCGCCGCCAGCGCGATGGCCGTCAAATCCGACCCGCCGCGGCCAAGCGTCGTGATCTGGCCCTCGGGCGTCTCGCCCTGGAAGCCGGCCACAATGACGACGTTGCCCGCTTTGAGCAGTTCATGGACTTTCTTCGGCGTGATGTTGTGAATCCGGGCCTTGGTGTGGACCACGTCGGTGACGATGCCCGCCTGCGGGCCGGTGAGCGATACCGCCGGCACGTTCAGGGCGTGCAGCGCAATGGCCGTGAGCGCGATGGTTTGCTGTTCGCCGGTCGCGAGCAGCACATCCATTTCGCGTTCGCTGGGCAAAGGCATGATTTCCTTGGCCAGCTTGATCAAATTGTCCGTCACGCCGCTCATCGCGGAGACGACGACGACGACCTGGTCGCCCTGCGCGCGGTATTTGGCCACGCGCGCCGCGACATTTTTGATGCGCTCCGGGTTGCCCACCGAAGTGCCACCGTATTTTTGAACAATCAAGGACATGTTAAAACAGTATTCTGGATTCTGGCTCCTGAATTCTCATGCCGTTACTCAAAATTTTCCACTCGAATCATCACCGGTTCGCCTTTGATGACGGGCAGCCGGCTGATTTTTTTCAACGCGCCGCTGACCGCGCCGTTGCTGGCGTAGTGCAGCATGAAAATCAGCGGCACGCTTTTACCTTCGTGGCCTTCGGGTTGGATGACGGAAGAAATGCCGATCTTGGCCGCGCCGAAAATGGCGGAGATTTTCGCCAGCACACCCGGCTGGTCCACGACGTTGAGCCGGACGAAATACTGCGATACGGCGTCTTCGATGGGGATGACCGCGCCGGAACATTCATGCGGCACAAACGGCGGGACGCGTTGTTTGCTGCCGGACTTCAAGTCCAGCGCCGCGTCCGCCAGGTCGCTGAGCACCGCGCTGGCCGTGGCGTCTTTGCCCGCGCCGCGACCGTAAAACAACGTGTCGCCGACAATGTCGCCGCGCACGAACACGGCGTTGAAGACGTGATTCACGCTGGCGAGAACATGCGCGTTCGGCACCAGCGTCGGATAAACCGAAACCTGCACCCGGCATTTACGATTTGCGATATTCGATTTACGCGCTGACTGGCCTTTCGACTCGTCAATTCGTTTGATTATTCCCAACAGCTTGATTGTGTAACCGAGCTCACCGGCAAATTTGATGTCCAGCGCGCTGACGTGCCGAATGCCTTCGACGTGGATTTTCTTCGGGTTCACCCAGAAACCATGCGCGAGCGATGCCAGAATGCCTATTTTGTGCGCGGCATCGTGGCCGTCAATGTCCAGGTCCGGTGGCGTCTCGGCGTAACCGTGCTTTTGTGCGTCCGCCAGGACGGCGGCAAAGTCCGCGCCTTCCAGCTTCATCCGGGTGAGGATGTAATTACAGGTGCCGTTGACGATGCCGTAGAGCGCGTTGATGCGGTTGCCGACAAACCCTTCGCGCAGCGATTTGATGATGGGAATGCCGCCGCAGACGCTCGCCTCGTAATAAAGATTCGTGCCGTATTTTTTTGCCGCGGCAAACAACTCCTCGCCGTGCGCGGACAGCAATGCTTTGTTGGCTGTGACGACTGGTTTGCCAAGCTTGAGTGCGGTGAGCACCATCGTCCGGGCGATGCCCGTGCCGTCAACGAGTTCGGAGACAACGTCCACCTGAGGATCGTTGACGACGCTTTGCCAGTCGGTGGTCATGAGCGAACGCGGGATTGGATACGGGCGCGGCTCGTTGAACGCTTTGACGGCCACCTTGCGGACGGCGACCTTGACCCCGATGCGCGAGGCCATGAGGCCGCCGTTGAGCTGGAGCGCGTGAAACACGCCGCTGCCCACGGTGCCGCCGCCAATCATGCCAAGGTTGACCTGTCGCATAGGAACCACAAGTTTGCCGTGAATTGGGGCAGGGGACAATTCAATTTTGAACCTGGCGTCTGGGCACTGGCGTCTAGCGTCTGGGAATCGTCCTCGTCCTCGTTCTCGTCCTCGGGAAGCATCAACCGCGAAAAATACGAAGCACACGAAATCTTTGCCGCAAAAAGGCGCAAGAAAAACCCGTCTTAACTACGGATGGACACGAAAAAA
>Ga0187851_10001851_pt1 | contig 19580 bp, 20 predicted proteins | sample June2016WEW_6_10_FD_132997 | JGI IMG/M metagenome (GOLD analysis project Ga0187851, IMG submission 132997) | Peatland microbial communities from SPRUCE experiment site at the Marcell Experimental Forest, Minnesota, USA - June2016WEW_6_10 | ecosystem: Environmental > Terrestrial > Soil >...
GGAGAACGATACGCCTCTGGCCAATCGGGCCAGATCCAGAGCTCGCGATCCTGGGCGTGGAGCACCTCATCCAGGGCACAATAGACCGCGAAGCGTTCGAGCAACTCGCCCTGCTGGTGGCGCCAGTTATCAAAACTCCGCGCTCTCCCGGTGCCCGGCCGCCACTCCTCCCGCAGGAAGCGCCGGAACAGCAGGCGCAGAATGCCGAGCTTCATGCGGGCGACCTCTTCGTAACACACCTGGTCGCTGGTGCGCAGAGCCGCCAGTTCCGTCTGGAAGCCCTCGCCCTGGGTGATGCGTTGAGCGGCCGGGCAGAGAGCGAAGTCCTCGACGGCCTCGACATCGAGGTAGATGGTGTTGCGGGCAAACGCCGAGAGCGGAAGGTAGGGGCTGGTATTGTAAGGCTCGCGGTTGTGCAGGGCGTGCAGCGGGTTCAAGCCGATGAACGACACCCCCAGCGCGGAAGCCGCCCAGTGCGTGAGGCGGCGCAGGTCGGTGAAATCGCCGATCCCCCAGTTGCGCTCGGACCGAATCCCGAACAGGCTGACGGCCAGGCCGGCCAGCTTGCCGTCGTTGCTCAAAGCCTCCGGAAGCCAGGCTCGATCGGGAGCCACGATCAGACGGCAATGGGAGGTTCGCGGAAGGCCGGACACTCCTTCCACCACCGCCTGGACTTCGTGGTAACCCAGCTCGGGGACACCGGGCAGAGGCAGACTCAAAGCCAGATAGGTTTCCTGGCCGACGAGGCAGGTTTCGGTGGAAGCCAGGCTCGAAAGCGGGTAGGTGCGCGAGCACAGGCGGCCATTTTCCAAGCGCAGCGTGACCGTGACATTTCCGCCGGGTACCAGAGAGTCAGGCACGCACAGCTGGACGGCAGGCATGGACTCGGCCAGCGAGACAACCAGAACCGGGGGCAGTCCGCGGGTCCAACGGCTGGCCGAAAGCGCCTCCGCGGAAAGCCGCAGGCGATGGGCGTTGGAGGCATCGAGCCCGAGCGAGGTGAGGATGGCCGCCTGGGCTGCGGCTGAGGCGTGGTGCTGTTGGCCCCACAGGTCCCAATACTCCCGGTCGACTCCGAGTTCTTCACACAGGCGGTCGAGCAGATCTGGGGGGAGTGGTTCGGTCACTTGAATCCTTGTACTACCTCGATCTTAACCGGCGGGCCGGGTGGGTTCGGGCCTTTCCGCAAAGATCGGAGGCATTTTCTTGGAGGGGCGACGTGCGTGCGCGCCAGAATCCGGAATCGCGGGCCGTCGTGAGATAATCAGTCCAGAGGGATATGGAAGCTCCGATCCGCGAGAATCAGATCCAGCTGGGAGAGGCACCCGCGGAATTGTACCAGCGCATTGACGCCGAGGGGACAGCGGGCCTGGCGGAGAGTTTTGTGCTGACGAACGTGGACCAGGCGATCAACTGGGCGCGAAAGAATTCGCTCTGGCCGATGACGTTCGGCCTGGCCTGCTGTGCAATCGAGATGATGGCGACGAGCGCATCCCGATTCGATATCGCACGCTTCGGCGCCGAGGTGTTCCGCGGCAGTCCGCGGCAGAGCGATCTGATGATCATCGCCGGACGGGTTTCAAACAAAATGGCACCCGTGATTCGCCATTTGTACCAGCAAATGCCGGAGCCGCGCTGGGTGATTTCGATGGGCGCTTGTGCCACCTCCACCGGAGTGTTCAGTAATTATGCGCTAATTCCGGTGAATCAGGTGATTCCCGTGGATGTCTACGTCCCCGGCTGCCCGCCGCGTCCGGAGCAGTTGATCTATGCCCTGCAGTTGCTGCAGAAGAAGATCCAACAGCAGCGCGGGGCGACGCTGGACGTGCTCAACCTTTCTTAGCAGGGCCGGCCCGCCCGCATCCCCTCCTCCGCCAAAAAAGTTTTCTCAAGTCAAGTACCATCAGCTCCGATATGAGGGTTGAGGCGGGTGCGGCCGCTCGGGGAGGAATCATGGAACTCAACAGTATCAGCCTGGCCAACATGTACCAGGGGACTGCGCAGGCGCCGACGAATGCGCTCACCCCACAAGACCGCGCCGAGCAATCGCGATTGATCCAGGCCGTCAAGTCAGTCAACCAAAGCGGGGTCTTCGGGAGCACGGAAGAACTGGTGTTCACCCGCGACCAGCCGACAGGTCGTCCGGTGGTCCAGTTGATCAATCGGGAGACCAAAAAAGTTGTGCAGCAGATTCCACCCGAGTATCTGCTACGTCTTTCGGAGGATCCCACGCGAACCGTGGACTGACGCGGGCAGGGGCCGACGGGCAGGTTCGGGCGAAGAGGTAAGGAATGTTTTCAAATCCCTACGAGGGGCAGTTTGAGCAGCAGGTTCTGAGCGCGGATCCGATCGAACTCATAGCCATCGTGTTTGATCACCTGATTGCAGCGATCACGGAGGCCCGGAGACATTTGATCACCGGAGATCGGGCGGCCCGCTCGCGGTGTATCAGCAAGGCATTCGGTCTGATCGGAGAGCTATCGAACTCACTTGACGATCAACAGGGGGGAGAAATCGCAGTCAACCTGCGGCGTCTCTACGGATTCGTCGGCAACAGACTGGTGCAGGCTCAGAGTTATCAGATTGAACAGCCCTTGATCGAGGCGATACAAACTCTGGAACCGCTCCGCCAAGCCTGGAGGACACTATGCCGCGCGCGGGCGGAGGACATGCGGGCTCAGGTGCCGGCGCCTGGTTGCAGCAACGACACAAGGCTCGCCGTGCGTGCCTGAAAGGACAATGCGCAGATGCTCAGCGCGAGTTCAAGGCATCCGCAGTTGCGGCGGGCACGGTTGTTACGGCGTTGATAGTACCGATCACGCCAGGAGCGGCGATGCCGGGGCTGGTGGAACTGGGGACGGCGAGACCGGGGCTGGCGGAACTGGGGCTGGCGAGACCGGGGTTGGCGAGACCGAGGCGGGCAGCGTCGGCCCGATTCAATGCATTCTCCAGGAAATGCGCCATTCCAATCCCGCCGTTCTGGCTGATGAGCCGCGCCAGATTCTCCCGTGCGAATTCCATCATCGAGCCGTTGGTGCCATTCTTGTCTTCGCTGAGTTCGCCCAGCTTTACCGATTTCAGCATTTGCCCGATCAGCAGAGATTCAAACTCCTGGGCCACCGTATGGATGCTGCGGGGATCCTTGGATGTGCAACCGGAGGTTTGAGGACCATTCGCCTCAATGCGAATCTGGCATGAGCTGTTCAGGTCAACCGGCGACATCAGATGACCTCGATCTCAGCCTCCAGGGCCCCGACGACCCGGAGGTTTTCCAACACCGCAATCACATCCCTGGGCGTGGAACCCAAAGCCATCAGTGCCTTGACGAGGTCTTCCACGGTGGCGCCTTTCTTGAGAGTGACGTTGCGGGCGGACTCTTCCTTCGCCGTCACTTCGACTTTCGGGGTGACAACCGTTTCTCCGCCCGAGAGTGGGTTGGGCTGTGAGGTTTCTAACGTGGTCTGGACCTGGACCGACAGGTTTCCGTGAAGAATTGAAATGGGGTGGATCACGATATCCCGTCCGAGTACGATCGTGCCGGTTCGCTCATTGATGACAATCCGGTTCTGTCTGTCCGTCTCGAGTGTCAACGCCTCGATCTCGGCGATGAACTCCACCTCGCGAGTCTTCCAATCGTCGGGCAGGCGAACCACCACGACGCCTGAACTCTCACAGTTTGCGATCGAAGCTTGAAACCGCTTGTTCACCACCGCCGCCAGCCTCGCCGCGGTCGTGAAATCAGCCTGTTTCAACTGCCAGCGCAGCTGCTCCACAGGCATTACGGAAGGTGCGGCCTGCTCGATAATCGCCCCACCCGGCGCCCGCCCGGCAGTCGGATGATTGACGGTTGTGCTATTGCCCCCGCCGCGGCCAGTGGCGAAGCCCTCGGTCACCACAGACCCCTGGGCCACGGCGTAGACGACTCCGTTGGCGCCCCTAAGCGATGTCATCAGCAGCAAGCCGCCCTGCAGGTTCGTGGCGTCGCCAATCGCCGCCACATTGATGTCGATTCTGACGCCAGGCTGGGCGAAGGCCGGCAGATTCGCAGTCACCATCACGGCCGCCGTGTTGCGAATCTGGATCGCCGTTGGGTCGACCTGGACACCCATTTTCTCGAGGAGATTCGCCAGGGTCTGAGCCGGAAACACCGGCTGGCGCTTATCGCCAGTTCCGTTGAGCCCGACGACAATCCCGTAGCCCAGCAACTGGTTCTCCCGGACGCCCTCCAGCGAGGCCATGTCCTTCAATCGCACTGGTACCGCGGGCACGGCCGGGGCGGTGGCGATTAGGAGGGCGAAGATCGCAACTATGGTTCGAATGCGCATGGTTCAGAAGGGGAGCAGGCCGAGCAACAGCCGATAGAGGAAATTCGGCCTGCGCACGGCATCGTTGACAACCCCGCGACCGTCAACCAGCACTTCGAGTTCGGCCAACTGATCGGACGAGACCTGATTGGCGGGAGTGATGTCGTTCCAGCGAACGATACCACGCAGCGTGATCTTCTGCTTTTCGGAGTTGATCTGAATCAGCTTGTTGCCTTCAACAATCAGGTCGCCGCTCGGCAGGGTCGCGATCACGCGGGCCGTGAGATTCGTTGTCAGGTCGCTGGTGCGGTTGGTCTGCCCCTGGCCATTCAGTTGCGTGTTCGTCGACGTCCCGAGAAGATTCGCCAATACACTGGTGGCCTTCGGGATACCGGCGAGAGCGGATATGGAGGAGTTGGCCTGGCTCTTCCGTGCGGACGTCGTGGCGCCTACGGAGGAGGCGCTGGCGTGGTCGGAGATGATCACGGTCACGAGGTCGTTGACGTGCGATGCCCGGAGATCGCGCGAGACATCCGCGAATCTGCCCGCGGGATCGAAGGTTGAACCGGGCGAGGCCGAGAGTCGCGCCGGGTGGGCTTTGAGTTCTGCCAAGATCTCGTCGATGGCGGAAGACGCAGGCGCAGTCTGCGGCGAGTTCTTCTGCGGCTTTGACTCCGGAAGCGCGTCCGGACAGCCCAGAAGCGCGAACACGGACCACCACAGCAGAATCCTCATATCAGCGTCCCTCCCGCATGGCTGAACCCTCGCCCTTCCCAGTGAGCAGGACCCAGATTCGTTTCCCGGACTCTGGGTTGCGAACGAGAATGGACTCGCCACGCCGGCCGTCCCGCTCGGCCTCGGCGTCAATACTCACAGACGCCAATCCAACGCGTGCGACGACCCGAACCGTCCCCCCCCGCAGCACCGCCGGGGGCGCCTGGAGCATGGAAGGTTGAATGCTGTCGCCCAAGCGCAACGGCCGTTTGAGAATCGAGCCATCCGCCAGTTCCGGCTCGACCTCTGCCCGGGCAGAACAACCCGTTTTGACAACCCGCTCGTAATCCGAGGCCGTCAGGGAGTCCCCCGCCTGCAGGTCGCGCCGGGCTACGAAGACCGCCTGAGCTAACCGGAATCGCCCCAGAACTCTGACCGGTACGGTCCGATGTGCGTCGTACTCGAGACCGCCCCGCCAGAGGAAGCTGCAGGAATCGTCGGCAGCAGACAACATATGGAAGCCCGACGGCGGCAAAATCAGACGCCCAGCCGGCGCGACCTCCGGCTGGAAGGAAGTCACATGGACCAGCCTGGCGCCGCTGTGCCGGGCCAGCAGCGCGCCCTGAACTGCCTCCACCACAGCTTCCGATGGCAGCGGTTGAAGCCGTCTTTGCAGGCAGACTCCCTCGGCCGGCCAACCGTCCCTCGGCGCCAGACCCCAGCGGCGCAGTTCTGCGGGAGAGATCCACTTGCGGGTTCCCGGGTCCGGGGTTTCCGTCAAGATGAGATCGGGAGAGATCGAATCCGGCGCCTGGGCAAACCGCGACAGGGCCGCTACTCGCACGACCGGGCCGTCGATCTCCACGCACGCCCCGGCCATCAGGGGAGCAGGCACTATGACGGCATACAGAGATAGGCGAAAGAGGCAGCTGCGCATGCGTCTCACTTGGGCAAATTATTGACCATCTGATACATTTCGTCCGCGGCCGTGATCACCTTCGAATTCGCCTCATAGGCACGCTGGCTGACGATCAGGCCAATCATTTCGTCGACCACCGAAACGTTCGATTGTTCGGTGTAGCCCTGCATCAGTGTTCCCATTCCTTCCTGACCGCCGGGTATGCCGATGGTGGCCGCCCCCGAAGCATCGGTGGGCGAATACAGGTTGCTTCCCAGGCCGTTGAGCCCAGCCGGGTTGGGGAAATTGGCGAGCTGGATCTGGCCCACGACCTGCGCGGCGGTCTGGTTAGGCAGCGTCACGCTGACCGTCCCGTCCGTGGCGATGGTAATCGTTTGGGTTCCGGATGGGATCGCAATCTGCGGCTCCAGCATGTTGCCGCTCGAGTCGACGATGTTCCCGTTATTGTCAAGCTGGAACTGACCGGCCCGGGTGTAGGCCGTTTCGCCGCTGGATAGATGGATCTGAAAGAAGCCGTTGCCCTGGATGACTAAATCCAGCGGGTTGCCCGTGGTCTGGAAACTTCCTTGGGTGAAGATGATCTCGTTGGAAACCGGCTTGGTACCGAGGCCCAGCTGCAAACCAGTCGGAACGTAGGTTTGCGAGCTGGAAGCGGCTCCGGGCTGGACCACCGTCTGATAGAGCAGGTCTTGGAATTGCGCGCGCCTGGATTTGAAGCCAACGGTGTTCGCGTTCGCAAGGTTATTGGCGATGTTGTCCACATTCATCTGTTGGGCAGTCATGCCGCTGGCGGCGCTGAACAAGGCTCTGATCATTGTGCTGACTCTCTTTCTAAGCAGTTACTTTGGCGACATCCTCCACGGCGTAGCGGTTCATGTCTCCACCGATCTGAGCGGCTTTGTTGAGCGCCTCAAACTGCCGCATGATCTCGATCAACCGGACGGAACCTTCAGCTGGGGCCAGGTTCGATTGTTCCTGGTAGCCTTGCCGGAGTTGCGCCGTCGAGGGTTGGATCTCATTCAAGGAGCGGGAATCAAGCTGGAAATATCCACCGGTTCTTTTGGCGGACGGCGTCGCGGCGGGCCAATCCACTACTTTCAGACGACCGGCTTCGATGCCCTGCTGCCTGACGGTCCCGTCCGCATCCACACTCACGCTCAGGGCGGGATCTAGCTGGAACGGCTGTCCGCTCTCACTCGCGAACTCAAGTCCACCCGGTGTCACCAACTTGCCTGTCGAGGTGACCGTAAACCTGCCGTCTCGCGTGAACAGTGGCCCGTCAGGACCTGTAGTTTGGAAGAACCCTTTCCCGCTCAGCGCAATGTCATTCATGTTTCCTGTGTCGTGCAGCTCGCCTTGGGTTGTGTCAGTCCAGTTGCTCTCAACAACGGGGAGGAATGGTTGGGCAACTCCTGCCCCGTCCTGCTGCGCAGACTTCGTTTCTTCAGAAAGATACAGCGAGAAGCGCTCGCGGTCGGCCTTGAAGCCAGGCGCCGATGTATTAGAGAGGTTGTTGGCAACCAAGCTCAACGACTCCAGACGAGCCCGCATGCCGGCAGCCGCCGCAATGGTGAGAGGATCCATAGACCCGATGCAATGCGTGCAATGGGAGGGCCAAAACGCATCTTGAACGATTTGAACTAGTTGCCTGCGAATGCAGGGCTTCTATCCCGCTCTGGCACACGGGCGGTGTGCCGCTGGTTTCATTTCGGGACGCGAAGCCACCGCGTCGCGAGAAGAGCTGTTGACAGCGTTGGCGTTGCATGATTCTCCGCTCTGGCCAGTCGGTTGCATGGTTCCCGGCTGTGACTGTGTCAGACACGCCTTACATTGCAACTGGAGCGAATCTCGGCGCGGGCGGAACTTGCTACTATGCCTCGTCCCAGGCACAGCGGCCAACGTCATTGATAGCTATGTTCAGGAACCTCCTCCCGGCTTCCATCCAGGAGGTTGACGATCCAGACAGCCCTGCGGCTCTATGTTCGGACTCTGCCACCGATTCTGCCGGCGAGGGTGGAGAGCGACAGCAGGCTTTGATTCACAGTTTCCGCAGCGCTTCCATCACGAGGCAGATCGATGCAAAAACCACGAAGAATGCGGCCGAGGAGAGTGTGAGCCTATTCGCATCCGACGCTTCTGCACTGCCGAGGCAACCAGCATGGCCATTTTCGACGCCGGATGTTCAACCTTCTATCACTGGCGTGAGAGTCGATTCGGGCGCCGGGAGTGATATGCCCCCCAAACGGCTTCGGTCGGAGGGTTCGGCCGGCGTGGCTCAAAACACGGAGTGTGCTGCGGACACTTCATCGCCTACGCGAGCAGCGATTGCTGGACCGGCGGAGTTGAAAGTCGGAGTCACAACCGGGCAAGCCGGTTTCTTTTCCGACAATCAGCAGGCGCAACTGTCTATAGCTGCCATAGGAGAACTCACGCCCAAGCGTGTCGACCGATCGGCTGGAAGATTACCACAAGGCGGCGAACAATCCAACCCGGTTCTGCAGGAATCGCAGACCATCGCTCTCATATCGACACAAGCTGGCGCCACAGACGTAGCAGCTCAATCAACCTTGCAGGGGGAAGGGGTGGAAGCTCCCCGCCCTATCTCTCAGCGACTCGCACTTGGACGAGGTGCCAGCGCGAACTCGTTTGACGGGGATTGGGACCAGACCACCGAAAAAGCCGGCAATTCCCCGAAGACCGACTTTCCTCAACAACTCGCCGAATCGGTCGCTACCGCGAAACGCCAGGATCCCGCTGACTGGAGTGACAGCCCAGCCGCAGTTTCCACACAGTCGCGGCAGGTTGGAGGCGTGGCACTGGATCCATCTGTTCAGAGCCAGAGTGGAGGCTCCGCCTCTTCTTCGCTTGCCATTGCGATTTTTCCCCAACCTGACTCCACTGATGTGTCAGGTCATGTGCTCGCCCTTGATTGGCGCCGGAGTTCCACTGCCGGTCCTACGGGGTCCGGGCTCGGGAAAGAGAGTGAGCCTGGCCAAATCGCCTCTAGCCAAAGCCCCAGCTTCACTGCTGCGCCCAGTTCATCCAGGATTGAACCCACTGCGCCGCAACCCGGCTCCACAGGTTCCGTGACGCTGAAGGAATCCCTTGCTTGGTTTGTCAGTTCAACGACGTGCCCTGCGGACCCCGGGCTCGGGAAAGAGAGTGCGCCTGACCAAATCGCCTCCAGCCAAAGCCCTAGCTTCACTGCTGCGCCCAGTTCATCCAGGATTGAACCCACTGCGCCGCAACCCGGCTCCACAGGTTCCGTGACGCTGAAGGAATCCCTTGCTTGGAGTGGAAGTCCTACGACGCGGCCTGCAGAGTTCGTCCGTGATCGAGCGGCGGCGCTTAGCCAATTCGCCCCCGGCCAGCGCCCAAGCTCGGCTGTTTCGCTAAGCGCGCCGAGCAATGACCCGTTTTCTCCACAACCCGACTCCAATGGCTTCGTAAGTCATCAGAACCCCTCTGATTGGAGTGGGAGCTACGCACCGGACTCACTCGAGTGGGAAGGGGCAAACACAACCGCGCAGACCCCATCCGCGCAGGTTCTGGTCAACCGGGCGCCCGACCGTCTCAAGGCCCCATTGGTAGCCTCCGCATCACTGCAAGCCGACTCGAGTGTTCTTGTAACTCCTACAGTCACGCTGCAATTCAATGAGAACCCTAGCATGAGTTCCGGAAGCACCAGCGGCAACGCGGAAATGGGGCTGGGCAGGTACGATCGACGTGAAATCGTGCAGACACCAGCATTGCCCAACAAGCCCACTGGCGGTGAACACGTCCGCGTAGATCAGTCTGGAGGGATCGCCAACACTGGAACGGCTCAAACGACGGTGACCTCGACAGTGTTCGCGACACAGAACGAAGCCCAGGAGGCATCCAGGCCCTTGGCTCTGGATTCATTGGCGGATGGAGTGCAGGAATCCACATTGGCCGGACAGCCGAGCCGCAGCAGAGCGATCAGCTCAATCGAGGTTCAGGTTCAACTCCAAAGTGACAGTCAGATCGGGCTTCGTTTTGTCGACCGGCAAGGGCACATCGAGGTTCAAATGAAGTCCGCGGATCAGCAGGCGGCACAGACCCTGATTGAGGGGCTGGATGGTCTCAAGAGCTCACTCGCCCGTGAAGGATGGAGCGTCGAAAGCCAGATTCCGGCACGTCTGAATCTCGCTGCTGGCACCACCCCGGAATCGAACGCTTTTGCAGGAACTTCTACTCCCAACAGCCAATCTTCGGCTGCCTCGCTGGTCAAACCTGCCTGGGTGGATGGAACGCCGTCTTTCGAGGAGAGCCATGTTCACGGCCTGCAAGAACACACGGACTCCGCTCAAAATGTTCGGAGTGAGCCTTCCGCCAATGCCCCACTGAGTCACCGGATCGAATGGGATTCATTTACGTCCCAGGATCGGTCCCGCCCCGAGCATGGCGGCACATCTGGAAGGAAGGAGCAGCAACACTCTGCCGACCATGGTAGCCGGGATTCTGAAAAACAAAGCCGCCGGCCCACCCGCAACACAGAGACCTGGGTGGACTCTATTGAGAGCCTGTTAAGTCAACCTATGTCCGCAAGATCTTCCGCTGGAGCTCAAAGATGACCACACCCATCACGACGCCTACTGTAACTTCTCCAACCACGCCGTCTCCCGCAACGACAAGCGCCAGTTCAACAACTGATGCACTGGGCAACGAGCAGGTGTTCCTACAACTCCTCGTCGCCCAGATTCAGAATCAAGATCCGCTGAACCCGACGGACAGCACCACCTTCATGACCCAACTGGCCCAGTTCTCGGACCTCGAACAACTCATCAACATTAATCAGTCAGTGGGGCAAATTGATGTTGCGGTTGGCGGCACAACGACCTCACAACAGAGTACTACCGGCACTGCAGCATCTTCAGGAAGTGACGTCGGCGCCGCCCTAAGCACGCAGCAGGGCACCAGCTTTCCCAGTTCCTCATCCTGATGCAAGCGGCACACTACTGATTCAGCCCACAATACCGAAAGTATCAACAGGAGATAAGTTCACATGTTCACTTCTTTCAACACCGCGCTCTCCGCACTAAATGCCGATACGACCGCGATTGATGTCGTCGGAAATAATCTCGCCAACCTGAACACAACCGCCTACAAGGCAAGCACCGTTTCCTTCAGCGACCTTGTAACTCAGTCGCTCGGGGCAGGGCTCGGGGAAACACAAGTCGGATTTGGGGTGGCTCCTCCGACCACGCTCCGCGAATTCTCTCAAGGGGCGATTCAAACATCGACTGGACCACTAGATGTGGCGATTCAAGGAGATGGTTTTCTCGTCGTCCAGGATCCATCCACGAATGCGACTCTCTACACCCGCGGCGGCAATCTCGTCGTTAATAAGCAAGGAGAACTCGCCACGTCGACAGGTGACGTCGTGCAGGGATGGAATGCGGCAGTCAACGGCACCATAGACACGACACAGACTACGACGGCCCTCACGGTGCCCCTGGGAACGCTCATTCCACCCAAGGCGACGGCGAACATGTCTTTAACGATGAACCTCGACTCAAGCGCTGCCGTGACGCCAGTGACCAACCCGACCACTCTCGCGACTAACCCGCCTAGCTTCTCCAAAACACTGCAAGTCTACGACACCCTTGGCGAAACACACCAGGTGACGATCAGCTTTTGGAATCAAGGAGGCGGCCAGTGGTCGTATCAGATGTCTGTACCAGGATCCGATTTTACGGGAGGCGCACCTGTAGTTACACCAACTGGGACGCTTCAGTTCGATGCGCAAGGCAATTTGACGTCTCCAATCGCAACCGCAGAGCCGACGCTCACGCTGACCGGCCTGCTGGATGGCGCCTCTGCCATGACCGGCACCGCAGCCGCCGCCGGCCCGCCGCCCACCGTGCCTGCTATCACATGGGATCTCTACAACTCGTCCGGAGTGTCTCAATTGACCCAGTTTGCGCAAACCTCCGCCGTTTCGGCAAATTCTCAGGATGGATCCCCCTCTTCCGAACTGACTCAAGTAGGAATCTCGGACGGCGGGACCATCGTAGCGACATTCTCCGATGGCCAACAGCTTACCGTCGGGCAACTTGCTCTGGCCGCCATCGTCAATCCCGACTCGATGGTCGCTGCGGGCAACAACAATTACCAGCTCAGCTCAGCCACTTCATTGCCCGCTATTGGCCTGCCTAATACCGGCGGCCGTGGACAGATCCTCGGTGGATCAATCGAAGCCTCGAATGTCGATATCGCCACGGAGTTCACAAACTTGATCGTCTATCAGCGCGCCTATGAAGCCAACTCAAAGGTCGTCACTACTAGCGATCAGTTGAGCCAGGACACGATTGCCCTGATACGACAATGACGGCAGAGGAGCAAATCCGCTTATTGGCGGATGTCCCTCTGGAGATATCTGTCGAGCTGGATCACCGGATCCTGTCGCTGCGCGAAGTACTCGAACTCGAAACAGGCAGTATCATCGCAATGCGCCGGTCGGCCGGAGAAAACATCGACATACTGATCGGCGGCGTGGTCGTAGCCTTCGGTGAAATCGTGATTATCGAGAATACTATGGGCGTTAGAATAACGGACTTCAATACCGAGAGATGAGCGAATGAATGCCATTGAACAACTACTCGCCGCACTCGCCTTTTGCGGCCTGCTGGCAGCCCTCGTCTGGATTGCTCGAACGGGCAGGACCTCGGCTCTCGGCTGGGTGCGGCCGGTGAACCCGATCGCAAACGCTCTGAGCGTGATCGCACGACGTGCGCTGACGCCCCATCACGTTCTCTACTTGATCTCAATCGCTGACAAGGTCTACATAGTTGGGACGCATCCGCAAGGAATGCAGATGCTGTCGCTCCCCACGATTCGATCTGCCGTCGAAGAGAAGTCCGGAGCGGAGGAGAAAGGCACAACTTGACGGCGCTTTTCCTCCTCCCACCCGCCACAACCGGCAAAGACGATCTCTTTGGATCGCTTCTCGGAGGACAATCCTCAGCAACGATACAGATTGTCGTTCTCCTGACGGCACTGACGGTCCTTCCAGCGATCCTCGTATCTCTCACTCCCTTTCTTCGACTTACGGTGGTCCTGCACTTCCTCAGGCAGGCACTCGGCACCCAATCCGTACCCAGCAACCAGATCCTGTTAGGGCTCTCACTGTTCCTGACCATTGTCATTATGCAGCCCGTGGCTGCAGACGCATATCGTCAAGGATGGATACCATACCAAGAGCATCGCCTGAATGCCGAACTAGCCTGGGATGAAGGAACACGGCCCATCCGCACCTATTTGCTGCGTTTCTGTCGTGAAAAGGACTTAGCCCTCATCATCGAGATCACTAAGACGCCTCCCCCCAGGAAGCCGGACGAACTGAGCATCCGGATTCTCGCGCCGGCTTATGTACTCTCCGAACTCAGAGCCTCCTTCCAGATTGGGGCAGTACTATTCATGCCTTTCTTGATTATCGACCTTATTGTGGCATCCCTGACACTCTCTATTGGCATGGTGCAATTGCCGCCGGCTATGATCTCGGCTCCATTCAAAATACTACTGTTTGTACTGGTCGATGGTTGGAATTTAGTAGTCGGATCGCTTCTTAGGAGTGTCACCTGAAATATGAACGATCGATCAGTCGTTGACTTAGTCTCGAATATGCTCTGGAGTAGTTTTTGGATTAGCCTTCCTCTTCTGCTAGTAGGTTTAGTCGCAGGTGTCTTAATCAGTCTGTTCCAGATTGTCACTTCAATACAGGATCCGTCATTCTCTGCTGTTCCGAGACTCCTCGCCTTCTTCGCTGCGATAATCCTAATGCTTCCCTGGATTATCCTGAGGCTGACGACTTATACGATTCACTTACTTCAAGACCTGCCGAAGTATGCCCGCTGAGATGTTTGACACGTTTGCCCTGTTTCGGTTGGGCGCCGTCGCGGTCAGGCTTGGCGCGATGCTTGTCTTTCTCCCTCTGCCGGGCTTCAGAAATCTTCCTGCAGCAGCCCGGGTCCTTCTCGCCCTATCTCTGGCGATTGTCGTGTCCGCAACGTCGCCCGATTCTCTCCCATCAAGTAGGGTGCATGAGGATTTAATGGTGAGGCTCTTAGCGGACCTATTTACTGGAGTCAGCATCAGTCTTGTCGCCACTCTAGTGGTCGAATCCATGATGTTCGGCGGGCAAATCATCGCCGTCACCGCCGGATTCTCTTACGCTTCAATGATCGATCCATTCAGTGAGTCCGACTCGAGCATTCTGCCCTCCCTGATGAGCCTTACTGCAAACCTTCTCCTGTTCAATTCTCCCCTTTACGCCGGATTGGTTCGAGCGCTGGTGGCCGGATTGAACCAGGTACCGGATCAAGTGTCCATCCGAGGGGGTGAGGCAGCGAAGATTCTCCTGAGTTTCTCCACCCACTGCCTGCAAACCGGGATTAAGCTTGCTTTGCCCGTAATCGCTTTGGTGTTTCTGGCCGATCTCTGTATTGGATTGTTCGGCCGGCTGCAGCCACAGATCCAGTTCCTATCAATTTCCTTTTCTTTGAAGTTGCTGGGGACAATGGCCGCGACGGCTGCCATTTTGCCAGCCGTCGGTTGGCTTTGCCAGCGCCTGGCAATCACAGGCGTGGATGTTCTGCATGCGTTGACGAGGTAAATAGTTTCAGTGTCAGAGCGCGGCCAGAGAACGGAAAACGCTACACCTCAACGTCTTAAGAAAGCGCGCGAGGATGGCAAGTTTCCAGTCAGCAAGGAATTCGCTTCCGCCGTCCAGTTCTGCGTTCTTGTTGCGCTCTTGATCGGAACTGGAAACGAGTGGACTCGCTCCCTGCTTCGAGGATTGCGGGCCATGATTCGCGACGCTTTCGCGTGGGAGTTGACAGCAAGCCGCCTCTGTCAGGCTGCGGTAGATCTCTCCTCATCATGGCTCTTTCCTCTAGCATTCGCTGGTCTTGCCGCAATAGCAGCCTCGGTGGCGGCTCAATTGGGAGTTACAGGCTTCGGACTAGCGTCCGCCAAGTTGGCTCCTGACTTTAGCAGGCTCGATCAGCTATCCCGCCTCAAAGATTTGCCGCGCCATAATCTGAGCTCCTGCGGTCAGGCAGTGCTGTTCTTCAGTTTGCTTTGCTACGTCGGGTGGAAAATTCTTGTGCAGTATTCTCCAGAGTTTCTTGGTCTGCCCTACCAAACACTCGGAAATGCCTTCTTGAAGTTGGGTTCTGTTTTCACGCGTCTATTCTTGTCTGCGGCCGCCATCGTTCTTGCGTGGGGCGGCATTGACTTATTTCGCCAGCGGAGGCGGTACTCAGAACAACTGAAAATGACGAAACAAGAAGTAAAGGATGAGTGGAGACAGAACGAAGGCAATCCGGAAATAAAACTGCGGATACGACGTTTGCGGCACGATCTACTGCGGCGTCGAATGATGGCAGACGTGCCGAAGGCCTCGGCGGTGATTGTCAATCCCACGCACTTTGCTGTTGCTCTCATTTATGAGCATACAGCTATGGCCGCTCCGAAAGTGGTCGCCAAGGGCAAGAATTTTCTTGCTTTGCGCATTCGCGATCTAGCGCGGGCGCATCAGGTCCCAATTATTGAGAACCCACCACTTGCTCAGGCACTTTACAAGAACTGCGAAGTGGGACGAGAAATTCCAGAGAGTCTTTATAAGGCCGTCGCGGAAGTCCTAGCCTATGTTTTTCGATTACTTGATAAAAAACGATAACGATGGAAAAAAGATGGACCTATAGTCATGACAGCACCCGTCGTTTCAAGTCCTGCCACATTAAGCCGGACTGCCGCTACTGGCCACAGGGCCCCCATAGCTGGGAAGGCCAGGACGGACTCCAAGGAACGATTGGCCTCGGGATGGGAAAGACTCGCGCCATGGGAACTTGTAGTGCCGATCGCAGTTTTGGGAATCCTAATGGCGATGGTCATACCTTTACCGCCATTTGTACTCGACATTCTCATTACCGCAAATATCACTTTGTCAACCATAGTGCTCCTCGTCTCAATGAACATCAGGAGACCAGTTGAGTTCGGCGTTTTTCCTACACTCCTGCTATTGATGACGTTGTTTCGGCTCGCTTTAAATGTGTCCTCTTCCCGGTTGATCCTCCTGAACGGTGCGCGCGGGACGAGCGCGGCAGGTGAAGTGATCGAGTCATTCGGCGGATTCGTCGTAGGCGGCAGCTTCGTCATCGGCGTCGTAATGTTTCTGGTCCTGATAGCCATTCAATACGTTGTTATCAACCATGGAGCTGTCCGCATTTCGGAGGTGACTGCGAGATTCACTTTGGACGCACTGCCTGGCAAGCAGATGTCGATAGACGCTGATCTCAACGCGGGTTTGGTTAATGAGGCTGAAGCGAAGCAACGCCGGAAGGCCTTGGCGTCGGAAGCTGAGTTTTACGGAGCAATGGACGGCGCGACGCGCTTTACGCAGCGCGATGCGGTGGCGAGCATCCTAATTACATCTATTAACATCATAGCGGGCTTTCTCATCGGCGTCCTCCAACACGGGATGGAACTCAGCCAGGCCCTTCAGACCTATACCGTGCTGACCATCGGCGACGGCCTCGTAACTGTGATTCCAGCTCTGATGATCTCGATCTCAGGTGGACTCATCGTTACACGCGCTAGTTCGGATCGAGACATGAGCTCGGATGTTCACCTGCAAGTGTTCAGCTCTGCAAAGCCGCTTTTTCTCGCGTCTGGCGTCTTGCTCGTAATGGCTCTCTTGCCGGGCATGCCGAAGATTCCGTTTTTTATTTTCGCTGGCGGCGTCGGCTGGGTTGGGAAGAGGCTCAAGACGGCGCAGGACAAACTGGTTGCCATTGCCGAACCGTCCGCACTTTCCGCGCCAAGGGAGAATCTGGAGACCTTGCTCCAAATTGAGCCGCTCGCTGTGGAACTCGGGCTCGGGCTTGTGAAGTTTGCGGAGGGAGGCGCCAATTCACCTCTGCTGCGCCGTATCTCGGTTGTCAGAAAGCAGACTGCTTCGGAATTGGGCTACATACTCCCATCCGTTCGTGTTACCGACAACCTCTCTCTCAAGGCAAGAGAATACGCGGTGCAGGTTCGTGGAACTGAAGTCGCGCGATTCGAAATGCCGCCGAACTCGGTGCTCGTCATTCCAGCGCCCAACGGGAAAGCGCCTACGGACGGAGTAGAAACAAGAGAACCCGCCTTCGGAATGGAAGCACGCTGGGTTCCGAACGAGGCCGGCGATGCGGCGCGTTCTGCAGGTTGCACAGTCGTTGACCCACTCAGCGTCCTCGGAACACACCTCTCAGAGCTATTCCGCCGTCATGCGCACGAGTTGTTCACTCGTCAAGATGCTAAGCGCCTCCTGGATCGCGTTTCGGAGGAGAATCCGCGAGCAGTTGAGGATCTTGTCCCGAAACTATTACCCCTCTCAACTGTCCAGCGGGTTCTTCAGAACCTGTTGCGGGAGCGAGTCTCGATCCGTGACGGCGTGGCTATTCTTGAAGGCCTCAGCGAAGCTGCAGCCGTGACACGGAACCCGATCCTACTGACGGAGTATGTCAGGCAGACGCTCCGTCGTTCTGTTGTAAAGCCTTTTCTTTCCCAGGATGGCAACCTGCCCGCTCTGATAGCGGATGTAAACCTAGAGCGAACAATTGAACAAGCTGTCGAGCATCAGGAGTTCGTCTCGCACTGTAATCTCGCCCCGCAACAGCTCCGTGTGGTCTTGGAGGCAGCGAAAGCAGCCACCACGCGTCATGGCAGCAACTTCGCTGTCCTGACAAGCGGAGGAGCTCGCTATTTTCTCCGTCATATCATCGAAAGCCAGTTTCCCGGGGTCAGTGTGTTCTCACATGGTGAAGTGCCGGCGGGGGTTAAAGTCCTCGCTTTGGAAGGTTTTGGGAGGTCCGAATAGTGCCGATCCGAAAGTCGATTTTTGCTGATACGGTCGAGGAAGCCCTCGCTCAAGCCACTCGCAGAATGGGGACCGAAGCGCTCCTAGTCGGTTCCCGCCGCACGGATCCAGCCGAGAGGCATCTAGGGGTCTATGAGGTGATCGTCGAAGGTGAGACGCCGCCGACGAACGACGCTTTCCCGGACATATCCGTGAGAGCGAAAAAGGAGATCGAGCATCCGCCCGTGACCTCTCGAGGGTCGTTATATGACGAGGGCGATTTGGAGCTAATCCGTCGTGAAATCACGAGCATGCGAGATCTGCTGGCGCGTTGCGCAGTGCGCATGGCTCCTTTGCTGCCGCCGGAGTTGCTCCCGCTTGGAGTGCACTTGAGCACGGCCGACTTCTCTCCGACCCTGGTGGAATCCCTGCTGCACTCTTCGGTGCGCCGCCTGACAAGCGGGGGCGCGGCCCTCAAGGAACCCAAACTCCAGCAGGCGCTCATCACTGAAATCAGCAGCCGCCTCAGAGTGGACCCCGCATTGGGCACGACCGGCGGTCCGCGGAAGGTGGTTGCATTCGCGGGCCCAGCCGGGAGCGGCAAGACCTCAACTCTAGTCAAACTGGCGATCCGATTCGGGCTGGCCCAACACAGCCCCACTCTGATCATCAGCGCTGACACTTATCGCGTCGCGGCCGCCGACCAATTGCGCACTTACTCGGCGATTCTGGGTGTCAACTGCGAAGTAGTTGAAACGCCGAGCGGTCTTTCCCGGGTTCTGGAGGAACATCGTTCCAAGGAGACGGTTCTAATCGATCTCCCCGGCATGGGGCCACGCGAACCTGAACTCATGCACGAGTGGGCTCCCGTCCTCGCCCACCCGGACATCGATGTGCACCTCGTCATGCCGGCGACAATGCGTTGCGCCGACCTGGCACGAACAGTTGGGCGATTTGAACCACTCAGGCCGGCGCATCTGATCTTCACACACCTCGATGAAACCGCCTGTTATGGTGGCGTACTCAGTCTGGCTATTGAAACCGGGAGACCGGTATCTTTCCTCTGCAGCGGCCAGAGTATCCCTGAGGACATAGAGCCCGCCACTCGCGCCGCGCTGCTGCGCTTGATTGGCGCAGAGCCACATGCGGCCGCTACGGCCGCATGAGCCGATGAGAACAGGAAGAGCCTATGAATCCGTATCAGGGACAAACGGCAACAATCACTCCGGAGGAGCGGGAACAGCTGATCCTCGAGCACATGCCTCAAGTTCGCCTCATCGCACGGCGTATTCACGATCGGCTGCCGGAGACGGTTAGCCTGGAGGACCTCGTCTCGACTGGCGTCGTCGGCCTGATTTCAGCAATCGACAGATACGACCCTTCGCACGGAGTCAAACTCAAGACATATGCGGAGTATAAGATCCGCGGAGCAATCCTGGACAGCCTGCGCGGCTTAGACTGGGCTCCGCGTCAACAGCGGCGCCGCAGCAAGCTGATCGAGCTCGCCATTTCGAACCTGGAGCAGAGCCTCCACCGGGCGCCCAACGAAGAGGAGATCGCGGCGGAACTCGGCGTTCCCGTCAGCGAGTACCGTGACTGGCTCACGGAAATTCGCGGACTGAACCTGGGCAGCCTGGAGAGCCACCCGCCGGATGAGGATGGGCGCGAGCTGCTTCGATTCGTCGCCGACAGTGAAGAGTCCTGGCCTTCTAACCTGTTGGAGCGCGCCGAGCTAAGACGTATCCTGGCGCAGGCCATCGCCAGAATGCCCGCCATCGAA
>Ga0187851_10001853_pt1 | contig 19574 bp, 16 predicted proteins | sample June2016WEW_6_10_FD_132997 | JGI IMG/M metagenome (GOLD analysis project Ga0187851, IMG submission 132997) | Peatland microbial communities from SPRUCE experiment site at the Marcell Experimental Forest, Minnesota, USA - June2016WEW_6_10 | ecosystem: Environmental > Terrestrial > Soil >...
CGTGGGCGGAGGCGTGCTCTTACATCGGTCCGTGCGCATGAAAGACAAGGGCAACATGTTCCTCGGCTACATTCTCAGCTCGATCGGCGGGATGATTTACCGATTCAGTCCGACGACGCTGGCATTCCGGCCGAATCCACAGGCTTTGTACTTTCCGGCGACCATCGAAATCCTGGTTTCGCTGGGTTTTATCGCAATGGGGGTGGCGGGATTTCTGGTCGCGGTGAAACGGTTCGCGATTCTGCCGGCTCCGCTGTATGTGTGGCATGACATGGCGAGCTACTTCAGGTTCCGGCGTCCGTACATCCGATGGACGGGGTATTTCAAGTACGGACATTTTGGGGAAGACGAACAAATTACGACTGACGGCGCAACGAATCCCGCAACTCATTCCGACTAAGCAGGCACTATGTCTAAACGAATCACGATCGACCCGATTACTCGAATTGAAGGCCACCTCCGCATTGACGTGGAGGTCGAAAACTACGCGGTGAGCAATGCGTGGGCGTCCTGCACGATGTGGCGCGGCATTGAAACCATTCTGCGCGACCGCGATCCGCGCGACGCGTGGATGTTCACGCAGCGATTCTGCGGCGTGTGCACGACCGTGCACGCGATGGCGAGCGTGCGCGCCGTGGAAGACGCGCTCAAGCTGCCGGTGCCGGCGAATGCGCAATACATCCGCAACCTGATTCTAATTGCGCACGCGTTGCACGATCACATCGTGCACTTCTACCAGTTGTCGACGCTCGACTGGGTCGACATCATGCAGATCCCGAAGGCCGACCCGGCGGAGGCCTCGAAGCTGGCGGAAACGATTTCGCCGTGGACGCGCAACTCGCGCAACGAGTTGAAAGCGGCGCAGGACAAAGTGAAGGCCGTTGCGGCCAGCGGGCAGCTCGGCATCTTCCAGAATGGATATTGGGGCCATCCGGCGATGCGCCTGTCGCCGGAAGTAAATCTGCTGGCGTTCACGCACTACATCCAGGCGCTGGAGTACCAGCGGAAGGCTCTGCAGGTCGTGGGAATGCTGGGAGCGAAAACTCCGCACATCCAGAACCTGCTGGTGGGCGGCGTAGCTAACGCGATCGATCTGGACAGCCAGAGCGCGCTCTCGATGGACAAGCTGGAACAGATCAAGGTACTGCTCGACGAAGTGGTCACTTTCATCAACCAGGTGTACCTGATCGATGTGTGCGCGGTGGCAGCGATGTATCCGGAGTGGTTCAAGATCGGCAGCGGAGTTACGAACTATCTGGCCGTCCCGGACCTGCCGCTCGACAGCAATGCGCTGGCTTACGATCTGCCCGGCGGAGTCATCATGCACGGTGACATCGGCGGCGTGCAGGCGTTCAAGACCGCATCGGACCCGATTTTCCGCGAGTCGGTCACCGAAGATGTGACGCACGCGTATTACCAGGGTGACAAGCCACTGCATCCGTGGCAGGGGGAGACGGAACCGCAGTTCACGGAATGGGACGGCGAGAAAAAATATTCGTGGGTGAAGTCTCCGCGATACAAGGGACAGCCCATGCAGGTGGGGCCGCTGGCGCAGGTTCTGGTGGGCTACGCGCAAGGGCATCCGCTCACGCGTAAATATGCGGACTTGGCGCTGGGGCAGGTTTCCGCGATTGCGAAGATCAATGCGACGCCAGCTGTCATGCATTCAACGCTGGGCCGCCATGCGGCACGCGCCATTCGCGCTGGAATGCTGGGCGAACTGGCGCAGAAGCACTGGCAATTGCTCGTCGATAACATATCGAAGGGCGACTTGAGCGTTCACAACGAGCCCGTCTTTCCCTGGGGCGAAGTTGAGGGCGTCGGAACGCATGAAGCTCCGCGGGGAACGCTGTCGCACTGGGTCTTGATCAAAGGCGGGAAGATCAAGAACTATCAGGCCGTTGTTCCTTCGACGTGGAATGCGAGCCCGCGGGACGAAAATGGAGCGCACGGTCCTTACGAGGCGTCGCTTCTGCATACGCCGTTGGCGCGTCCCGAAGAGCCGCTGGAAGTGCTCAGGACGGTACACTCTTTCGATCCGTGCATGGCGTGCGCGTGCCATACGTTCGATCCGTCGGGACGGCAGATTGCGCGCGTGAAGGTACTGTGAAGAAGAAGATCACGATCGGCGGTATCGGGAGCGTACTGCTGGGCGACGACGGTGTAGGTCCGTTCGTCGCGGGCATGCTGGAAGCCGGCTACAGCTTTGAAGAAGGCGTCACGGTGGCGGACCTGGGTACGCCGGGGCTTGATCTGGTTGCGCATCTGTCGGGCATTGACGCGCTGATTCTGATCGATTCGGTGGCTAATGGCGCCGCGCCCGGAACCGTTACGCTCTACAGGAAAGAAGGCATTCTGCGGCACGGACCGGCGCCGGTGCGGATGGATCCGCATTCTCCAGTGCTCTCCGAGTCACTGCTGATTGCCGAGTTGACGGGCGAAGGCCCGCAGGACATCCTGCTGATCGGCATCACAGGCGAGCAATACGAGGTCGGGGCCGAGCTGAGCGAAACGGCGCGCCAAGCCGCCAGCAACGCAGTCACAGAAGTGCTGGCGGAACTCGAGCGCCTGAATGTTTCGTATTCGAAATTGCACGCGGAACAATTCTCGGCGTGGTGGAAACCGCTAGCCGAGGCGCTGCCGGTCATAGCTGGGCCGAAAGGCTAACTCCGACCCTGGCCAGCGGCGAAAGCAGACTGATTCGGCGCGGTATAACGCGCGCGAATTTCACGCTCGGCCAGCAACCAATCCTGAGCCTGATCCCCCGGGGCGCCGTGACGCTCCAAGAACAGTTCATAGGCGCGGCGGCGAATTTCCTCATCGATATCCACATTCGCTTTTTTCGCGACCAGGTTGATCGGCGTGACATTTTTGCGAAGTTCAGGCGCAGCTTGCACGGGAGTCTGCTGCTGGGGAACCACGTCAGCAGATGTTGTTTTCTTGCTACGGGTAGTGCCGGTTCCATTGGTTTTGCGGGCCATGTAGTTCTCCTTACAGATACCTAATTCCAGTAATGGTTTGACGCAAGAAAGCAAAGACATAAGCGTTACTCGCGAGCCACAACTTTCGACTCCGTTGTAACGAAGTATGTTTTTACTATAGCGCGTATCGCTGTGGAATTGTCGCGAATCGCCATTGAAAAAACCTTTCCTACGCATAAAAAGTTTACTCTTTTGGACATACCCTGAAATCGCTTCTGCATTGCGCCGGCAAGTACTCTAGTAACTTGTCGGATGTCGCCGGGCGACTCAGGATAATGAGGAAGGTTCGTCGCCCGACTATGTCCTATTCCGGCAGTCAAGGTGTTGCGAAGAAAACCGCCAAGGCGGAAATCACTGAGCTTGAGGCGATGCTGAGCGAGTCTCCGAGCGCGGAAAAAGTGTGCGTGAAGCTGGCGCAGATCCTCAATGTGCGGCGCAGTGAAGTGGCGTTGCTGAGATTGGAAAAAGGCAGCCTGCGGTTCATCTTCCCCGTCGAACTGCGCGCGACGGGAGCGCTGCCATTGACCGGGTCGGCGGTAGCCGCGCGGACGGCCGCGACGCGTACCCCCCTGTTGTCGAATTCTTTCATGCGCGTGCGGCATGCCAGCCTGTTTGAAGCGATCAAACTTTCGCGCGACGAAGAAGATCGAAGTTTGGACCAGGTGCCGATCCAGAAGATCATTTCTGTTCCGGTTGCGCGGTCCGGCGAGCCGGTGATGGGAGTGGTACAGATCTCGCGCAAGGGACTGGACGCAAAGTTGGCAGGCGCGGACTTCACGAGTGAAGATCTGAAACTGGTCGACCGGGCGGCGGATATTCTGGCCCGCATGCCGTTCATGAAGGAAGGCGCGGAACTCTAAAAGCAAGTCAGAAGGCAGAAGTCAGATTGAAGAAGTGAGGCACTCTCGGGTTACTTCTTCATTTTGACTTCTGCCTTCTTACTTTTGCCTTTTTACTTCTGCCTTTTTACTTGCTCTTCAAACTGCCTGGCCGGCGCAAACGCCCGATGCCCAGGCCCACTGAAAGTTGAAACCGCCGAGCTGGCCGGTAACATCCACGACTTCTCCGATAAAAAACAGGCCCGGCACTTTTCGGGATTCCAGGGTGCGAGGCGAGAGTTCATCGGTGTCGACTCCGCCTGCGGTGACTTCGGCCTTGACATAGCCTTCGGTTCCCTCGGGTCTCACCTTCCATGCGTGGAGTTGACGTTCGGCCTCGGCAAAGGCTCGGTCGGAATTTCGCGCGGGTGGAAAAAGTTCGAACCAGCGGTCGGCGAGGCGGCGCGGCAGGATTTCTCTCAACAACGATTTCCAGGTCGACTGATCGCGATGACTCTGTGCGTGCAAAAGCGCGATGAGATCGATGTTGGGGGCGAGGTCGATCGAAATTGATTCTTCGCCGTTCCAGTATGAAGAGATCTGCAGGATGGCGGGGCCGCTGATGCCGCGATGCGTGAAGAGCATCTTTTCCTGAAAGCTTTCCTTCCCGCTCGAGGTGGAAGCGACGACTTCGGTGGAGACTCCGGCAAGATCGCACCAGCGCTTGCGATCCGATGCGCTGAAGAGGAGAGGAACCAGGGCGGGGCGCATGGGCTGAATGTTCAGGCCAAATTGCCGCGCCAGCGTATAGCCAAACGGTGTCGCGCCAATTTTTTCGATCGACAAGCCGCCGGTAGCCACCACCACGTTCGGTGCCGTGAAGGCGGCATCTTCGGTGCGCAGTGTGAAGCGCTCGGCCTTGCGCACGTCAGTGATTTTCGCATTCATTCGGACCTCGACTCCGGCGGCGCGGCATTCTTCCTCGAGCATGGCGACGATGTCATTGGCCGAGCGATCGCAGAAGAGCTGGCCGAGTTTTTTCTCGTGATGGGGGATACGATGCTTTTCGACAAGGCGCAGAAATGCGTCGGGATGATAGCGGGCAAGGGCTGATTTCGCGAAATGTGGATTCGCCGAGATGAAATTGTCGGGGCCAGTATGAAGATTGGTAAAGTTGCAGCGGCCTCCGCCGGAGATGAGTATCTTCTTGCCGATGCGATCGGCACGTTCGAGCAATAAGACGCGCCTGCCGCGTTTGCCGGCCTCGATGGCGCACATCAGCCCGGCTGCACCGGCTCCCAGAATGATGGCGTTGTATTCTTGATCCACGCAGAAATGAGATTAGCAGGGCAGGGCAGCAGCGCGGTATCCGGCGATCAAAGGATGGGCGCGAACATGGCGCCCGCTGCCGTGATTCTGTTATTGACGATATAGGCAAATATCTTCCAGCTATGGCGAGCGCTTGTCTGATCAAAGTTCGCGGGGTGGTACAGGGGGTGGGCTTTCGTCCATTCGTCTACCGCATCGCCCGCGAATTGAAGCTGTCAGGATGGGTGCTGAACGGAGAAGAGGGAGTTGCGATCCACCTGGAAGGCGACGAACCTGTCTTACAGGAGTTTCTCAAACGCCTGAAGAACGACGCGCCTCCCGCTGCGCGCATCGTCGCAGTCGAAGTCACGCCCGCGAACCTGGGAGGGTTGCAGGGATTCATCATCAAGGAGAGCGAGCGCAATCGCCAGCCCACGGTGCGCATCTCGCCTGATCTTCCAGTGTGCGACGAGTGCTCGCGCGAAATGGAGGACGCGAGCAATCGCCGTTACCACTATCCTTACATCAACTGCACGAACTGCGGGCCGCGCTACACAGTGATCCTCGCGCTTCCCTACGACCGGCCGAATACGACGATGAAGAGTTGGCCGCTGGATGAATATTGCGACGAGGAATATCACGATCCCTCCAACCGTCGATTCCACGCGCAACCGGTTGCCTGCCCTGAGTGCGGGCCGCACTACTATCTGCGAACCGGTGCGGAAATTGTGCGCGGCGATGAGCGGGTGATTCGTGAGACGGTCGATCTGCTGAAAGCCGGGAAGATTGTCGCCGTAAAAGGTCTGGGAGGGTACCATCTCGCGTGCGACGCAGAAAACGCGGAGGCGGTCGCCGCCGTGCGCGCGCGAAAGTTCCGCAAAGAGAAACCGTTTGCGGTGATGGTCGAGCACGTCGCTGAGGCGCAGGAGTTGGGAGAGTTCTCTTCCGAAGGGTTGGAGATGCTTACCTCCATTGAGCGGCCGATTGTGCTCGCGCCCGCGAAACTGGAGCTGCCCGGAGTGGCTCCCGACAACCGCGAGCTTGGCATCATGCTTCCTTACACGCCGCTGCAGAAATTGCTGTTTGCATTTGGCGCTCCGCGCATCCTGGTGATGACGAGCGCGAACCGTTCCAGCGAGCCGATTGCCTACGACGATCAGGATGCGTTCGAGCGGTTGTCGGAAATTGCGGATGCATTTCTGGTCGGCGAGCGTCCGATCGCGCGACGCGTCGATGACTCGGTGGCGCGAGTTGGGGCGCTTGGCCCGGCGATTCTACGGCGATCGCGCGGCTACGCGCCGGGAGCGGTGGCCAGCGTTCCGATGTCTTGCAAAAGGCCCATTCTTGCGTTGGGTGCCGACCTGAAAAACAGTGTCACACTCGTCGTCGAGGGGCAGGCGTTCGTGAGCCAGTACATTGGCGATCTCGATCACTACGAGGCATTCCGCGCCTTTGAGGAAACGATTCGCGATCTGATGACGATGTACGAAATCCGCTGGGAAGATGTGGTCGTGGTGCACGACGCTCACCCGGAGTATCGCTCGACCGTGCATGCGCTGCGGTTGCCAGCTCCCGACAAACGCGTCGTGCAGCACCATCGGGCGCATGTTGCCTCCGTGCTTGCCGAACGCGGCGAATGGGAGAAGCGGGTTCTCGGCGTCAGTTTCGACGGCACTGGCTATGGCGACGACGGCAGCATCTGGGGCGGGGAAATATTTGTGGGCAGCCTGTCGAGTGGATTTGAACGAATTGCGCACTTGAGGCCGGCGGCGCTGCCGGGAGGCGATGCGGCCGCGCAGTATCCCGTGCAGGCCGCGGCTGGATTTCTGGCGCAGGTGGAAGGCTTGCCCGCGATGCAGGATGCACCGTTTTCGTTTCCGGCGCGCTACCGGACGGCATTGCAGTTAGTGCACAAAAACGTGCGGACATTTCCTACGACCTCGGTCGGCCGATTGTTTGATACGGTGGCGGCGCTGCTCGGCTTTACTCGCGAAATCACATTCGAGGGACAGGCCGCCATGTGGGTAGAGCATATCGCCCGCGCCGCGGGAGAGACCGACTGCTACCCGTTTCCGCTGGTGAACGCGGAGTTGGATTTTCGTCCGCTGCTGCAGGCGGTTGTCAGGGATCGAATTGCCGGTCGAAAGATCGAAGTGATCGGGCGCGCGTTTCAGCGCGGCATGGCACACGGCGTTGCGGAGGCGATTCGAGTGCTGGCCCACAACCATAACGTGGACACAGTCGTTTTCTCGGGCGGAGTATTCCAGAACGAACTTCTGCTCGAGGACATCAAAGAGGAATTGAAGGACAGTCTTTTGCAGCTTTGGACCAACGGAGCGGTTCCCGCGAACGACGGTGGGATCAGCCTGGGGCAGGCGGCTCTGGCGGCGCTGCGCAATCCGGATCAGGAATGAGATTCGTGATCCTCAAAGCGCGGATCGCTTCGTTTACGAGCGGTCGACTCCCGAGCGCTTCATTTCTCAATCGCGATTACGGAGCATTCGCGGGTCGGCCCGATTGCGGGTGCAACGACTCCAGGAATGTGACGATCTGCCACCGCTCGGGTTCTGGCAGCTTAGACCAGACCGGCATACCGTGCCAGACCACGCCGTTGGTGAGGATCCAGAAGATGGTGCCGGGCGTTGCGTGCTGCACTTCTTCCCGCAGCAAACTCGGGCCATAGTGGGTGCCTCCTGCTTTGGGTCCGTGACAGTCGGCACAGTGTTGCGAATATAGCTTCCCACCGGCGGTTGCATCCAAAGGATTGCCTTCGAACGGATTCTCTCGCGCTCGTGCCGCGATCGGAACCTTCAACAGCGGAGCATAAACGGATTGGCGGGGCCGTTGCGTCGCGGCTCCTTCATTCTGTGCGAGGGCAAGCCTCTGCGCGAATGAGAGACAGAGAATGATCGTCATGATGCAAGGTAATGGGAATCGCACTAACAGGTCGAACTGAATTCGAGTGGAGCGCGTTTTCATACGCGGCCTCCGAAAAGATGTCGCACCATTTCTCCGAAGCCGGTGAATTCGCGAGAAACTCCCCAGCGGAGCAGGAGACGATGGCTGTTGTCGTTCAGACCGAAGCCGCTCGACAGGCGGAACGTCCAGTCGGATGGCAGGTTCCACGCAACCGCCGGCGCCAGATAGTGCGAGGTGTTGGGCAGCCCGGGATTCCGTACGTTCCCCAATCCGCCATAAATTTCGACCCCTGCGATGAAGTTCTCGCGACAGAAATTGCAGCGCTGCGGTAAGGCCTTCATCGCGAGCGGGTGGCTGGCTCCCAGGGCGTAGGCGAACTCCCATGGTTCGCTGGGCGAAATGTTTTTAGTGAAGATCGGGTTCAGGGCAACGTTCCAACCCTTGAAGGTGCTGGAAAGCAGAAGTTTGAGTTCCAATTCATGGTCGTGTTCCTGGCGCAGTACAGAATTTGGCTCTGCGAAATCGGATTCGACGTCGTGACCTTCCACTTCTTTCAGAATTTTATCGGCGCCACTGGTTTGCTCGTATTCGATGTAGAGCACGGGATTGACCCAGTGCTCATGCTCCAGCAGGCGAAGCCGGTTTTCAAGGCGGAAGCCGGTAAACACGGTGCTGTCCGAGAAAGTAGTTTGCCCGTCCACATAGAACTCAGTGGTCCACCACGCGGTGGTGCCGTACTCAAACTCCATCCAGAAGGCGTGAAAGTCGTTGCCGGCACGCTGGGTGCCGAAGGTGGAAAAGTATTCCACCTCCAGATTGCCGGGTTCTTCGAGGTAATGATCGTAGGTGACAATGTAGGGGCTTTCCTGCGCGTGGGAAGACGCGCAAGAAAAAAATATGAAGGCCAGGCAGAGCAGAGAGGCCACGGTGATTCGAGCCAAAGGGCAACGAATGCGCCTACCAGTAAGAGAAACTGCGTCTTGAGGCATCAATTTACTATGCAAGATAGTAGTCCGTGAAATTTCTTGTTGCGACCGGGTCGCAATAAGAAGTACAATCGCAAGCGTAAAAGACGAGTCTTTTGACTGTCAATGCCAGCCAGAAGATTTCGTTGCATGTTGTTTGCGATCAGTTGCGACTCCCACGCTGCAGTGTCCGCAGCAAAACCACGGACTAAGCGCCAGCGCATGGAGTCAGGAGCTACAGGACAAACCCACAATGCCTCTTCCGAAGACTGAAATTCCGGGCCACCTACAGAGGCAGCTCTCAAGCCGCGGCATCCGCATGACTTCGCAGAGAAGAGCGATCCTGAGCGTCATCGAGACGGCCAGCAAGCATCTCGACGCCAGCCAGATCCTGAGAAAGGCGCAGATTCTGGATGCTTCCGTCGACCGCAGTACCGTCTACCGCACGCTGGACCTGCTGAAGCGGCAGGGCATGATCGACGAACTGGACTTGCTGCACCTGAACGGAGACGGCCACTACTACGAGCGCAAGCTTGACCGTGACCACATTCACATGGCTTGCCTGCGCTGCGGTAAAATCACCGAATTCGTGAGTAAGACGTTCGAATCCCTAAAAAAGCAGCTCGAGCAGGACTGCCGTTTTCACATCGTCGTTTCTCGGCTTGAGGTGGGTGGATATTGCTCGGGCTGCCGCCACTAACTCCTCCCTTACTTTCTCTTCCCGGCATCGAACCTGCGAGTATCTACGCGAACAACTTTTTTTCTTGGGCGGCGGCTTGTTTCCGACGTATAGTTAGTAATAACTGTGTGGGGAAAGTATGCAGTCCACAGGTTTTAAGCCCGAGCCCGAAAGGAAGCTGCCCCAACTCGCCCGAAGTATGACCGAAACGCTTCTCTCTCCAAGTTTTTTCGAGGCCGTTCCCGATGCGATGGTGGCAGTGAATCTTGAGGGCAAGATTGTCCAGGTCAATTCGCAGACCGAACATCTTTTTGGATACACGCAAGGCGAGTTACTCGGGCAACAGGTAGAGTTGCTGGTCCCGGCCGCGCAGCGCGCGAATCACCACCTGCATCGTGAACGTTTCCAGCAGCGGCCCGCCACGCGCAGGATGGGAGCTGCTTTGGACTTGCGGGGCAGGCGCAAGGACGGCTCGCAATTTCCCGTTGAAATCAGTCTGTCGCCGGTGGAAACGGAGAGCGGGATGCTGGTGCTGAGCGCGATTCGCGACATCAGCGACCGCAAGCGCATTGAAGAAGAGCTGCAGAAAGCGCACGAGGAGCTGGCGGCCAGCAAAGACCGCGAGCTCCTGGAATACCAGAACAGGCTCGCGCTAATCGTCGATTCCTCGCAAGACGCGATTATCGGCAAGAACCTCGATGGGATCATTACCCACTGGAATCAGGGCGCCGAGCGCATCTACGGGTATGCCGCCGAAGAAATGATCGGCAAGCCGATCACTATGCTCGCTCCCCCGGACCGGAGCGATGAAATCCCTGGGATTCTGAAGAGGATTCGGTCGGGCGAGCGGGTCGAGTACTTTGAATCGATCCGCGTCCGGAAGGATGGCCAGCACCTCAACGTCTCGATTTCGGTGTCTCCGATTCGAGATGCGAAGGGCGACATTGTTGGCGCGTCGATCATCGCCCGCGATGTTACCGGTCAAAGGCGTGCGGAAGACCTGCTTCGTCAAGCGCAGAAAATGGAAGCGGTCGGCAGGCTGGCGGGTGGCGTGGCGCACGATTTCAACAATGTTCTGGGCATCGTGACCGCTTGCTGCGAGTTGCTCCGCGGTCGTCTGGAAAGCGACGCCTTGGCGCATTACCTCGACAACATCCAGGAGGCATCGCGGCGGGGAGCTTCCCTGACCCGTCAGCTGCTCTCCTTCAGCCGCCGGCAAGTCAGCGCTCAGCCGCAGCTGGTCGATCTGAATGATTCGCTGAAAGACGTGATCAAGCTACTGCGTCCGCTGATGGGAGACGATGTCCAGATCATCGTGCGGCAGGCGGAAGACACGGCCGTCGTGGAGGCCGACCCTTCCCAACTGGACCAGATCGTGCTGAATATTGCGGTGAACGCGCGCGACGCAATGCCCCGAGGTGGCAAGCTGGTTGTGGAGACATCGGTCCAGGAGTTCGACGCCGACTTGGCGCTGCGGCACCCCCCCTTGAAGCCTGGCAGGTACGTCCTGCTGGCCATCAGCGACAATGGCACGGGCATGGATCCGGTTACCGTCACGAAAATCTTCGACCCCTTCTTCACCACCAAAGAGGTTGGGAAGGGCACGGGACTGGGCCTGGCGACGGTCTATGGGATTGTGAAGCAAAGTGGTGGTCACATCTGGGTTTACAGCGAACCCAATCGAGGCAGCACGTTCAAGACTTATTTGCCGGCTGCGGATCACAAGCTGGGACTCGCGCCCAAGGCTACAGTCGAGACGCAAGTTCCGAGGGGAGAGGGCAAGACCGTCCTGGTGGTAGAGGATGATCCGCTGATGCTCACTCTGACCCGGCGAATGCTGGAAGACCACGGCTACCGGGTTATCGAAGCGGAAGATGGGAAAACGGCACTGGCTCAACTGCAGTCTCACCTCATGTCCATCGATCTCGCGCTGACGGATGTGGTGATGCGTGGGATGAGCGGTCCAGACTTTGCACGGGAATTAAAAATCTTGCATCCTCATGTCAAAGTCGTGTACATGTCCGGTTACACGGGAGAATTGATTGCGCAGGCCGACGAACTCAATCAGGGTATCACCCTTCTCGATAAGCCGTTTACGAAAGCTGCATTGCTGAAGACGATTCACGCCGCCCTGAAATAATCTCGGCTGAAGAACCGCCGGTCGGCGAAAACACCGCACGATTCCACCTCGAGAAACCACGCATCCTCACTTACAGGGCGGCCACGCGCCGCTGCACGATGAAGAAATACAGCCCCAGAAGAACCAGGAGGCCTCCATTGACGCCGAGGACTACGGGCGCTGTAAAAATGGGTACGAGCCATCCCGAAAGCAGGTTGCCCATGGGCATGCCGCCGCGAAACGCGAAGTTGTAGACGCTCATGACGCGTCCGCGCATCTCGTTAGTGGTGATCAACTGCACCAGCGAATTGACGTTGGCGAAGACGGCCATCATGGAAGCGCCCGAAAGCACCAGCATGACCCCGCTCAGCGGCAGCCACTTGGAAAGTCCGAACCCTCCGATCCCGATCCCCAGGCTCATGAGTGCGCCCAGCGCCAGACGTCCCTTCTTCTTGACATTGCCCAGACTAGCCACACCCAGCGAGCCGAAAATGGAGCCGAGGCCCATGAGCGCCAGCAGGTTGCCAAAGGTTTCCGGTCCGCGATGGAAAATATCTTTGACGAACACCGGAATGTAGGTGCGCATCGGCATGCTGAGGAAGGTCATGCAGAACGCCAGGATGATGAGCGCTTCCATCGAAGCCTGGCGCCTCACGAACTTGATGCCTTCTTTCAGGCTGAAGAACATTGTCTCTTTCGTTTTCTGCGGCAGAAAACGAGCCGTGATCAGGCTGAGGGAAATGATGGGCGCCAGAAACGACAGGGCGTTCAGCCCGAAGCACCACTTCTCGCCCAGTTTTGCCAGCGCTTGTCCGGCCAGCGCCGGGCCGACCATGACCGCTACGTTGAACTGGATCGAATTCAGGGCGATGGCATTCGGCATGTCCTCTTTTTCGACCAGAGTCGGAATGAGCGCCTGGTAAGCCGGCCCGCCAAAGGCTTGCGCAAATCCCGAGACAAACGACAGACACAGAATGTGCCAAACGTGAACACGGCCGGTGGCCACCAGAATCGTGAGCAGTCCGGCGCTGGCCATCTGCACCCACTGGGAGCCCAGCAGGATGCGCCGCCGTTCGACGCGGTCCGCGACCACCCCGCCGATCAGCGAAAACAAAAAGATGGGAATGCCGCCGAGAAACTGGTCGAGTGCGAGCAGAAAAGCCGAGTGGCTGAGGCGATAGATCAGCCATCCCTGCGCGACAATCTGCATCCACGTGCCGATGCTCGACGTGCAGGCGCCGATCCACATCAGCCGGAAATCGCGATATTGAAATGCTTTGAAGACGCGGGCAATCAATGGAACGTCCCAAATGGCTCCCGGAAGCAGCCTAACATGCCGGCCCGCTGCGCGCAGACGCAACGGCGAGAGGGAATCCACGAGGCCCATTTAGCATAGACGTGTGAAGACGGGAAAAGTTTGCGGAATAGCGCGGGCGCTGTCAAAAATGGGCTATTGCTCACGCTCGCGCGCGGCGCTTTTGATTCAAGCCAAAAAGGTCCGTGTGAACGGACGAATCATCGGCGATCCGGAAACTTCCGTGCGCATGGCACAAGACCGGATTGAAGTCGATGGCGTTCCGGTCGGGAAACATGCGGCCCTTTACCTCGCCATGAATAAACCGCGCGGGATTGTAACTACGGCCTCGGACGAGAAAGGCCGAAAGACAATTTACGATCTGCTCGAGACGGGCACGCCCTGGGTTGGTCCGGTGGGAAGGCTGGATAAGGCGAGCGAAGGCCTGCTGCTCTTAACCAATGACTCCGAATGGGCTGCGCGAGTTACCGAACCTGAAAGCCATCTGGACAAGGTTTACCACGTGCAGGTCGATCGCGTCGCGGATGCTGATCTGGTTGCGAAAATGGTGGAAGGCTGCATGGTCGACGGCGAGTTGCTGCGTGCCAGGCGTGCGCGCCTTTTGCGGGCGGGGGGTAAAAATAGTTGGCTCGAAATTACTTTGGATGAAGGGAGGAACCGCCACATCCGGCGCCTGCTTGAAGAACTGGATGTTCGTGTGTTGCGGCTGCTGCGAACCTCGATTGGGCCGCTTGAACTGGGGGATCTCAGGAAGGGCGAAGTCCGGCCCTTAACGGATAAGCAGAAACAATCCCTGGATCGGGCGCTGGGAATCGCGATGGCGAAGGACTAAGGTTCGGCTTCTAGCGGGAAAATGCACCCCAAAAAGACAACGGGCGCATGCCGATAGATGTGGGGTGAGGATGGCAACGGCATGCGCCCTATTAAGTTGAATACAGATTAGCTTTTGCAGTCGCCAATGTCAAGGTAAATCTTTTGTATGCAATACGTTAGCGCCGACAAAACAATCATTTTTCCTTTTGTTGCGCAAGTGCATAGATCACATATGCGTGTGACAAGATCAAGGCGATTTCCGCCGTCGCGAGTTTAGCTTTTTCGCTTTGGTTTTCGAGGGCCCGCCAGGCAAAGACTCGACATTTGAATTCAGCCCGTAGGCTTCCAGATGCTGTTTCGCCTGCAGGACCACGCCGCGCTCGCCGCTATAGGCCATCAGTTTGGCCGCGTCAGCGAGCGGCACCCAGAGAGCGCGTTTGACCTCCACGCGCATTGCGTCGGTGACGTCGTCGATTTCGCCGGACAGGTAGCGCATCAGGTAAAAGCTGACGATCTTAAACACGCGAGCGCCGTCGCCCCAGCTTCGCACGTAGACATACTTAAGGTCGACGAGCTTGGCGACTTTTTCCGCTACGACTCCGGTCTCTTCAAATACTTCGCGGAGGGCGGCCGCCTCCGACTTCTCGCCCTTATCCAGCAGCCCTTTGGGAAGGCACAACACGGCCGGCACGCGCTTCGGCGGAGGTGTAGCAGGGGGCAGGGCTTCTTTCTGCGGTTCGATCAGCGCCACGTGCCAGACTCCGGCGATCTCCCGCAGCACGACGCCTCCCGCCGAAATTTCCCGGGTCATCGGACGCGCTTCAGGAGTCACTTCATCATCCCCCGAGCTTCGCAGTCTCTTCCTGGATGCGCCCCCACGCGTGCTCGACATGGCGACCCCCGGTATGGGTCTGGCCGATGCACATTCGAAGCGTAAATTTTCCGTCGAGCCTGGTATGCGTCAGGAAGAGGTCGCCGCTGGCATTGAGTCGGTTCATCAGAACTTGATTGTCATCGTCCCCCGAACGCAAGCGGAAGCACACGAGGTTGAGTTTTGCAGGCGCCGCCACTTCGAATCGCGCATCACCACGCACCCATTCGGCGAACTGCTGGGCCAGGCGAATGTGCTCCCGGATGTGGTGTTGCAGGCCTTCGACGCCGTAATGCCGGATCACAAACCACAACTTAAGCGAGCGAAACCGCCGTCCCAACTGGATATGCCAGTCGCGGTAGTCGATCACGGCGCCCGATTCGGTCGCCTGGTTGCGCAAGTATTCCGGGAGAATGGAAAGCGTCTGGACCAGATGCTTGCGGTCGGCAACATAAAAGCAGTTGCAATCGAAGTTGGTGAACATCCATTTATGCGGATTGAAAGTGTAGCTGTCGGCGAACTCGACTCCGTCGTTGATGAAACGAAACTCGGGGCAGATTGCGGCGGTGCCCGTCATGGCGGAATCGACGTGCAGCCAGATGTTGTGCTGGCCGCAGATGCGCGCGATTTCGCGGACGGGATCAATGGCATAAGACGAAGTCGTCCCCACAGTGGCGCAGACGAAGCAGGGAACGAGCCCGGCTTTGATGTCGGCTGCGATTTGCTCTTCGAGCGCGCCGGAACGCAAGGCAAAATTCTCGTCGACGGCAATTGCGCGCAGGTTATCGGAGCCCATGCCCGCGATCTTCATTGCCTTTTCCACCGAGGAATGAGTCTGCGTCGAGCAATAGGCGACCAGCTTTCCGTCGCACCCTTTACGGTTGCTGGCGAACTCGGTGGACCGCTCGCGCGCCGCCAGCAGCGCGCATAATGACGCGCTGGAGGCGGTGTCCTGAATCACCCCGCCCCCGGCGCTGGTGGAAAGAAATTTATCCGGCAAACCGAGCATCGGGATCAGCCAATCGAGCACATGTGTTTCCAGTTCTGTGCAAGCCGGACTGGTGGACCAGAGCATGCCCTGCACGCCCAATCCCGAGGAAAGCAGATCGCCCAGAATGCCCGGCCCTGAACCATTGGCAGGAAAGTATGCGTAGAAGTTGGGAGATTGCCAGTGCGTAATGCCCGGAAGGATTATCCTGTCGAGGTCCGCCATGATCCGGGCGAAAGCCTCGCCCTGTGCGGGCGGAGCAGGCGGGAGCTTCGAGCGAATCTCTCCCGGTCGCACGCGGGACAGAACAGGGAAGCTTTCGATGCGCGACTGGTAATCGGCGATCCAGTCGACGACCGCGTGGCCGTGACGCCGGAACTCTTCGGGCGACATGTGGAACGATTTGGATTCGGACATGGGAATTGGTAATTTGTAATTTCTAATTTGTAATTTGAAACCCTGCGCATCCACATTACAAATGGGCGTGCCATCGACATTACAAATGTCCGTAATAGACGCGCGTTTTGTATTCGAATTCAACCTTGCCGTTCTCGGCATAAATGCCGACAATTCTCTGCAACTCGCGCATCATCGGCGCATAGTTAGGATGACCTTCCAGCGGCGCATACGAAGATGACAACAGGCGTCCGGCGGCGCCCTCATAATCGAACTGCTGGCGCATGGTGAAAATGCGCTCTTGACTGGCCTCGGGCGTGAAGAACTCGTGGATGATCGCGGTCGTCCGTTCGTGGCGCACTTCCTTGTAGTCGGTGCCGTAGGTCAGTAGAAGCTGTTCGTACTCGCACAGAAACGGCGTACCGTCAGTCAGCCTTTCATTCCAGATCAGCACGCACCATCCGCCCGGTTTCAGGATGCGGACAAACTCGTCGCGCGTGCGGCGCAAATCAAACCAGTGGGCGGCTTGCGCAGCCGTCACGAAGTCGACCGATGCCGGAGCGAGCGTCGTTTGCTCAGCTTTCCCCGCCACCGAAACCAGTTTCTTGTACGATGCCATCTCGCTCGCGCCCGTTTCGCGCATTTCAGTGTTTGGTTCTACGGCGTATACGTAGTTTCCGTTCTCGAGAAGCAGGCGCGTGAATAAGCCCGTTCCGGAAGCCACATCCGCGACCACATGACTGGGCCGGAGCCCGCACTCGTTGCGAAGAAGATCGAGAACTTCCGGCGGATATCCCGGCCGGTAGCGAACATAGTTCTCCACCCGATCCGAAAAACGCGTGGTTGGGGCCCTGCTCATCGCCTCTCAGTGTAACGCGCACAATCGCCAACGTTACAGCCGCGATACAATCTTTGTTTCGTCCGAAGGTTTCGCGTCAAACGGGGCAGGTCGACAAGAGAAAGAACAAGGAGTGTCATGAGATATCGTTCGGGTGCCGTGCTGCTGCTGTTGCTGATTTGTGCCAGCCTTCAGGCCTTCGATAAGGCGTCCGATGCCCGGGCCGGCAATGGGGCCAACGTACACGGAGCAAATCGCCAACCCCCGAGTTGGGCAATCGCCGGCTTTCGCGACGTTGCCAACGAGCAGGAGATCGAGAAAAAGTTCATGGCCGTGCCCGATCCTAAACTGGCCGAGGAGCATTTGCGAATTCTCACGCAAGCTCCGCATATTGCCGGATCTCCCGAGGACAAGGCGACCGCCGAATATGTGGCCGGCAAATTCCGCGACGCAGGCCTGGAAACTTCGATTGTCGAATACAAGGTATGGTTCAACTACCCGGCAGAGATTCGCGTCGATATGACCGCGCCGCCGGGTGTCGAGATGCATGGCCCGCGGCGCGAGCATGTCGATGACGATCCCTTTCAGGATGACCCGCGCATTGTGACCGCTTATAACGCAATGTCTCCATCGGGAGATGTTGAAGCCGACGTGGTGTATGCCAACTATGGTTCGCCCGAGGATTTCGACAAGCTGAAGGAAATGAATGTCGACGTCCACGGCAAGATCGTGATCGTGCGCTACGGCGAGAACTTCCGCGGCGTCAAGGCTTTCGTTGCGCAAGAACGCGGGGCGGCCGGAGTCATTATTTATTCCGATCCCAAGGACGACGGATATTATCGCGGCGACGCGTATCCGAAAGGGCCGTGGCGCCCGGCGAGCGGCGTGCAGCGCGGGTCGATCGGCTACATGTTCCAGTTCCCGGGCGATCCTACGACGCCGGGAATCGCGGCCACACCGTCGTTGCCGGATGCGAAACGGATTTCTCCTGCCCAGTCCGAGCAGCTGCCGAAGATTCCGGTGACGCCGCTCTGTTATGCGGATGCGTCACCGATCCTCGAACATCTCGGCGGTCAGGCTTCTCCGCGCGAATGGCAGGGAGCATTGCCATTCACTTATCACGTTGGTCCGGGACCTGCGAAGGTGAGGCTGCACCTGAAACAGGATTACCAGTTCCGCACCATCTGGGATGTGATCGGCAAAGTTCCGGGAACGGCGTCTCCGAATGAGTGGGTGGTTGCAGGCAATCATCGCGATGCCTGGGTTTATGGCGCGGTCGATCCGAACAGCGGAACCGCCGCGCTGCTCGAAACCGTTCATGGCGTAGGCGAGTTGCTGAAGTCGGGATGGAAGCCCAAACGGACGATCGTATTCGGAAGCTGGGATGCCGAAGAGGAAGGGCTGATCGGTTCCACCGAGTGGGGCGAAGATCACGCGCAGGAACTGGCGAACGCCGCCGCTTATTTCAACATGGATGTCGCCGTCTCAGGCAAAAAGTTTGGAGCTTCCGGAGTTCCCAGCCTGAAAGAATTTATTCGCGAGATCTCCAAGGCCGTGCCGTCGCCGCAAGGCGGAACGGTATACGACGCGTGGAAAATTGCGAGCCAACCGAAAGACGAAAAGCATCGATCCGACGAAAACAAGACCGGCAACTCGCGTTCGCCCGCGGCGTCGTTTCCGGGAGATGTGCCGGTTGGCGATCTGGGCAGCGGTTCGGACTACTCGGTCTTTCTGCAGCATCTGGGCGTGCCTTCGACCGACATCAGTTCGAGCGGCGCGTATGGTGTGTATCACTCCGCATTCGATGACTTCACCTGGTTCAAGAAGTTCGGCGATCCGGACTTCGCGTACGAGCAGGAGATGGCGCGCGTTTACGGCTTAGAAGCAATTCGCATGGCCGATGCGGATGTCCTACCCTACGACTACGAAGATTACGGCAAGGAGATTCTGGTCTACCTTGACGTAGCTCGAAGCAAGGCGCGAGACAAGTTTGGGGATAAAGCGCCCAATTTTGACGCGGCGTTTGCGGGCGCCCGGCACCTGCAGGATGCGGGCGCGAAAATTCTGCAGAAGCAGCGGAAAATTCCGGCCGCGCCCGAGCGCCTGAATGCCGCTTTGCGCGCGGCGGAGCGGGCCTTGCTGATTCCCGATGGGCTGCCCAACCGACCCTGGTATCACCATGCGATTTATGCTCCGGGACAGTACACGGGTTACGCGGCCGTGGTGATACCGGGGGTGAACGAGGCGATTGACCACGGCGATCTTGCGCGCACGGAAAAGCAAATCGCGGCTCTGGCTGAGGCTTTGTACCGGAGCGTGCGCGTTCTCGACCAGTACCGCTGAGGTGGGGGTCGGGACGGAGTGGCTGACATGTCGGGCATGCGGCCCGATATTAAAAGCCCTCGGGCCATTGTGGCGCCATCACCAACTACATCGAGCTGCGGACGAGCGCGTCCTGGTAGGAGTGCAGCTCGATGTAGTTAGTGATGGCTTCGTTGATGAGATAGCTGCGCGGACGATCCTGCGCCGCAGCGAGCGCATCAAGCGTGTCAATCTTTTTGGAG
>Ga0187851_10001854_pt1 | contig 19568 bp, 23 predicted proteins | sample June2016WEW_6_10_FD_132997 | JGI IMG/M metagenome (GOLD analysis project Ga0187851, IMG submission 132997) | Peatland microbial communities from SPRUCE experiment site at the Marcell Experimental Forest, Minnesota, USA - June2016WEW_6_10 | ecosystem: Environmental > Terrestrial > Soil >...
GAGCCGCTCGCGGATATCGTTCCAGGAATAGTCCGAATAGGCGGTGCAGATGACAATTTGCAAATTCGGATCGACCGCGCGGAGGCGGGAGATGGTCTCGACCCCGTCCCAACCCGGAGGCATCCGCAGATCGACAAAGGCCAGCGCGTAGGGGCGCCCCCGCGCGGCTGCGAGACTGGCCTTCTCGAAGCCTTGCTCGCCCTGATAGGCGGAATCGATCTCGAAGCGCGTGAAGGGCGCGGGCGCCGCGTCGAACAGGACCGCCTCGTCGTCCCGCAGTCCCAGGCCGGCTTCGCGTTCGCCGCCGAGGATCTTCCGAAAGTCGTCGTGAATGGCGCGGTTGTCGTCGACGATCAGGATGCGGTGATTTGGCGCAATGAGATCGGTTGGCGTCATGCCGCGCTCCGCTGTGGCGTCCTGGCGCTCCCGGAGATGGGAAGCTCGAGAATGAACGTTGCGCCAAGACCCAGTCCCGGGCTTTCCGCCCAGAGCGAGCCGCCCATTTGCCGGGCGGCCAAGGCCCCGCAGTGCAGGCCAAAGCCATGGCCGTTCTGCTTGGTAGTGAATCCGTGCGCAAAGACGCGCGTCAGGTTCTCGGAGGCCAGGCCTACTCCGGAATCCTTCACTTCGACGCGGACGCGATCGCCGCCGTGAGGGCCGATGCGGACCCCAACGATTCTCTCGGGATTGTTCCCGCCGGTGATGGCGTCCTTAGCGTTGCGAAGCAGATTCAAGAGGATCTGGAGGACGCTGTGCTTGTCCGCGAGCACCGGCGGCAGGTTCTCATATTCCCGCTCGAAACGTATCTTGTGACGTTCGAATCCGGGCTGGATCATGCGGAAAGCGTCCTCCACCAGCGCGGACAGGGAAATCTCCTCGGCCAGCCCCGAGGCCTTCGCGTAGTTCTGCTGAGTAGCCACGATCCGGCGGATATGTTCGATATGTTCCCGCAACAGATCCAGCTCGATTTGCAGGTCCTGGCGCTGCTCCTGAAAGTGGTTCCCCAGCTTCGCCAGGTACGGGAGAACCCGTCGCCCTTTGGGATCGCGAGCGAGAAAATCCGGCAGATCGCCGGAGTGCCGTTCGAGCAACTGAATCGTGGCCACCAAGTTGTCGATCCGCAACTCCCTGGTCTTGGCGGCGATGAAGGTGGCCGTGACGTTCACGCTGTTGAGGACGTTTCCCACGTTGTGGAGTACGCCGGTGGCGACCTCGGCCATGCCGGAAAGGCGGGACGATTCCTCCACGCGCTTCCTATCGGTAATGTCGGTGTGAGAACCCGCAATCCGATAGGCCGTCCCGTTCTGGTCGCGAAGAGCCTCGCCCCGGGCCAGGATCCAGAGGTACGAACCGTCCTTGTGGCGGAGCCGGAACTCAATCCTATACTGGGATTCCTCTCCTTTCAGATAGCTTTGCAGGTATTCCATCACGCGCGGCTTGTCGTCCGGGTGCAGAAGCTCCTCGAAGGTCGAAAACGTGTTCGGCAGTTCGTGGTCCTGGTAGCCGATCATGCGTTTCCACTGAGGCGAGAGGAACTGCTCGTTGGTCCGCAGGTCCCAGTCCCAGATGCCGTCGTTGCTGCCGTTGACGGCCAGCATGTACTGTTCCCGGCTCTTTTGGATGCTCTCCTGAGCGCGCTTGAGTTCCGAGATGTCGACCAGGCTCTCGATCAGGTGGGGCCGGCCGCCGACCATCGCGCGGGCCACGGTTTTGAGGATGGGCAGGCTCACACCCTGGCTGGAGAGGATCACTTGTTCCGAGTTATCCAGCGTCTGGCCGAGGTCGGTCACGGGACAGCGACCTTCCTCGGCGGGACAAATGTAGCAATGGCAGACTCTGCCGGTGATCTCATCGGGCGGTCTTCCGATCATCTTCGCCGCCGCGGGATTCAGATCGCAAATGACGTGGGTCCGCTCGTCGATGAGCAGAATCCCGGCCGGGACCGTATTGAGGATAAGGGACAACCGCTCACGGCTCTCCCGCAGTTCCGCGGTTCGGGCCCGTACCAGGGCCTCGAGATCGGTGGTTTCCGGCACTGTGGCAGTGTTCACCGGGGGCTCCCCTTTAGCGGCCTCCGGTCCGACCGGGACCGCCAAAGGTGGCGTAATAAACCGTCGCCCTACCCCCTACGGTCTCTTGTCGGCCGCGAAAGAGGAGTTTTAGAGCTTAAATGATGGCGGAACAGTGCGAAATGGCGGGGCAGACCCCTGGTTGGCGTATCCGGCGGATGCGGGGGCCCGGGAAGAGCGACGTTGCGCACGAGTGCGTGCGCAACCTCATCGGCAAGAATGACGGGGCGGTGGCGGTTATGCCGCTTTGGCTTGCTCGGTGACCACCGGTTCAGGATCGCTCTGGAGGATTCGCTGTAAGTGCCCGAGTAACCACTGCCGGCGCACTGTCTTTCGGTAATCCAGAAACAGCGCCGCTCCCAAAAGGAGAATGGCGCACTCCAGCGATACCGTCGCGCCAAGCGCCGAGAACGCTTCGAGTTTCATATTGTTGTCCGTCTCCGGGGTGGGGCATTGCACTTGTGTGGCCACGTCTAGAGGCGTCTGTTTTCAATCGGATAGCGGTGCGGAAACGGCGTCGGATTCTTGACACCCGACAGCAATCTGTCAGGTGGCTCCGGCGAATCCCGAGCGGAGCGGTCCTGGTACAGTGGTAGTACGCGCGGAACTGGCGCCGATTCCGCGCGTGTTGGAGGATAATCCAGGAGGCGGACAACATGACCATCCGATACGCCGATGGGCGAACGTCTGAAGCCGTGATACTCTCGCGCACGGAGAACACCATGCGCGTCGCCATAAAAGGTTCGGACGATGTGGCCGAATTCGTCTCGGTGGATGGCGCCTGGCTGTCGGAGGACCTGGGACCGGTCCAGGTTGAGTTCGCATGGCAGCGGCATGGCCGCCAGAACGTCATTGCGGAAGCCGATTGCATCTGCCCCAGCGAGTTGGCGTCCCGCTTGATCGATCTGCTGCTGAACGAGAGCGACGGAGACCGAATCGAAGGGGATGCAGCCGCGCCGGGATCTCGATGTTATACTAAAATATAACTAAGGAAGACGCGCCGTGCACACTACCAATTTGCGCAAGGTCGGCGGCTCGATCATGCTGACCGTGCCGCCGGCGCTGCTCGATATCCTGTGCCTGCAGGCTGGCGCCAAGGTCGGCATCGCGGTTGAAAACGGCCGTCTGATCGTGGAGCCGCGGCAGCGGCCCCGGTATACCCTGGACCAGTTGCTCGCTCAATGCGATCCAAAGGCGCCTCGCGCCAGGGAAGAGCAGGAATGGCTGGATAGTAAGCCAGTGGGCGGCGAGCTTATCTGATGAAGCGCGGCGATATCTGGCTCGTCAGCCTCGATCCTGCGTCGGGACACGAGCAAAAGGGTCGCCGTCTGGTGCTGATCGTGTCGCCGGAAGCCTTCAACCGGATAACGAAACTCCCCATAATTCTCCCCATCACGAGCGGCGGCAATTTCGCGCGGACGGCGGGTTTCGCCGTGCCGCTGGCAGGCGCCGGAACCAAAACCACGGGCGTTGTCCGTTGCGATCAGCCCCGCGCTCTCGATCTGGCCGCGCGCGGCGGCAGGAAGTTGGAGAGCATTCCAGACGAAATCCTGGACGAGGTGCTGGCGAAGATCGCGCCGATATTCGAATGAACGGCCTGTAAGGGGGCGTAACCTTCATCAGACCGCCATCCCGACCGCGGGGTAGAATGGATCGAATGAAGCGATTCAGGCCCGAATTTGTTTTGCGGGCCGTCGTTGCGTGCGAATGGGCTACAGCTCGATGGACCGCTGAAGACCCTCCGCAAAGGTGCGCGAAGACGGAAAGCAGAAGCGAAACAAATCGCGCCGAAGGAGCGTCTATTTTCAGATGCGTCTAGCCCACGCGCTCCTGTTCCTGCTCCCGCTGGCCGCCTTGGGGCAGCAACGGAGTTATTCCTTCATCGGGCAGCTCGTTTTAGACGACGGTTCGCCGGTTCCCAATGCCGAAATCGAAGTCGGCACCATGGCCTGGCAGGAGGCGGCGGACCCGGTGCTCACCGATGCACAGGGGCGTTTTGCCTTCACCGGTTTGCCCCAGGGATTGTATCTCCTTACCGCCCATCGCAACGATCTCGGAACATTCCGGCGGGGCCAGACGCCGGATGGGTCGCATGTGGACGCCGTTAATCTCACTGAGAAGTTCCCTCACGCGGACATCGTGTTTCGGATCGAGCGCTACGGGACCATTACGGGCGTGGTACGGGACCCGGCGGGGAATCCGGCGCCCAGTGTGCAGGTGTGGGCGGCGCGGCGATCCTGGGCCAATGGGAAGGCGGCCATGCGGATGGCCGGCAGCGCCGCCACCGACGATCTGGGGCGTTTTCGCATTCCATCCGTGACTCGCGGGCGCTACCGCATTTGCGTGGCGCCTTCGCAGGGCATGCCCGCTCCACCGGTGGGCTACGCCGTTCTTGGGCAAAGCTCGCGGGACGTGTACGCGGAGACATGCCTGCCCGACGCGGGTTCCAAGGATCTGCTGGAAATGACGCCGGGCAAGACAGTGGACCTAAATGTGGCGCTCAGCCGGCAGACGGCGGGTCAGGTCAGTGGAAGGGTCGCGAACTTACCCGCCGGTCAGAATGTTTCGGTCCGGCTTCAGCCCATGGAACCGGCCGCCGGTCCACGATTCCTGTTCGGGCAAACGAGGGGCGAGACGCACGCATTTCAATTGGCAAACGTCCCGCCGGGCCGCTATTGGGCGACGGCCGAGACATCGAGAAACGACAACGGCGAGCTGACGCCGCTTATGGCTCGGGTTCCGCTGACGGTGGGCGAGTCTCCCGTGGGCGATGTGGAATTGACTCTCGAACCTTTACCCTCGATTGACGTGGTGATTCACGCGCCCAGCGACGCCGGTGAAATCACGGTTGGGTTGCGCGATGCGGACGATCCGCTCGGCGTGGAGACAAAAGCCCAGAGACAAGCGGATGGCTCTTTGCGCATCGCGCTCCAACACAGCGGACGGTACTGGCTGGCGACGCGCACTCCTCTGTGCCCCTCGGCCGCGCGCCTGGGGAAGGCCGAGGCTCTGTATCACGCGCTCGAAATCGCGCCCGGCATGAAGGAGACGCTGGAAGTGAGCATCACCCGCGAATGCGGCGATGTTCGGGCGATGGCGATCGACCAGGCGGGCAAGCCGGTTCCGAAGGCGCGGATGCTGATCCTGATGAGCGGTTCGCCGGACGATCCAGGAGATTTCGATCTGGAACCGGCCGGGGAAGACGGCATCATGAGCTATAGCGGCCTGACGCCCGGCAAGTATTCTCTTTGGGCCTGGAGCGACTCCGACGATTGGAACGGCGCGGTGGACGACCTGGGCGCGCTGAAAGCGCGCCAAACGGTGGTCGAGGTCGTGGCCGGCGAGAAGGCGGATGCGCGGGTTCCGCTCCTGAGCGCTTTCGGGCAGGGGGACAGATGACGGCCCGTTTCGGCGTGTTACTCAGTCTCTGGTGCGGCGTCGCGCTGGCGCAGACGCAATCGATTACAGGGACCGTGATAAACGCCGTCGATGCCACGCCGATCGCCGGCGCGACAGTCACCCTAAACGGCGGCAATGCGAATCAGACGGTTCTCACGGATGCGGGTGGGAAGTTCATCTTTGGCGGCGTCCCCGACGGGAGATACAACCTCTCGGCGAGCCGGGCCGGCTACCTGGCTCCCGGAGGGCAGGGGCTACGCGGGGCCCCGGCGCTCGTAAATGCCGAGGTCAAGGGAAAATCGGACCTGGTGATCATCCAGTTGACTCCCGGCGCGACGCTAATCGGAAGCGTTACCGATGAGGCCGGCCTTCCACTTCCAAGCCCATATGTCGAGTTGATTCACCGCATGGTTTCAAACGGCCGCGGAAGACTGGTTGCGGAGGGCCAACTCGTCGGCAACGACCTCGGCGAGTTCCGGATATCCGGACTGGCTGCGGACCGTTACCTGGTTTGCGCGAACGCCAATGCCAGCTCTTATCAGAGGCATCACCGTCTGATTTACCCGACCACCTGCTTTCCCGGCGTGGCCGACCCTTCGTCGGCGCAATGGGTGAGCCTGGGTCCCGGCGAAGAGCGGAAACTGGCGTTTCACCTGGCTCCCGTTTCCGGAATTCGAGTTAGCGGATCGGTGGACAACGCGGGCAAGGGGACTTTCGTTTCGATTCGGCGAGTGGATCCACCGGGCTTTCCACAGCTCTTCGGGCCGCCGGTGACGTGGGATGAGAAGACGTCGTCCTTTGAGATACCGGCGGCTAGTCCGGGCGATTACCTGATCACGGCCAACATGTACGCCGACGGCCAGAACCGGCGCGCGATGCGCGCTTTCCACGCGGGGACCGAGGACATCCGCGATATTCGGCTGAGGCTGGGGGACGTTCCTGATCTTTCGGGCACGGTTCGGATGGGGGATACGCCCGCCCCTGCTCAAAACCGGGTCGGCGCGGTGTTCGATGGCGACAGCCGGCTGACAATCTACGCCAATGCGAGCGGGTCGTTCAAACAGCCGATAGCGGAGCCAGGGGAGTATTCCGTGGACGTGATTCCACCGCCAGGATGGAGTTTGCAGGCGATTACGCAAGGAGGGGTGGATATCCGCGACCGGAAGATCGCGATTAGCGCCGACGCCGAGCCCGATCCCATCGAGATCGTCCTCGGGCAGGGTGGAGGCACAATCGAAGTTACCGTGCAAAACGCCTCGGCGAATGCGATTACGCCCGTGGAATTGACTCTGTTGCGGCGCTTGTCGACCGAGAATGAATGGGCGACGCAGGGGCAGCCGATGGTTGCCAATCCGGCGGGCGTTTTGAGCGTGCGTAACGTCCCATCCGGAGAGTACGCTCTTTTCGCATGGCCCGTGGCAAGTGAAATCGAGTATCTGAATCCGGAGGTGATGGAGAAGTACCAGTCCTTCGGGCAGGCCGTCTCGGTGCGCGAGAGCGAGACCACGCGCGTGAGCGTGAAACCGATTCCGATAGATTAGGGAAGCAGAAGGAGAAGAATGCCGCGAGTACCGGCGTGGCAGGGCGGCGGCCGGTGCGGGGCAGTTTGTCTATTCCGGAGGCGCCTGCTTGTCGAAACCGGCGATCGCGGACTGCTCCACGTAAGCCTGGGAGACCCACCTGGAAAGATGGCATTCGGTGGCCAATTCCTCGGATTCGCGATTGGCCTCGAAGGCGTATTCCGCGAGCGACCGGGTACGGAGTTTCTCTAGAAGCCGCTGCCGCTGCCGCTCGGCGGTCAGGCTTTCGCGTTGCTGCTTCAGAGTCTGCACGAGCCCCGACTTGCGCGCCGCCAGCGCCTCATGATCTCTGATCACGCGGATGCGGTACCGCGCCAGAGCGACCAGATCCGCGGAGGTCAGCGCCGGGTGGCTCAGCGCGTCTTGTTCCGCGGCCAGGCTCGCCGCTCGCAGTTGCTCGATCCGCCGGTCCACGTTGGAAATGGCCAGAAGCGTCAGGCGAACATCGTTTTCCTTCAACTGGCAGACCTTCATCTGCCATTGCAGCACTCGCTCCAGACGAAACCGGAATCGTTGCATGTATCAGAGCTTCTCCGCCAGCGCGCGAAGCTGGCGATTGGTTTCGTCGAACGGCGCGTTGACGGGCGTGGCCTGGCACAGGAGAGCCTCTATCTCCGGTTCGGCTTGAATGGCGGCGTCGAGCTTGAGATTCTTGCCGGAAGCGTAGGCGCCGAGGTCGATCAGATCGCGGGAGTTTTCGAGGGTGGAGATGGCGTGGCGGACCTTGGTCGCGGCGGAAACGTGATCCGGAGCGGCGAGCTGCCGAAAAAGCCGGCTTACGGAGTTTAAGATGTCAATAGCCGGATAATGCCCGGCCGAGGCCAGGCGCCGCGATAGAATGATGTGCCCGTCGAGGATGGCGCGGGTGGAGTCGCAAATCGGCTCGTTGAAATCGTCGCCTTCCACCAGAACCGTGAAGAACCCGGTGATAGAACCCTTCCGGAACCGTCCGGCCCGTTCCAGGACCTTGGGAAGGAGGTTAAAAACCGAGGGTGGGTACCCCTTCTGACTGGGGGGCTCGCCGGCCGCGAGGCCGATCTCCCGCTGGGCCATCGCCAGGCGGGTCACGGAATCCATAATCAGCAGAACGTCGGCGCCCTGATCGCGAAAGTACTCGGCCACCGCGAGGGCCACAAAAGAAGCGCGAACGCGCAAGGGGGCCGGCTGGTCGGAGGTGGCGCACACCACGATGGAGCGCTGCTTGCCCTCCGGCCCCATATCGTGTTCGAGAAAGGCGCGAACTTCCCGGTTGCGCTCGCCGACCAGAGCGATGACGGTCACGTCGGCGGAGTTGTGCCGGGCCATCGAGCCGAGCAGCGTGCTCTTGCCGACGCCGCTGCCGCCGAAGATCCCGATGCGCTGGCCCCGGCCGCAAAGCGTCAGCCCATCGATCGCCCGAATGCCCGTGATCAGCGGATCGGTGATGTGTTCGCGGTCGAGCGGGCTTCCGGGCGGCTGGTAGAGGCGGTAATGCTCGGCGGGCTTGATTCCCGGTCCCCGGTCGATGGTGCGGCCAAAACCGTTCAGAACGCGTCCGATCAGATCCGGCCCCACGGCTACGCGCGCTTCATCCTGGCGAGCTACGATGCGGTCGTGCAGTTGAATGCCGTCGATCTCCTCGAGTGGCATGGAGAGCACGTGGCCATTGCGGAATCCAATGACCTGGGTGCGGACGCGCCTTCCCGAGGAAGTCGAGACTTCGCAAAAGTCTCCGACGGCGACGGCCGGACCCCGCGAGGCGACCAGCATGCCGACCACTTCGACCACTTCCCCGGTCCACGGCAGGAGTTCCGCGCCACGCACATAAGAAATGAGGGGACGTAAGTCGAGCGTGCGCGGAACGGTCATGGGCGGTCTCCCAAACGATCGGCCAGACCGCGCTCGATTTCGCGAAGCTGCGTATCGACCGAGGCGTCGAGCGAGCCGCAGGCGGTCTCAAAGATCGCGCCGCCGCGTTCCTGCGACGGGTCGCTCACGACTTCGAGTCCGGCGGGGCGCCCCATCCGCTGGAGACAGGCGCGCATCAATTGCTCCTGGTCCGGATGAACCCGCACGCGATAGACTTCCTGCGAGCTGAGCTTTTCGAGCGCCGCGCGGATCAGGGCTTCGAGCGCGGATGCGTCCACCGACAGCTCGCGATGCAGTATCCGGCGAGCGATCTCGATGGACAACCGCACGATGTCCGCTTCGGCCCGCCGAACCACCTCGCCGCGCGCTCCGGCGATGCCGGCCACGGTGGCGGCGAGCTTTTCGACGGTCTTGCGGACTTCGTCTTCGGCGCCGCGCTTGCCCGCCGCTTCGCCCTCCCGGTAGCCGGATTCGTAAGCTTGGCGGAGCTGCTGCTGAAGCGCGGCGCCGGCTTCCTCCGCGCCCGCCTTTGCGGGCTGCTGCCCGGCTCCGGCCGCCGGGGCGCGTGAACGGGTTCCGGCCCGCCAGACCACCGGCGCAACATCGGGCTCTGTCTCGACGATCAGCCTAGACAACATGTCTCACGCTCCACCCCGCCATTTCCGCCGGATTTGCCGGTCCGCGAGAAGTAAGCCGGGCCGGCCGGAAGATGAGATGCGGGTCGAAGGGGTCATGTGGTTCGCGCGCCACTTTCCTGGAGCCAGAGCTTGACCACGTTGGCGGCCAAGTCCAGGTCGTGTTGCGCAAGCTCGCGCACCCTGCCGGCCAGCTCGGCCTCCTCATCCTGGGATGGAGCGGCGGCATCCTCATCCTCGCCGGCGATTTGCTCCACTTGCCCTCGTCCTAGCTGGGAACGCGGAACGCCGTCTCCTTCCGGCAGCTCAAGAGGCGACTCTACGCCGGGCTTACGCCGGCGCGTCAAAAGCGCCACTACCGCGCGTATCAGGAACAGAACCAGGCCGATGCCCAACGCCACCGGCACAAGCACATCGCGGTTCTTCTGGAGGAATTCCAGCCATGGGGGGCCCGGGGGCTCCTTCCTGGGCTTGGGCGCGGGGCCTTCGATCCTGGGCGGCTCGGCATTGAGGCTGGATTCGAACGGAAGACTCTCTACTATGAGCTGGTCGCCGCGCTCGGCGTTGAATCCGGTCGAGGCCGCCACCAGGTCCTTGATGGTTTTCAAGGTTTCGGGCGCGGGAGGTTCGAGAATCCGGCGTCGGGCGGCGCCTGCGCCTTCCCAGCGAACGGTATTATCGACCAGCACGGAAAGCGACATGCGCTTGATCATGCCCTGGGGGATGTGGGTCTGGCGGACGATCCGGCTGGACTGAAACGTCACGTTCTCCGTGCGGCGCGACGTCCCGCTGCCCGAGCCGGCCGGGTGTCCCGCGCCGCCCGGCAGATTCGACGCGGTCCCGGGGATTCCGGAGGAGGATGCCCGGTCGCTTACATCTTCGGTTTTCTGCGAGCTGGCCATCACGGAATGGGTGGGATCGTAGGTCTCTTCCTGCTGTTCCCCGCTGGTGAGGTCGCACTCCACCGAGGCGCCCGCGCGGAACCGGTCCGGACCCAGCAGAGGCTCGACTGTCGAAACCACCTTGGCCACCAGGTCGCGCTCGAGTTGCTGACGGACTTCGAGGGCCTCGGCGGTGATCTCGGAGGCGTCGTTATCCCCCGTCCGCTTGGGGCGATTCAGCAGGTTCCCGTCCGCGTCCACAATCGACACGGCCTCGGGGGCGAGCCCTTCCACGGCGCTGGCCACAAGGTTAGTGATGGCCAGGACGTTCTGCGGCGAGATCCGCGCGAGGGAGCGCAGCTTCAACACCACGCTCGCCTTGGCGGGTTGCTGCTTGTCGAGAAAGATCGATTCCTTGGGAAGCGTGAGGTGAACACGCGCCTGTTCGACCTCCGCCAGCGACGTCACGGTGCGCTCCAACTCTCCTTCCAGCGCGCGCTTGTAGTTGACGTGCTCCACGAATTCGGTAGCCCCGAAGGCGCTCTTGTCGAACAGTTCGAAGCCGATGCGGCCCGTCTTGGGAAGACCGGCGGCGGCCAGGGCAAGTCTCGATTCCGCGATTTTGGAAGATGGCGCCAGCACCGAGCCGCCGTTGTCGTCCAAACGATAGTCGATGCCGGTTTCCTTCAGTTTCTGAACCACGGCGGCGGCATCCTCGGGAGCCATGGCCGTGTACAGCGGCCGGAAGTCGCTTTCGCGTTTCCATCTGACGAATGCGAAAATGCCGGCCGCGGTCAGAATCGCGGCCAGCGCGATGGAGATCCGCTGCCGCATCGAAAGTCCCGAGAAGAGCTTGATGAGTTGATCCATGGGATAACGATGAGCTTACATTTGCATGCGCATGATTTCCTGGTAGGCCGACACCACTTTGTTGCGCACCTGAAGGCCCAGGTCGAAGGCGAGTTCCGCCTTTTCCGCCGCCAGTACGGTGGTGTGCAACTCCTCGTTCTCACCGGTCAGAAACTTTTGCACGGCTTCGGTGGAGTCGTCCTGAATGGATTGCAGGTTCTTGATAGTCCCTTCGAGTACGCTCTGAAACTGGCCCGGCGCTCCCGCGGGTTGCAGAGGCCGCGTCGGGTCGAGAGGCGGGAGGGGGGTAATCGCGGAAATGGGACTCGGCATCGGGTAGCTCCTTACCGTAACAGGTCGATGGAATGCTGAATCATGTCCTTGATCGCCGACATGGCCGAGACGTTGGCCTGATAGCTCCGCGTCGCGCTCATGAGGTCGACCATGTCTTCGGCCGGATTCATGCGCGGCATGGCTACGTACCCGTTGGCGTCGGCGTCGGGATGCCCGGGCATGTAACGCTGCTCGGGCTCGCGCGTGTCCACGGTGATGCCGGTCACCTTTACGCCGGTCATCTCGCCGCCTAACTGGGCGTCCAGCTCCGAGGCGAACGGGGAAGGCGCGTCGTCGCTCGAGAAGATGGCGTCCTTGCGCCGGTAGGGTCCGCCCTCCGCCGTTCGAGTGGTCTCCGAGTTGGCGATATTTTCCACCAGCAACTGGGCGCGGGTGCGTTGCGCCGCCATCCCCGAGGCGCTGACCGACAACACCGAGAAGAGACTCATCCGCTCTTTCCTTCCTGGATGGCTTCCTTCACCATCCGTATCTGGGTGCGCATCAAACCGGAGGCCAGGTTGAACCGCATGGCGTTCTCCGCCAGCAGCCGGGCCTCGCGGTCGAGATCCACGTTATTGCCATCGTTCTTGGCAGCCAGCCCCGAGACTTCGCTCGACCGCGGCGCGCCGCCGGACATGGCCGACTGGAACTCGGACTGGAAGTCCAGGTCCCTGGTCTTGAAGCCGGGCGTATCGGCATTGGCGATGTTGGACGCCACCACTTTCTGCCGCGCGCTCAGCAGATCCATGTAACGCTCGAGGCTGTCGGTGACGCTGTCCAGCATGGCGAATTGCGGGGAGCACGTCGCTTGCCAACTGGGAAGCGGAAAAAAAGCTTCGAAATTCCGGGTATTTTGCCGAGGGGGGAGCCGTCAAATCGATGACGCGTCAGCGGGTTGACGTTCAGGCATTGGCGCAAAAGCGGGGAAAAGAGGTCCCGGGATTAGTGCGGCTTCCCAGGGCATCTCGAACTCGAACTCGAGATCCAACCGCCGCCGGCGTCCTCGTTGATCATGGAAGGGAACAGGTCAGGTCATCTTGCTCTTCCGGCCTTCAAGCGCGGCTATGAGATTGTGGGTGCGGCTATCTGCTGCGTGAGGTTGGTTTGAAGAGGGGAGATTTTCCGCTGTTTCGGGATGATCAGGTTATTTTGGTTGGTGATATTCGAGGCATTCGAACCGATAGCCGACGTCAGCGCGCCGGAAGTGGAGTCTCTCACGCTGTTCAGCGCGTTGTTGGCCGCTTGCAGGAGCCCGCCGGTCGACAGGCCGCCCAGAAACCCCTCGATGGCCTGGACGCTCTGCGAATGGAACGTGGAAGCGTCGAGCGACATTCGACCCTGGCCGCCGAGATCCACTTCCATCCGGGCCAGCGAGGCGACAGCGCCGTACATCGCGGAGCATTGGGTGATATGGCGCGAACATCCAAAGAGCGAGGCTGACGCCAACATGATCACCCGCGGCAAATCGCTGGCGTGGCGGCCGATGCCAGGGGGACCCGGCGGCGCCGTTGTGGCGCCTCTGTTGCCGCTGTCGCGCTCATATCGTCACCCTGACGCCGTGGCTGGAGGCGCGATCCAAAACGCCGGCGGAGGAACAATGTCCGGTACTAACTCTTCAACAGGGTGAGCACGGCCTCCGGCACCTGGTTGGCCTGCGCCAGGGCGGCCAGCGACGCCTGTTGGAGCACCTGGGCCTTGGTGAGGTTAGCGGCTTCGGTGGCCATGTCTGCATCGCGCAGTTGCGACTCCGCGGAAGAATAGTTGGTGATCTGCGATTCGGCCAACTGGGTGGCGTAGTTCAGCTTGTTCTCGCCGGCTCCGACGGTGCCCTGAACCTGGCCGAGAGTAGCCAAAGCCGCGCCAATGGCGGTGATCGCGTTGGTGGCCGCGGTGGTGCCGCTGCCGGTTAAGGTGGGGGCCGTCGCGGCGCCCACGGCCGCGCCCAGGAAACCGCCTCCGCCGGTGGCCGCGTCGGTCGCCGTCGAGAAGGCCACGTTGCTTTGGATGTCGATATGGCCGGCGCTATCCTCGAAGGCGTAGATGCCTTGCGAGTTCATGGCCTGGTTAATGGCGTTGACCGCGCCGGCTTCGGTGACGCCCACGCCGAGGGCCACAGCGGTCTGGTTGCCGCCTACGGTGAAGGTCAGGTGCTGGGTGGCAGACGCGACGGTACCAGCCCATGCCAGGCCGTTCTGGTTGTACATGGTGCTGTTCGTCACGGTCCCGTCCGTCCCGGTGAAACCCGTGCCGCCGGTGCTGGTGATGGAGAAGCCGCTTCCACTGAATTCCACTTCGCCGTTGGTGGAGTTGATGTCCGCCGCCACGCCGCTTCCCTGGAGCTGCTGATTCAACGACGAGACCAGCGCGGCGCCCGTTTGCGCCGTCCCGGTGCCGCCGACCACGGCCGTGTACGTCCCGTTGGCCGTGTGAACCGCGTAACTAGCCGCCGTGGTGGCCAGATACGTGCCTGTGCGCACGTCCCCCGCCGCGGCGAAGATAACGCCCTGGTCGGCGCCGGCCACCGAAGTGTTGGTGAGGCCCAAACCCGTCGAATCGACAGAGACGCCTCCAAGAGCGATTCCGACTTGGGATAGGCTCAGCGCGCCTCCCGTCGGGCCGCCGCCGATAAACACCGACATGTTGTTGCTGTTTGCGCCGCCGGTCACCAGCCCGATGTCGTTCGCCTGCCGCGTGATTTCTCCGATGAGCTGCTGATACTCGTTGTTGAGGGTGTTGCGATTCCCCGTGAAGGTGCTGCTGGCGGATTCCGTGGCCAGCGTCTGCATGCGATCGAGCATGGTCGAGATGTTGTTCAGCCCACCATCTATGATTTGCAGGCTGCTGACGCCGTCGTTGGCGTTTTGTACGCCCTGGGTCAGTTCGGCGATCTGGTCGCGGTATCCGTTGGCGACGGCCAACCCGGCGGCGTCGTCGCCGGCGGAGTTGATCCGGTAGCCGGAAGTGATCTGCTCGATGGTCTTGGTCTGGAAGTCGCTGTTGACCTGCAGATTATTCTGGGCTACGAGAGAGGCATAGTTCGTTTGAATGGTGAGCATCGTAAACGTCCTGTTTCGGGATACGTCTCGGGCATCATGCCCGGGCTCGGGTTCTCCGTTGGTTGGATGCCCGAAGTATCTGCCGTTCAGTAGTGATATCGGAAAGGCCTTACGGCTTTTCTAATGTTTTTGCGCGATGCTTTTTGAGTATTATGGAGACGCAACTGTCAGGAAGCGGTCGCCCCGAGTGGACACTCGGTAAGTGCGCCGTCAAATTCTTGACAGCCGAACTTAGGAACTGCGACGAATGACCGGTCCCGTCGCCGGCAACCGCTCGCTCACGGTTGTGGCTCGGAACGCTCCCGCGACGCGGAGAGCTTCTCGCTGAGCCACGCGATGGTATCCGGCGGCGCCGGCTGAGCGGCTGAGAGGTTCTGAGCGCGCGTGAGGGCGACTTCCTTCCGCAGGATGGCAAGAGACGCGGGGGCCGTGATGCCGATCTTGACGCGCGTGGGGCCTACCTCGAGAATTTCCAGTTCGATATCCGTCCCAATGAGGAAACTTTCGCCGGCGCGCCGGCGCATTACGAGCATGGGGGCTTCTCCACGGAGGGCGAAAGGGGGTGCTGCATGGAGTATCCCGAGCACTCCTGAATGGACTGAACGCCTTTGCGATTCTTCAGGTTCAATACGATTGGGGAGGCCAGATTGACGGTTGGATCGGCGCCATCGCTGAGGGTCACGAGCGCCAGGCAAATGAGGTCCGCCTCAATCTGGGGCTCGGGAGGAGCAGACAGCTCCAACAACTCGCGATCTTCAGGCGACAGGTGCAGCTTATAGCGAGGGTCGGCCACGAACACCGGAACCGCGATAAAGCACAGGTCCGGCCGGACGAGGCTCTGCATGAACACCAGCGGATGGTTCTTGGGCTGTTCGAGGAATATGAATGCGGTCTGGTCGTCGAAGCCGGGGATGCCGGCGGCGAACTGGAACGCCGCATCGGGGGAATACTCCAACTCTCCGAAGTATCTGCTCGGTAGTCGCGACATGCTGGCAAACGGCACCGAGCAATTTGACGGCCTATTTCGCGCCGGGTTTGGGCTGGTCTTTCAAGGCGGGCTTGGCGTCCTTCGCGGCGGCGCCCTTAGCCTGAGGCGCCGGCTCGTTCCTTAGGGCTTCTTTGTTCAGAATCACCATATCCACGCGGCGGTTGTGCGCGCGGCCCTCTTCCGTATCATTGGCTTCGACGGGCGAGGTATCCGCGTAGCCGGCGATGGCCAACCGCTGGCGGGATATGCCAAAGCGGTCGCTCAGCAGCTCCATCATGGCGATGCTCCGGGCGGCGGACAGGTCCCAGTTACTACGGAAGCGTGCGGTGTGGATGGGGACGGAATCGGTGTGGCCCTCCAGCCGGACCGGGTTGGGCAGATCGCGCAAAGTACTGGCGATCTTCTCGACGCTGGAAAATGTCTTGGGATCTATGGAATCCTCCCCGGACGGGAAGAACGTGGCCTGCCGAAGGCTCACCACCAATCCGCGCGGCTCGAGGTGGACTTCGATCTTGCCCTGTTTGATCTCGGCGTCGAGTTCCTTGGTCAGATACTGCATGGACGGGAGCAGCTCGACCTTCTCGGGCGGCGGCTCGGCTTGGGGCTGGGAGCCGCCCGGGCCCTTCATCTGCGCGTTGCCTTTGCCGCGGTCGTCCACCGTGCCCCCGAGAATCTCGTGGGCGACCGCCGGGACCCCCCCCGTGCCCGCCAGAGCTTCTTTTACGGAGTCGGATACCCGCTGGGCGCGCGCCTTATCCGTCTGGGACGACGCGAACATGACCACGAAGAATGCGAATAGCAAGGTAATGAAGTCGGCGTAGGAAACCAGCCAGCGTTCGTGGTTCTCGTGCCCTGCGGCAAGCTTCTTTCGAGCCATCTCAGCCCTCCGCCGAAACCGGCGCGCCGGCGGGCCCGGCCTTGGCCTTGGCCTTGGCTTTGGACGCCGGGGCGGCGCGCCCGGATTGCCGTTCATAGGCTTCGAGCCTGGTGCGAATCAGTTTCGGATTGAGCCCCTCCACAATCGCCAGAACACCTTCCAGCATCACTTCGCGAATCTGTACGGCATCCCGCGTTCGGACGCGCAGCTTATTGGCGGCGGGTAGGAAGAAGATGTTGGCCGATCCCACTCCGTAGACGGTGGCGACGAAGGCCGCCGCAATTCCCCGGCCCACCTCGTCGATATTGGCCAGGTTCTTCATCACCTGCATGAGGCCCAGCACGGCGCCCACGATGCCGACGGTCGGAGCATAGCCGCCGGCGGCCTCGAACACCTTCGACTCGGCTTCGGCATTCTGCTCGAGGAGGGTGATCTCCAGCTCCATGATGCTGCGGATCTGACTCATGTCGATCCCATCCACCGCCAGGTTGAGCGCCTTTCGCAGGAATGGGTCGTGGGCCGCGGCCGCCTGCTGTTCGAGCGATACGATTCCCTGCTTGCGCGCCTGGGCAGCGTAGCCGATTATTTCATCGATGACTGCTTCGGGCGACTGGCTCCGTTCGAAGAAGATCGATCCGATCCGGCGCACGGCGCGGATCAGCACCTCCAGGGAACTCGTCAGCATTACCGCGCCGATGGTTCCACCGAACACGATCAAAGCGGCGCTGCACTGACCGAGTTCCAGCACCTTGCCGCCATCGAGAGTCAGTCCCGCCAGTATGCCCCCGACGGCGACTGCCAAACCGCCCAGGCTCGCCAAGTCCGGCCGCTGGCCGGGTTTGCGTGGTTTCTCGCGTTTAGCGTCCGCCATGGGCATCCGCTCCCGTCGCGGTTCCCGTCGCGCCGCCGGCCGGCGGCTGCGCCCAGGTTCCACACTGCATCCCAGCCTGAATCGACCGCCGGTATTGCACCACGCGAGCCACGATTTCGTCCGCCGATTCCAGCACCATGAGCTTCTGGCCGGTGGTGAGACTGATCACGGTATCGGGCGTAGTTTCAATATGTTCGATGAGATCGGAGTTCAGTACGACGGACGCGTGATTTAGGCGGGTCACGTAGATCATCGCGGGCCTACTCCTAAGATGTCGGCTGACGGGCGGGCGTTTTCTACCGAATTATTGGGATCTTTCCCGGTGGTCTTACATCGACGATTTCATAGAATTCAAAGTCGAAGCTGACGACAAGAACTTCATGGTTGAGACTCTACCGGGTCGCATGACGGCTCCCGCGCGGCAAGCCGAGAACATCCTGCGAGCGTGGCGCCGGCGGGACCGGGCGGCGTTGCGCGCGGAGTTTGAAAAGGGGCTGAGCATGTGCGCCGCTCCTGGCGCTTCCGGCTCCGAGGAAGAGGAGATCGAATTGCTCCAGGCGGTGGTCGCGAAACTGGACGGCTACCCCGGCGGAGTCAGGCCAAAGTCGGCCGATCCCGTGGTCAAATTGTGCATCACTCTGCTGTTGCACCTTGCCACTCAGCCCCGGTGGAGGGCGAATCGCCGGCTCGCCGCCGCGCCCCAGGGCGTCACGCCAGGTAACTGAACAGGTTGAGCTGCGAGAGCTTCGAGCCGACGCTCAGCGCTGCCTGCTGTTGAGTCTGGACCTGGGTCAGCTCGATAGCGTCGCCAGCCACGTCCGCATCGCGCAGGTTGCTCAGGCTCTGGTTTTCGGTTGCCAGCGAACTGCCCAAGCTGGTTAGCGTATCCGCCACGCGATTCTCGGCGATGCCATAGAATCCCAATTGCTGGCTCAAGTAGTCGTCGGCTGCTTTCAACGAATCGACGGCCGTACCCGCCGCCGTCTGGTCGTTGTTTTGCAGCGCCTGGACGAGGCTGTTTACGGCCGCAAAAACGTTGCCGGTGGCTGCCGAACCGTCCGCGTTTTTCGGGTCGAAGATCTCCTGCGCCGTCAGGGGAACCCAAAGCGTGGCTCCCGCGCCGTCGGTAATGGTTCGCGTGGATGTGGCGCTGGCAAGCTGCTTCACGCCCTCGGGCTGAGAGGCGTCCAGGGCGTAAAGAGGCTGGTCGTCCAGATCGCCGCTGAAAATGTAGCGTCCGTTTACCGTCGTGGCGCTCAAATCCACCAGTTGTTGTTGGACCGCTTGCGCCTGCTGAAGGAGGTCGGCGTTTTGAGTCGGGGTTTGCGGGCTGGCGGCCTCGCTCCCCAGACTGATGGCCTGTCCCAGGACCGTGACCGCATTCTGAAGGGCGTTGTCGCCGGCGCTTAGCTCGTTGCTTACCTCGTTCAGGTTGGTTTTCGTCTGCGTGTCCTGAGCGATCTGAGACAGCGTATCGAGGATTCCCGGCACGGCCGAGGGATCGTCCGACGGCTGGCCTACCCGGATGCCCGAACTCACCTGCTGCGTTACGGAGTCCAGGGTTGATTGGATCCTGTCGAGACTGTCCAGGTAACTCTGAGTGACGCCATTGACCGGCGATATCATGGGCTTCCTCTATGTCAGCATGTCCTCGAATAACGAGTCCATCATGGTGTTCAGGGTGGTCAGCAACTGGGCCGCGGCCTGATAGCTCCTTTGATATTGGAGCAATAAAGACGCCTGATCGTCCAGAGAGACGCCGGAGGACTGGTCGCGGAGAGTCTCCGTTTGCGTCAAAACCTGCTGTTGGGCCTGCTGGTTCTCCTGCGCCGTCGCGCTGTCCTGGCCCACCGCCGCCGCAATCTGGCCGAAGAAATCCGTGAAACTCTGGTTATCGGCGCTGGCAACGGGGGTGCTGGCGAGCGCGGCCAGTTGATTGGCGTTCCCGTTGGCGTTTCCGGACGAATCCACCGGAGCCAGGTCGTCGGGCGTGATATTCGGGTTCACCGCGAGGGTGCCGGCCGCCGCCGTGGGATCGGAGGAGTCGTATACGAACAACGCGGCGCACGTCGCGGCGCCGGATTGCGGCCCTGTAGTCCCGGATTCCAGGATGCCGTTCACGGTGTCGGCGAAGGTCTGCGCGAACTGGTTCAGAGATCCGACCTGCTGGCCGCCCCCTATC
>Ga0187851_10001857_pt1 | contig 19552 bp, 21 predicted proteins | sample June2016WEW_6_10_FD_132997 | JGI IMG/M metagenome (GOLD analysis project Ga0187851, IMG submission 132997) | Peatland microbial communities from SPRUCE experiment site at the Marcell Experimental Forest, Minnesota, USA - June2016WEW_6_10 | ecosystem: Environmental > Terrestrial > Soil >...
ATTGTGCCCAGATCGGCTCGCGCCTGCGCAATCGTAGCGCCCTCCCGGAGACGGCCAATTCCCTGCCAGTTATGCGCAGTGCGGCCCGAAGTGTCGAGGTCAAGTTCGCTGGGAATCCATGCCGAGGTACCGGAGGGAAAGTCGAACCCCTCTGGCATCACGCCGACAACGGAATAATCCGTCCCCTCAATTACCAAGTGATATTTCGAGACGTCCCGTGCGCTGCCCAGATACCGCTTCCAGTAGCCGTCGCTGACGAGGATCGCCGGTGTGCCGTGTGGGCGCATCTCGTCCGCCGCAAACGGGCGACCAAGGAATGGCTGGACACCCAAGGCGTTGAAGAAGTCGCTCGAAACAGCCGCCGCAGTCACCCGCACCGGTTCGCTTCCGCCGGTCATCGATTCCAATCCGTACCCATACTCCGCCAAGCTAGCAAAAGAGTGGCTCTGACTCCGGAAGTCGTCGAAGTTCGGCTGGGCCAGGTTCATCGAGTGACCATCTGGGGCCTGTTCCCAGATGCGGACAATCCGCTGGGGATCGGGATACGGAAGAGGGCGCAACAGCACCGCATCCGCGACCGAGAAGATGGCTGTGGAAGCGCCAATTCCGAGCGCCAGCGTGAATATCGCAGCGACGGCGAAACCTGGAGCCCTCCTCATCTGGCGTAGCGCATAGCGAAAATCTTGAAGAAATCGCTCGAACGGCGCCCAGCCCCACGCTTCGCGGGTTTGCTCGCGGATGAGTGTTGTGTTGCCGAAGGCTCGGCGGGCGGCGTAGTGGGCCTCGTCTGGCAGCAGGCCGTTTTCGCGCTGCTCTTCTTCCTCGAGGTCAAGGTCGGAGCGCAGTTCCCGCTCGAGGTCGTCGTCGCGTTTCCTGATCTGCCACCAGCGCAAGTCAGCCCTCCTCGGCAACGGGCCACATGACGCGCGCAACGGCTTCGGCCATCTGCTTCCACTGCGACTCCTCGACCACTAGCTGTTTCCTGCCCTTTTCGGTGAGCCGGTAATACTTGAACTCGCGGTTGCGGCCCGAGGCCATTTCCCATTTGGCGGCAACCCAGCCTCGCCGCTCCAGGCGATGCAGCGCGGGATAAAGCGAGCCGTGCTGCATCTGCAGAAAATCGTTGGTCGTCCGCTGGATATGCTTGCCGATCTGGTGCCCGTGAGCGGGGCCGTAGAGAAGTGTCCGCAGAACCAGCATGTCGAGCGTGCCCTGAAGAACCGACGTACGCTGCGCTTGTTTTGCCATGGAAGACAATCGACCCTCAATGGAGGATGATAGTAGACATTCGACTGTCGATTGTCAAGAGCGAAGACGAAGGGTCTTTGCTTTTTTCTTGGCAGCACTGCGAAGGCTTGCATACAATCCTGCGTTATGCACGATCGCGCGCGAATTGCCTCGTTGCTCCTGCTTGCTTCCATATTCAGCTTGGCCCACGCTGCAGCGACTGAGGCGACGACCGGCACGTTTGGCAACTGCGATGCGCAGATTCACGACAAGCTGGTTGGGGCGGAGTGGCGTTCGCCCTCGGATTGCGAAGTGAAGTTCGACGCTTACGCGCGCAAAGGGCTCACTGCGGCGTTGCAGCCAGTGATCGACAACCTGACCGCGCACGGCTGGGGCGTCACGGGCGAAGTGGAAGCGCAATCGCTTACGTCGATCCCGCGGCACACAGCGGACAAGCCATTTCAACTGGCGGAGCAGCAGTTGCACCAAGGCGGAGCCTTCTTTGTGACGCTGGGTCTGGACAAGAGCTCGCCAATCTTCGCGCAATACGATCAGGCGGTGCAGGCGGCGGGGACGAAATTTGCTGCGGCGCTCAAGAGCATGAATGCTGCCGATGGCGTGGCGGCGCAGAATGCGCTGAGCGATGCCACTAAGGCGGAAGCGGAGCATACGGAGATTCACATTAGCGTCTCAATCAATTCGAGCAGCGTGGGAATCACGGATTTCAAGGGCGGGCACACGGTGACAACTCTGCCTACCGGCGGCTTTGCGGTATCGGCGCCGTACGTGCAGGCTCCAACCGGCGGCGACATCACCGCAGCGCAGCGAGTGACGTATGTCTTTCTCGGGCCTTTCACTCCGCCGACGGCTGCCGGGCCGGGAACTGGCGGCGAGAATATTCAGGTGAAGGGGAGCTTGAGCTCGGCTCCGCCAAAGCTGCTGACCGTGCAGAGCGTGGTGATCCGCATCCAGACCGGCACCGATCTAGCGAAACAGGTGATGCAGCTGATCGACTGGAATGCGATCAAAAACCTGATGGCGGGGAAATGAACGGAAGACAGCTCCCAGCTTTCAGCTCGGCGCGCTGTCATTACGCGCGCTGCTATTCTCGACGCATGAAGTTGACCGTCATCGGAATCTGTGCCGCGCTTCCGTTGCTCCTCGCCGGATGCAAATCGAACCCACAGACCGGATTGGGGTCCGCCCCCGTCGAGTCTGGGAATGCGGCATCGCGCGAGCAGCCGCAGATTGCCGCGTCCGCGACGGGCTTCGATTTCTATCTGCTGAATCTTTCCTGGTCGCCGGAGTTTTGCTACTCGCATCGCGATGCGGCCGAGTGCGCTGCTCACGCGACGTTTGTCCTGCACGGCTTGTGGCCGGAGAACAACGATGGCTCGTATCCCGAAAACTGCTCAAATGCGCCAGGGCCAGCCGATCCAGCCCGGTACAAAAACATTTACCAGGAGCCAGGTTTGCTCGAACATGAGTGGCAGACGCACGGAACCTGCTCCGGATTGAGTGCCGACGCATTTTTCCAAACCGCGCGGGCTGCTTTCCGGTCGGTGACGATCCCGCCGACACTGCAGACTATCTCTTCGCAGATCTCACTTCCACCGGATGAGATCATCGACCTTTTCGCGGCGAACAATCCTGCCATTCCACGATCAAGTTTCGTGGTGAGCTGCGGCCACAACTATCTCACCGCCATTGAAGTTTGCCTGGACAAGGGCCTACATCCGGTCGCGTGCAGCGGCGTCCGTTCGTGCCGAGCCAATACGGTGAGGATCCCGGCGCCGTAGTTGCATCGGACGAGGGTCCGAGGTATCCCACGTCTCAAAAATCGAGACGTGGGGCACCCGACGCTGGTGCAAATCAGATGGAGAACTGTCCTATCGCTCAGCAACCACATCCGGTACCGGCGCATTCTTCGGAGAAGACAGATACCCTGTCACCGTGTTCCTGGCACTCACGTTGTTGACCACAATCTCAAACAACAAGGGGTCTTTGCCGCTGTAAAACTGAAGCGGCTCATTCAGGCTCTTGTCTTTCTTCATGTACTGCTTGTCGTCGGAAAAGACAACGAGGGTGTACTTGCTCTGCTTCGAGTCGGCTCTCTTCAGCTCCAGGCTCACGGTTCCCACCTGCTGCTTCAGCCCCTTCGCGAGCGTGAACTGATAGTAGTTGCGGTCGCCCTTGTGCTTCAGAACCTCTAACTCATCGCTATTCCGCGCAATCAGGGTGCTGTGGCCGTTCAGATCACCTTTCATCGACGTCAACTGGCTGTTGGTGTCGGCCAGGTCACTCTGCGTCTTCGCCACATCGGTTTTGACGCCGCCGACATCCGTCTTCACGTCGGTCACGGCGCTGGAAACTGCGGCGACCTGCCCCTCAGTCTGCTTCTGCGCGGTTGCCAGCCGTTCTGCCGATTGCTCCTCGCGAGCCTCGCGGACCTGCAGCGCCGCCGCGCGCGTATCCAACTGTTGCTGCGTGAGACCGAGCGAGGTCTTCAACGTGTCCGTGGCTACATCCAGCCGCGCGTTGGTATCCTGCAACGCTGCGCTCAGCTTGGCGTTCTGCGCTGCGGCATCCGTCAGAGCCTGCTGCTGAGTAACCAGTTTGTTGCTCAGCGCATAGCTCCAGATCATCCCGCCGATGCCCAGTAGCAGCGCCACTGCGATTACTGCCAACAGTGCGCCGGAATAGGTTCGGGGAGTTCTTTCAACCGTTTCATCTCTCATGTGATTACTTCCTTCCCTATTCGCTCACCGTACGGCAACCCATTGCCCATGTCTGCGCTATAAAGCTCACTGCGCGGCATTCGCCAACATCTGCCTGGGTGAGATGCCAGATGTGCGCCGGCAAATGCGCTCGGTGTACCTCCTTCGAGGCAAACTGAGAGTGCTGGCGCTTACTCGGCGTGAAGAATGACGTCGAAGTTGCGAGAATTCATTCGACTGACGAACAACCCGTGGAGTAGACTGCCTGACACTTGGCCAAAATGTTTCCTGTCTGCCGCCAAGCGGTGTTGAGCACCATCTGCGGCCTGCCCTGCTCCGGCCGCTCCCGCTTTGAAGGCCGGCCAAGTTGACCATCATCCCGGCAGGAGAAGTTCTGGAAGTCGGGTCCCCCGCTCAAACAACTTCACGAGGAGAGAATGATGAAAGCACTCCGAATCTTGCTGTTATCCCTTGCCGTGCCGCCTGCGGCCCATGTGTCCTTGGCTCAAACCCAGGACGCCGCTGGATGCAAGGACTCCCCGCTCATCGCGCGTTTTCCCGGCTCCATTATCGACTCCTGCGATGACAAAGCAGATAGCGTCTACACCTTTCACGGTATCGGCCCCAAAAGCGAGGACAAGAGTCTCGAGGGCGAATATCACTCCATCCAGTACGACCTTCCCGCCAGTGCGACCGATGCTCAGGTGGAACGCAACATTGTGACCGCCTTCCGGAACGCCGGGTACACCATTGAAGGCGGGAACTGCTGTTTCACCGTGCATATGGGGAAGACCTGGATCGACGTCGAAGTCGGCGGCGGCAACTATAAGCTGTACACCGTGACCGAAACACCCTTGACGCAGGATGTGGTTGCCACTGCGGCCGATCTCTCCAACGGCATCACAGGTTCTGGCCACGTGGTCGTCAACGGCATCCTTTTCGACACCGCCAAGGCCGACGTGAAGCCCGAATCGGACCCCGCACTGCAGGAAGTGGCCAAGATGCTGAAGGGCGACCCCACGCTCAAGGTCTATGTCGTGGGACACACAGACAACGCCGGTGGTCTCGCTGCCAACATCGACCTGTCGAAACGGCGCGCAGCGGCTGTGGTGCTGTCGTTAACCACAAAATATGGCGTGCCCGCAGGACAACTCCAACCGTACGGCGATGGACCGTATGCGCCCGTTGCCTCAAACAAATCCGAAGACGGTCGCGCGCTCAATCGCCGGGTCGAATTGGTAGAGCAGTGAGAATCCGATCTCGACACCACCTCTCCGAGCGGGGAACGAAGCATCGCCGGCCAATGCCGGGAATGCCGCAGCGTTCCTGGCGCAACAGATCCGAGCCATGACAATCCCTGTTGATGTCAAAGCGAAGTTGTCAAGAAAGGAGGAACCTGTGAAAACCATCCGCGCTGTGCTCCTATCCCTTGCCCTGCCGTCTTTAGCGCTTCTCTCCGCAGCCCAGACCCCCGACGCCAAGGGCTGCAAGGACTCACCCCTGCTCACTCGCTTCCCCGGCAGCTACATCCACGACTGCACCCACTCAGACGACGACAAGTTTGAATTTCCGCTGCCAAATAATGGTCGCAAGAAGCTGGAAGGCGATTTGACCGAGATAACGTACGTCCTTCCCGATTCTGCGAGCCATCCTCAGGTGGTGCGCAACATGCTTACCGCGTTGAAGACCGCCGCGTACGTCATCGATAACGGCCCGGAAGGCAGCGAGGGCCGTATCACGGCGCATATGGGCAAAACCTGGATGCTTGTTGATTTTGGCGGCGGCAACAAGATATGGCTAACCATCCTGGTGCTTACGCCCTTAACCCAGGATGTGGTCGCCACTGCGGCTGATCTCTCCAACGGCATCACCGGCACCGGCCACGTCGTGGTCAATGGCATTCTCTTCGACACCGCTAAGGCCGATGTGAAGCCCGAGTCAGACCCTGCGCTGCAGGAAGTGGCCAAGATGCTCAAGGGAAACCCCTCGCTCAAGGTCTATGTCGTGGGACATACGGACAACGTGGGCGGACTGGCTGCCAACATCGACCTGTCGAAACGGCGCGCAGCGGCTGTCGTGCTGTCGCTGATCACAAAATATGGCGTGCCTGCCGGTCAACTGCAGCCCTATGGCGACGGACCTTACGCGCCAGTCGCTTCAAGCGATTCCGAGGACGGTCGCGCCTCAACCGCCGCGTCGAACTGGTCAAACAGTAAGCCGGAGATCGCCTGACTCGGCTATTCGGCGTGGAGGACAACGTCGAAGAGGAGCAGGCTGACGGTGGTGAAGATGATGTCATAGCCGAGGAGGAGCTTGATCCAGAGCGAGGGGTCGCTTTCGCCGGTGAGGATGGAGCCGGTGGCCTGCACCATGGCGAGCAGGGCAGGAATGAAAATCGGGAACAAGATGAGCGGGAGAAGCAGCTCGCGGTTGCGGCTGCGGATGGAGAGCGCGGCGAAGAAGGTTCCGTTGGCGACCAGCGCCCAGGTGCCGAGGGGGAGAACGAGAGCGAGCTGCCAGGCGTTGCCGAGGATATGCAGGTTGTACATGACGACAAAGACGGGCGCGAGCGCAATTTGAACAATAGTGACGAAGAGAAAGTTGGCGAGGACCTTGGCGAGGAACATGTCGGCGCCGGGAGTGGGCGCCATGCGCTGCGCGTCGAGGACCTGATGGCGGATTTCGCGAGCCCATGCCTGGTTGAGCGCAGAGACCGAGGCGAACATGGTGGCCACGCAGAGGACGCCGCCTGCGATGTCGCGGGCGAAGGCGCCGCGGGGATCGAAGGCAAGCGAGAAGAGGACCACGACCAGCAGCGCGAAGAAGAGCATGGAGTTGATGGCCTCTTTGGAGCGCCACTCGATGCGGAGGTCTTTGGCGAGGTGAGTGAAGAGGGCGCGAGTCATCGCTCTTCTCCCATCCCGAATTCGGTGAAAGGAATTGAAGAACTGCCCTCGGGGGCCAAAGCCCGATCGATCTTACGTTGCTTACGGCACGATTGAAGTCGTGCCCTTTCAAAACTCCGGTTGCTTCCAGCCGTGACAAAGAATAAATGCAGGTCCTTCGACTCGTCCGCTTTGCGGACTCGCTCAGGATGACCATGCGTTTGGTAATCGCGCAGTTGGAGGGTGCGGGTCATCTGGCGCCCTCCGGTGAGCCGAGTTTGACGGTGGATTTGGTGAGGTCGGTAGTGATGACGGGCTCGCCGAGCGCGGAGGCAGCGCGGAGATAATCTGCGGGAGTGAGGATGAGCTGCGTGCCGCGGGTTCCGGCGGAGACGCTGATGCAATCGAAGAGGATAGCAGTCTCGTCGATGAAGATGGGGTAGGGCTTTTTCGCGCCGAAGATGGTGACGCCACCGCGAATGTAGCCAGTGAGGGGCTGGACGTCTTTGAGCGAGGCCATTTCGGCTTTGCGCCACTTAGCGGCGCGGGCGAGCTTCTTGAAGTCGAGCTCGGCGTCGCCGGGAATGACGGCGAATATATATGCGCCGTGGCCATCCGTTGTCAGCAAAGTCTTGAAGACCTGCTCGGCGGGCATGCCGATTTTCCGGGCGACCGTCAACGCAGAAAGATCGTTGGGATCGACCTCGTACTCGCGAAGCTCGAAGGGAATGTTGAGCGATTCGAGGAAGCGCGCGCCGTTGGTCTTCATCGCGTGGGCTCCCCCGGCTCGAATGATGCCACGCGGCCGGCATGGAGAGTGAGGACCCAGTCGGCGATGGGCGCGGCGAGGTCGCGCTGGTGCGTCGTGAGAACGATGGTGCGGTCGGACTGCCGGAAACGTGCGAGCAGCTCGACCATTTGCCGCGCGCTTTCGATGTCCATGTTGGAGAAAGGCTCGTCGAGGAGAAGCAGCTCCGGCATGGCGAGCAGAACTCGGGCGAGCGAGGTGCGCTGCCGCATCCCCTGCGAATATTGACCGAAGGTGCGGTTGAGGTTGGGATCGAGGCCGACCTGTTGCAGCGCTTCGGCCGGGGTGAGACAGGCGCGGCCGGGATAGAGCTTGCGGAAGTAGTCGAGGTTCTCCTGCGCGGTGAGCTCGTCGTAGAGCATGGGGGCGTGGCTCATGTAGCCGATGCGCGCACGGGCCTCATGAGGCTCGATGTTCCCGAAGACGCGGACTGAGCCGTAGGTGGGGCGAAGCAAGCCGGCGAGAATACGCAGGAGGGTGGACTTGCCGGCGCCATTTTCGCCGAGGAGAACGTAGCAACGACCGGGTTCGAGGTCAGCGGAGACCTGGCGGAGGGCGGCGAAGGAGCCGAAAAGCTTCGACACCTGATCGAGCCGTGCGCAAAGGGTAGTGGGGGCGGCTTCGGCGGGCGAGCTGGTCATTCGATCAGTGGGGCAATCAGTTGGACGCAGTCTGCGCAGCGGATCCGGGTGCGGCCGTGGATGCAGTGGAAGGCTTGGCGGGAGCCGCGCCGGAGGGAGCAGCGCCTGGCTGCTGCGGCGCGTACTTGCTGGCGCATTTGGCCTGAAGCGTGGTGGCGTGGAAGACGCCATCGCGGCCGTAGGTGCCGTCGGCGAGGGCCTGGGCATCGTCTTTAAAAGTGTCAGGCGGCGGCTCGGCGCCCTTGTAGCTGACCCGGAGCTGGTGACCGGTGGCGGCTTTTGTGGAGTGGCTCTCGAATTCGTTCAGGACAAAGTCGACGTGGGTGCCGTTCTGCTCGATGGACCCCGGCTGGACGAAGCCCTCGACGCGGAGATTGCTGTGATAAGCCTTATCGCCCATTCCGCCAAGCTCGGCGATGGTGACGTAATAGCTCTTGCCGGCGCCATAGCCCGAGTAGGCCAGCCAGCCGATGGTGCCGAGGATGATGACAACTGCGATGCTGATGCGGAACGTATTTGGGGAAACTTTCATGGTATGCCTGACTTAACGATACGAGTGTGAGGGCAAGGGGTCAAATTCAAGGTGATGTAAATCACACTTCAGCCTTAAGCTCTCAGCCGTCAGGGGCGGGTTGCAGGCATGGCGATGGCGGGGGATGAGCGTGGTTCCGGGCGTTTGCCGCCAGCTAGAAGCGATTTGCAGCTTTCGAGCGGACGGGGTGGGGACGCATTGCCAGGGGAACCAGGGCGGGCGCAACCACCAGCGCGATAAAGATCAGAGTGAGCATCAGGCAACCTCGAAGATTGAAGTTTTGGTCCCTTTAGTTGCCGTCGCCGTGAGATCGTGCCCGATGAATCGTGGCTACGATCGGGGGCGAAAGAATCATGGCAACAAAGGCAAACCCGAGCAAGAAGTCAACCATGGGAAACCTCCGATGCACCTTATCGGTCGTGCATACAGCTCAATCGGTGTTTCTTGATGGTGAACGATAGTTCCACAGTGAAGCAGTTGTGAATCACCCCTCGGTGGGAGCGGATTGACCGATTTGGGTTTCACCGAAGGGAATGTCCGAATTGATGCGGTTACTGTCGTAACGGCAACGACGGCGACTGCATCGAGTACGCGAAAAGATGAGTGGCTGGATTGGGCGCGGGGCGAGGAAGCGGGACCGCAAGTCTTTTCGGAGCCGGGGTCGACGAGGGCAGTACAACCGGAGTCTGATACTGGTCAAAGTCCCGCCCCCACCCTAGTGGGGCGAACGGGAAGCTCGTCGCCTAGACGCACTCCCAAATGCAGGTCCTTCGACTCCGTTTGCCGCGGAATGCGCGGCAAACTCAGCTCAGGATGACCGCGGCAATCATGGGGCACCCCATTTCTTGCAGATCGCAGAGTCGTTGTGCGGATCGGATTCGGCTAGCGCGCGGAGTCGAGGGCAGCGGCGGCATGGTCGATGGCCTGTGTGAGAACCGCGAGTTGCTGGGCGGCGAGCGGGGCGTTGCGAGCTTCGATGGCCTCGTTGACGCCCGGCAGCACGACCGCAGCGTAACCGGTGAATTCACCGGGGGCGTAGATGGTGTGCTTGTACCAGGGACGGTTGGGCAGCCCAGATTCTGCGAGCAGCGCCGTTTCAACCTGGCGGAGGGCGAGGTTCAACCGGGCGAGATCGCCTGAGGGTGTGGACTGAGCCGCGTGGATCCGTTGCGCGGCGGAGAGAAAATGCGCGGCAGCTGCCTGAACCGGTTCGAAGCTGAGCGAACCGACGCCAAGGTCAGAGGCTTTGTGTTTCGCGGCTTCGATGTACGACGAGATTTCGCGCGCATAGGCGACGTAGTCGTAGGGCAAGACATCGGCGTCGGCCATGCGGAGGGCTTCGAGGCCAAGGACGCGGGCCATCTGCTGCAAATAGACGAAGTGCGGATCGGCGTTCTGCGTATACCAGGCAAAGTCGTCGAAGGTGGAATGATAAACGCCGTAGGGTCCGTTACTCGTGATGTCAGTAGAGGGCACGCCCGCGTGCTGCAGGAAGGGGGTGTAGTCGGAGCCGGAGCCAAGGTCGCCGAGGTGAGTTTCTTCGCCTTGGATGGGCGGCGCATTGGATCCCCGCCGCTCGCTTTCAGAGATGCCTTTAAGATGCCACTGCTCGAAGACGGTGCTGCCGAGCGGACTGGGAACGGAGCGGGTGACGTCGCGGACAAACTGTTTGAGCGAGGGCACGGCTGACGCCGAAAAATCGGGACCCGAGACGGCGACATCGACGTTGAAGTAGGCGACGGCGTGGTCGAGAGTGTGGGCCTGTTGTTCGACCCACTCAGTGGATCCGATGAGGCCTTCTTCTTCGGCATCCCAGCTGCAGAACACAATGGTGCGTTTGGGACGCCAGCCCTCGCGGAGCAAAGCACCAACGCCATGAACGGCCTCGAGCATGGAGGCGGTGCCGCTGTTGGGATCGACGGTGCCGTAGACCCAGGCGTCGCGGTGGTTACCGACCACGACCCAGGAGCCGGGCTCCTGCGCGCCTTCAACTTTGCCGATGACATCCCAGATAATGCGGCGCTGGTAGTCCTGCTGCGAGACGAGGTGGACGCGGACGCCACCGGAACCAAGGTGATAGCGAAACGGCAGAGCGCCTTGCCAACCCTGCGGCACTCCGGGGCCCTTCAGCGCCTGCAGAACGGGGGCGGCGTCGTGATAACTGATGGGGATGGAGATGATGTGAGGCTGAGCGGCGGCTGGTGATGAGCGCGCAGAATCGGGAAGGTCGGGCGTGGAGGCGACGCCGGGAGTTTCAGGATCGCCGGGATATTCGAACAGATATTGCACTGAGCCGCGCTGCACGCCGGTTTCAGGACGCCAGGGACCGATGGGCCAGGGATCCCCTTTGTAGTAGCCGTCGTCCTGTGGATCGGAGTAGATGAGGACGCCGGCGGCGCCGTGCTGCTCAGCAAGATAGACTTTGACGCCGCGAAAGTTAGAGCCATAACGGCAGATGACGATCTTGCCGTGTACGTCGATGTGCTGAGCGGCGAGCTCGTTGAAGTCTTCGGGGCGGCCGTAGTTGGCGTAGACTACTTCGCCGGTGACATCGCCCGATCCCGACGAGCCGTTGAAGGGCATGACGACGCGAGGATCGTCCTGGCCGGGATCGCCATCGGCATGCTCGCGCGTGGGGCCGCTCATGAGCAGACGGCCGGCGGGGTCGAAAGCTTCGATGCGAACGACCTTGGGCTGGTTCATGAGAACACGATAGGGAACGATCTCGGTTTCGAGACCCGCGGCGCGGAACTTCCGAGCTACATATTCGGCGGTATTGTGATCTTCGGGCGTGGAGGCGAGATGCGGGGTCGACGTGAGCACTTTGAGCTCCTCACCGGCCTCTTTAGGGTCGGGAACGGCGAGGAACTTTTCTTCGAGTTTCGATTCAGGAGCGAAGTCGGAGTAGCCGAAGGCTGACTGCGGCGCTTGCGCGGAGAGAGAGCTGGATGGCGCAATGAAAGACGCCAGACAAAATGAGACGGCAAGCGCCGCGCGGAGGTTCATTCGGTCCATTTCTAAAGCCGAGCCAGGATCAGGCGACGGGTTGGGCGCAATGGGCGCAGCGCTTGGCTGCTAACGGAATATCGCTGAGGCATTCCGGGCAGGACTTGGTGGTGACTTCTGCTGGCGTGTCGGGGTGCAGCTTCTTCATCATGTATTGCATCGGCAGGACAATGGCGAAATAGATCGCGGCTGCGACCAGCACGAAGTTGATGAGCGCGTTGAGCAGCTTGCCGATGTGAATATCGCCGGGAGCAATGTAGTTGGCAGGCAGCGGACTGGGGGGCGGGGGAACGGAATGCAGCACCGGGATGTGGATGACAAGAGAAGAGAAATCTGGCGCGCCGATAAGGGCGGAGATCATGGGGGTAATGACGTCAGCGGTCACAGATGCTGTGATGGCGCCGAATGCCGCACCGATGATGACGGCGACGGCCAGGTCGACGACGTTGCCGCGCAGTATGAAATCGCGAAATCCTTTGAACATGGCTTCCTCCAGCGCAGAAGTAGTTCCAACTGGCCGCGCGGAAGACGCATGGCGGCCAGGTCGGGCTTGCGCTCTTGCCCATCGTACACGGCGAACCGGCTGGCCGGTGGGGGAAAGCAATCGGGAAAGGCGGATCAGGAGACGGCAAGGAGCACGACAATCGCGGCCAGGATCATAAGGTCGGCGTAGAGAAGAATGAGAACGCCGGCATGGTAGAGGCTCCAACGGCGCCGCAGGCAGCGGAAGGTCTCTGCCATGCCCCACGCAGCAACCAGCAACGCGAGAATCTGCCAACGCGAACCATGCAGGTTTTCGATGTGGGGAAACCCGGCGAGACGCAGGCTGGCGCCAAAAGCTCCGAGAGACAGAACGATGGCGCGGACGAGCGATTTTTGGCGCAAGCGAAAGATCGGCGAGCGGAGGGGCACAACCCTTCAATGTAGCGCCTCACGGGGGCTGCACGGTTCACACTTGCCGTTCTTGTGTCGTGGCGCGTGGTTCGTGGTTCGAAAAAGATTGCACATTTCTGAGTGGCAAATGGTAGACTCACTGCGCCTGACCAGGGCTTCCCCAGAAAAAATCAGTCGCAGGCACACGAGGAGGTTGACCATGCAACCAGCTGCCCCAGCATCTGCAGTTTCAGAATCTGCGGTTTCACCACCGGCTCATCCGGCAAACGCGGGCCCGGCAGAAGCTCCGCTGAATCCGGGTCTGGTTTTCGACATGGTGCAAGCGCACCAAAAAACGGCGGCTCTCAACGCGGCCATTGAGCTCGATGTATTTCGCGCGGTTGGCCAGGGGCCGGGCGATGTGGCATCGATCGCGCGGCACTGTGCGGCTTCTGAGCGCGGCATCCGGATCCTGTGCGATTTTCTGGTGATCAACGGCGTGCTGGCCAAAGAGAACGGGAGGTACAAACACACGCCGTCAAGCGCGGCATTTCTCGATCCAACATCGCCGGCGTGCATGGCGTCGGTGGCGCAGTTTATGACCGAGTCGGCGATCATGCAGGGCGATGCCAAGCTCGCCGATATCGTACGCGAGGGGCGCACGCATCTCCCTGGTGAGGGCACCATTGAGCCGGAGAATCCGGTGTGGGTTCTGTTCGCAGAGAAAATGGCGCCGATGATGGGCCCGATGGCGGCGCCGCTGGGCGCGTTGGTGCTGGAAGGGCACGACGGGCCGATGCGGGTGCTGGATATTGCGGCGGGGCATGGGCTGTTCGGAATCGAGATTGCGAAACAGAATCCGCAGGCGCGCGTGACGGGATTGGATTGGGCGCCGGTGCTGCGCGTGGCGCTGAAGAATGCAGAGAAGGCAGGCGTGGAGGACCGCTATGACATGCTGCCGGGCAGCGCGTTCGAGGTGGATTTTGGAGGGCCGCACGATGTGGTTCTGCTGACGAACTTTCTGCACCACTTCGACAAGCCGACATGCGTGGATCTGCTAAAGAAGGTGCGCGGGGCGCTGAAGCCGGGCGGGAAGGCGGCAACGCTGGAATTTGTGCCGAACGAGGACCGGGTTTCGCCGCCGATGCCGGCCGCGTTTGCGCTGACCATGCTAACAACCACGGCCTCCGGGGATGCGTACACATTCAGCGAGCTGCGAGAGATGCATGAAGAGGCAGGCTATAAGGATGTGAAGGCGCATCCGATTCCGATGAGCCCGCACACGATTGTGATGGGGACGGCATGAAGGTGCAAGTGAAGAAGTGAAAAAGTGAAGGAGTGAATAAGTGATGGGCCGGCGCACGGAGCGCCGGCTTTATTGTGGGCTACTTTGCGCCGCGCCGGGCCCGCACGGCGGCGGCGAGCTCAGCTAAGAGCACGCGCGTTTCGGTCCAGTCGATGCAAGCGTCGGTGATGCTCTGGCCGTAGACGAGAGGCTGGCCGGGGATGAGCTTCTGCGCGCCGGCGACGACATTGCTTTCGATCATGACGCCCATAATGCGAGTGTCGCCTTGGCGGTTGCCGCTGCCGGCGATCTGCGCGGCGACGTCGTGGCAGACGAGGGACTGACGACGGTAGTCCTTGCCGCTGTTGGCGTGGCTGAAGTCGATCATGATGCGCGGGGCGAGGCCGGCCTTCTGCATTTGCACGGCTGCCTGGTCCACGCAGTCGGCGGTGTAGTTGACGGAGTTGCGGCCGCCGCGCAGGATGATGTGGCAGTCGGGATTGCCCGCGGTGACGAAGATAGCCGATTGCCCGTGGTGGGTGTGGCCGAGGAAGGTGTGCGAAAACGACGCGGAGAGGACGGCGTCGACGGCGACCTGAATGTCGCCGGAGGTTGCATTCTTGAATCCCACCGGGCAGGAGACGCCGGAGACAAGCTGGCGGTGCACCTGGCTTTCGGTGGTGCGGGCGCCGATGGCGCCCCAGCTGACGAGGCCGGCAATGTACTGGGGCGAGATCATGTCAAGAAATTCAGTTCCTGTGGGCACGCCCATCGCGGCCAGATCGATGAGAAGATGACGCGCCAGGCGCAGGCCGTCGTTGATTTTGTAAGTGCCGTCGAGATGCGGGTCGTTGATGAGGCCCTTCCACCCGATGGTGGTGCGTGGCTTCTCGAAGTAAACGCGCATGACGATGCGCAAATCGCGGGGGAACTCGGCGATGGCGCCCTTAAGCAGGCCGGCGTATTCGCGGGCGGCCTTTGGATCGTGAATGGAGCAGGGGCCGGCGAGGACGATCAGGCGGTCGTCGCGCCCGTCTAGGATGGAAGTGATTTCCTGGCGCCCGCTGAAGATGGTTTCAGAGGCGGCCTCAGAGACGGGGAGCTCCTCTTCGAGAAAAATCGGAGGCAGGACGACTTTCGTCCATTGAATGCGAATGTCTTCGGTGGGATGGAACATTTTCCCCTGGCCACGACGAAACGAGGGCCAGTGGAACGCGTGAAGGCCCTCTCACAAATCTACCAGCCGAAGAACGGCAAGCAGTCGATGCTGCGTCGGATCAGCGGAGAGCTTCGTACGTGGCCACGCCAGCGGCAACGGCTGCGGCGCCGATGATCAACGGAACGAGGTGCAGGGAATGGTGGCCGGGCTCGGAGCCTTGGCCGATGTATGCCGTGCCTTTTCGTACCCGCGCAACATCATTGTATGCAAAGGTCTCGGACTTATTGTTGTCGGCGTCGGTGATCTGGAAGGTCGCGTCCGTCCGGCTCCCGAGTGCACCCAGACTTTCAGAGCCATTGCGGAGATCGATGTCGACGTAGCTGCCGGCGCGGAGCTTGGCGAGCTTTTTCTCGATCTTGCGCGCGCGCTTGCCGAGGTTGTGACTTTGTTGCGCCCGGGCGACGGGAATCGCCAGGACGGTGAATAGCGCAAGCACAAGGCACAGAACGGCTTTCCGATTCAAAGTAATTCTCATTGCGGCCCCCAAAAGAGATCTAAGATACAGGATCGTTTTCATGCGGCTTGCCCGCGGCCAACAGGCGCTACCGGTGCGAACCACAATAGCACTAAACGAGCTTGTGAAGCGTGAAGGAAGCGGCGAATTGTTACGGATGTACTGAAACGGGATTCCGGGATGCTGATTTAGGCCCCTGGTCGCTTCACGTCCACTACGGGGTATGATGGTTTGTTCTTGGAAAATGATGGCCAGCTTTCATGGGAGGCTTGCCTTTGGACTGCTTTCTCCGAATCGGTGGTGGGTTCACCTTTTGCATGATTTCGCTTGCCTGTCACGGGCAAGCCGTTTCAGGCGGAACGGCGACGCCTGTTCAACCGGCCCCCCAGCCCGCACCAAGCGGCGCGGTTCTTGCCCAGTCTGAGTCCGATGACGTAAGCGGCGCTGCCGCGAACTCCAGAATCCGCCTGGATGTCAGGGTGACCGACCGGTCGGGGAGCCTCATATCGGGGCTCGTTCCGACGGATTTCACCGTTCTCGACAACGGCCAACCCGTCAAGATCGCGACATTTCACGCCTATAGCAGGAGCGATCAGCCGCCCGACCCTCCTGTCCAAGTGATCGTGGTCTTCGACACGGTGAACACCGACTTCAGCGCCGTGTCGTACGCGCGAGAGCAGGTGGAGAGCTTCTTGCGGCGAAATGGCGGGCACCTGACGGAGCCGGTAACCATCGTCTGGCTGACGGCCAACGGCTTTGAAGGTCAGATCGCGTCCTCGCTCGACGGCAATGCGCTGGCGGCCCAGATCGATGCCACCGAGGGCAGGCTGCGTCCCGCCAATCGCGCGCAGGGCGCATGGGGGGCAATTGAGCGCTTCCAGTTTTGCCTGCAGAAGCTGAATGAGATGGTTCAAACGCTGGCAGGCAGTCCCGGACGGAAACTCTTGATCTGGGCGGGGCCTGGCTGGCCTACGCCCGAAGGGCCAAGCATCAGCATTTCATCAGACGGGGCAGCGCATCTCTTCAGCGAGATCGTCCATCTGTCTGAGGCACTGCGTGACGGACACGTCACTGTTTACAGCATTTCAGGGGGCCTTCCGGGACCGTTGACGTTTTTCTACCAGGGCTACCTGAAGGGAATCAAAAAGGCCAGCCAGTCGGAGATGCCAGACCTTTCGCTGAAAGTGCTCGCAGTGCAGAGCGGAGGGCTTGCGATGCCCCCTTCAAACGATGTTGCCAGCTCTCTCGACACGTGTTACCGGGATGCCGACGCGTTCTACAGCCTGTCGTTCGATCCATCTCCAACGGACAGCCCCGACCAATTCCATAAAGTCGAGGTTCGTGTCGACAAGCCCGGCCTGGTGGCGCGGACTAGAACCGGCTATTACGACGAGCCAGCGGGGCATTAGCTTCTCGGTGAGATGACGGCTCGGATGGATTCAAGGATGCGGTTCACGGCACATGCTGAGAACTGCAGATCGATTTTCCAAAGTCAAACCCCTTGCAGGAAAAGGCCAAAAGCTCATCTTTCAGAGCCCTTTCCGCCTTGACAGGCGAAGAGCACGATTCCTAGAATAGTAGGAGAGAGGCCGCAACGTATCTTTCATAAGCATAGGTAATGCAATGACTTATGGTAAGTTCGAGCGCGGTCGTTGAGCGGCGCGGAATCCTTTTCCAGCCGTCCATGGATCGCGGCGGAAGCCACGAAGATGCCCGATGTGCGCCTGAGCCCGCGTGAGCGGCTGGTGTTGAATGCGATCATCGAGCTGTATATCGCGACCGGCGAGCCGGTGGCGTCGCAAGCGATTGCGCGCCTGTTTGCCGACCGCGATGGGCTAAGCTCGGCGACAGTACGGAACGTGATGGCCGCGCTGGGCGAAAGCGGTTTTCTGGATCAGCCGCACACCTCAGCCGGACGGGTTCCAACGTCGGCGGCATTCCGCTATTACGTGGAGCAGATCACCAAGCCGAATCGCGGCGCGGCAGTAGGGGCCGGCGGGTCGGCGGGCGCTGCAGAATCGCCGCTGAGTGAAGCGCGGCGCGGCCAAATCGAGGAGAGCTATAGCGGCGTGGCCAGCACGCACGCATACCTGGAGCGGACTTCGCATGTGCTGGCGCTGATCTCGAGCGGATTGGGAGTGGCTTTGGCAAGCTCGCCGGAGGGCCAGATCCTGGAGCACATTCATTTTTCGCGGCTTTCGACCGGACGAGTGCTGGCGGTGCTGGTGACGCAGGCCGGCGCTGTTCTGGATCGCGTGCTGACGCTCGATCATCAGATGACGACGGTTGAGCTTGAGACCGCCGGGCGCTATTTGAACGAAAACTTTCACGGATGGCCGATTGAGAGGATCCGCGCGGAAGTAGCGCGGCGCATCGAGGTTGAGCGCGAGGCCTACCAGCAACTGCTGACCTCGGTGGAAGAACTGTGCCGCAAAGGCGCGCTCCACGGTAACGAAGCCGAACCGACGATCTTCGTGGAGGGCATTGCCAACCTGATCGACTCGGGACGGGACCGCGAGCGCCTGCGCCAGATTCTACTGGCTCTGGAAGCCAAGGAGCGCCTGGTTGAATTGCTGAACGCCTACGTGGACGGCGAGCAGCAGGAAGTGCGCGTGGTGGTGGGGCTCGACGAGGCATCACCTGCGATGCAGGACCTGGTGCTGATTGGCGCGCCGGCGCGGTTTGGCGGCACGAACCTGGGGACTGTAGCCGTGATTGCGCCTACGCGAATTCAGTATCAGGAGATGATTCAGGCAGTGAGCTTCATCGCCCGGCTTTCAGAGCGCATCCTTGACGTCCCGGACGCTTAGCCGGCCGCTTGACCGGACAGAGGGCGCCGGTCGGAACAACCAAGGCAATGGAACCAGGCTTAAGGCAGTGCACCCTAATCGAGCGAATTGGTCCAGGTGGGTCGGAAGGTGCAGCCAGAAGCGAAAAAAATCATCAAAAACATCAGAGGGCGCTGTGGCGCCCCAGAGAGAAAGCACTGAAACATGCCTAAGCAGTGGAGAGAATGGAAAGAGCAGGCTGAGGATAGCGAAGAGGCAAGCCGGCGAGAAGAAGCAGGGATTGATCCGGCTACCGAGTTGCCGCCTCCGGGGGAAGAAGCGCCGGCGAGCCGCGCCGAAGCAGCAGCTGCGACGGAGGGCGAGGCAGAGGCTTCAGGACCCACGGAACTTGAGCAGTTGCGGGTCGAGCGCGACCAGCTTCTCGACCGGCTTGCACGAATGCAGGCGGAGTTTGAGAACGCGCGCAAGCGCGCCGAGCGCGAGCGAATGGAGAATCGCGAATACGTAACCGGCAGCATCGTGGAACAGTTTCTGCCGGTGCTGGACAACTTCGAGCTGGCTCTCAAATCCGACAGCTCGGCGCAACAGTTGCGGGCAGGCGTGGAATTGATCGTCAAGCAGATGGGAGAGGTTTTGCACAAGATGGGAGTGAGCGCGGTGGCGGCAGTGGGCGAGCCGTTCGATCCGCGCGTTCACGAGGCGCTCGGGACGGTGGATCGGGAGGACATTCCCGACCAGCACGTGACCGAGGAGGTGCGGCGCGGCTACCGGTTGCGTGATCGGTTGATTCGCCCAGCGCTGGTGCGCATTGCGCACAACGCGAAGCAAGTGAATGAGTAAAGAAGTGAATGAAGTAAAGACTGACAGCTAAGAGCTGAAGAAAAGGGACAATGAGTTCTAATACTAGAGTGAGCAAAGCGGATTATTACGAAATTCTGGGTGTTTCTCGCGATTGCAGCGAACAGGAATTGAAGAGCGCGTACCGCAAGCAAGCGTTGAGGTATCATCCTGATCGCAATCCCGGCGACCACGCTTCGGAAGAGAAGTTCAAGGAAGCGAGCGAGGCGTATCAAGTGCTGAGCGACGCCGAGAAGCGGGACACGTACGACCGGTTCG
>Ga0187851_10001858_pt1 | contig 19534 bp, 21 predicted proteins | sample June2016WEW_6_10_FD_132997 | JGI IMG/M metagenome (GOLD analysis project Ga0187851, IMG submission 132997) | Peatland microbial communities from SPRUCE experiment site at the Marcell Experimental Forest, Minnesota, USA - June2016WEW_6_10 | ecosystem: Environmental > Terrestrial > Soil >...
ATATGGGCCATAAAATGACAAATTCTCCATCGGCTAATGTGTATGATACCATTCTTAATTCTTTATCATCTGATTTTTTAGCTTTGTTTATATATATACGCTGTAGAAGTAGAATAATATTAGATTTTCTGAGTAAATTTTTTTAACCCAACTGTGTAGAGTACACCCACTATTATTAAACCTAGAATGAATAAGATCATCTCTAAGCTTGAGTAAAGTATTAATAGTATGGTTAGAAGTGAAATGTAGCTCATCATGAGGTAAGGATAGATTTTAGATTTTTTATTGTAGTGTGCAGCTCTTTCTAAGTTACTATCCTCATCTTTCTCCATATCTTTATAGTAATCATAACTATATACCATGAGGGGTATTAGAAATGATATTATTAGGAGAGGTAGATTTACATTCGTTTTAGTCAGTATTGATACTGTTATGAGGAATGCTGGACCAGCGAAAGCGGCGAAGTATCCACCATAAATCATTTCATCCTGTATTGTAGTCACGAATTGGGGTAAAATATTTTTTTTATTATTCCAGTTTAGATTTAGGTTCATAAATTATCAGACTTTTAACTATTAATATATTGTTTTATGTGACCACTAGAACATATAGAGTTATGTGAATAATAGAACAATTTAGTAATATTGAAAATATTATATTAAATAGTAATAAAAGTAATGAAGTTTTTTAATAAAAATTAATTGATTTAAAATAATTAAAACACATTATATTATAAAGTTAATGAATTTAAATTTACAATCAATCAAATATACTATTATTATAACTTAAATATTAATTAAAAACAAAAATTTATAATAAAAAATGATTCAAGAACATAACTAATTTTTAAAATCATACCAATAGCATTTAATTTACTTAGAAATTAATATTAACATTATATAAACTGATGATAAATCACTTGTCGGATGGTGAATTATGTCACAAGCAAATGAAATAATTGACGCTTATAATTTAATGGAAGATTTACTAAAAAAGTATAATGGACAAGATTTAGATGAAGTCTTCACTGGTGAATATTTAAAAACACAATATGGATATTGTTACAAGATTGAAGAAACCTTAAAACTTAAAATGAAAACCATTAATAAAAATAAGGCTTTATTACAGATTTTAATGGATAAAAAATTAATACCTGGAATTGGAAGTGTAAAAGAAGAATTATTAACCATTAAAGGATATTACACTGTGAATGATTTAACTAAACATCCCAGTTTTTCAGAGAAAGCCTTAGAATTATTAGATATAATACAGGAATCCCCAGATTCACTAACTAATTATATAATTAAACGTTATTCTAAATCCCACCCTCATATCCTATTATCATCCTGTTTAAAAGAAAATATTAATTATCTATTTTTTGATATTGAAACCTTAGGACTTAAAAATTTACCAATAACCCTTATGGGTGTGGGTAAGATTAAAAATAATAATATAACAGTTAAACAATATTTATTAACGGATTTAGAAGATGAAAAAGCATTACTAACCAGTTTTTTATCAGATATTGATGACGACACTACCCTTGTATCCTTCAATGGCAGAAGCTTTGATCTACCATTTATAAGAGGAAGATTAAATCACTACAATGTTAAAGCAAATCTTAACAACTGTCACTTGGATTTACTCCACTTCTCTAGACGCATCTGGGGTGGAGTATTACCTAATTGCCGTCTCCAAACATTAGAGAAACATCTATTCCATATGAATCGACTTAATGATGTACCCAGTAGCCTAGTACCTGAATTTTATAAAACCTACCTCGAAACCGGTAACATAGGCCCTTTAATACCCATAGTGGAACATAACCAGCAGGATATAATAACTTTAGCCTGGATACTCTCACAATTATATGAAGAAATATAAAAAAAATTATTATAAGGTAACTCAAAAAAATAATCTTTTTATAATTTTAAATCTAAAATAATACAAAAAATTTAATTAACTATATATAAAGTTTACATACTATATTTAACCTCCAATCACGAAGATTCTCAGGAATATCCCCTTCATTTTCATATAATTTCTTAATAATACATTCCAGATCATCAGCATAAAAACGTAGATTATACAATAAATCAATTTCCTTTTGTATTTGAGGCTCTGAATTATCCCAAAAATGTTTATTATTAGATAATCCTAACGGAACATCTGGTTTAAGAGTAGCCAGTGAATCTAAATGCTTTTGTATCAATACAGTAGTAGCTTCCATTAAAATTCTAACTTTGTCACGTTTTTCAGGAGTATAAAAAGCAGATTTAATTGGACAAAATTCATAATCCAAGATAAAACTTTTAACTTCAGTTATAAGCTCATTTACATCCATATTCTTAAGTTTATCCTCATAATTCAAGTTATCATCCAATTTAATGAACTTATTAAAATTTTCTTCAATAACTGAAACATCCTTATAATCCCCATTATCAAGATACTTTAAATAATCCAACCATTGAACAAATTCATCATGATTAATTACTTTATAATCAAAGAAATCATTTAAATTTTCAATAGAAGTCTTGACATCATTAATTCGATCAGAATCAAGTTCACCCTCAGATTTAATATTACTAAAACAATTCCAAATTAGAACAGTTAAACTTTGTTTAAAATCAATCCAATCATCCATATGAGATCTAACATTATTCTCCATTTTAGACAACCTCCACAATTATATTTATAAATTTTTTTTGAATTAATGAATCATAAATCAGTAGATTTTAACTTCATCAACGATTTCCGAGCAGCTTTATGCACTGCTTCATTACTATCCTTTTCAGCATTAACCAGCACAGTTATTACACATTCACTTTTAGAGTCACCTAAAACAGTAGCTGCAATTTCACGTTTAGATTCATCACCATTTTCTAAAATCTTAATCAACGCATTAATAGCAGGAGCAGTACCAATATTAACTAAAGCTTTAGCAGCCATATAACGTACAAAATATTCTTTATCAATTGAAGCATCAAGATATAAATCAACTGAATGAGGATTATATATCATCCATGAAGTTAATGATTCATAAAAACGAGAAACATCCCCATTCTCCTTGAGAATCGGAATCAATGCATCTACAGCCTTTTTATCAGCTATATTTTTAACTAACTTACCCACAATAGAAGACAGTTTACTACTCCATTTAGAAATTAGAATAAAACCAACCATACAATTATCATCTCAGTTTTAAATATAAGGATTTTTTTTCAATAAGATAATTATCTGGGAGAAAAATTTATATTAATTTTTTTTAGATCAATTCTATATACTATTATATTCAAATTAAATTTTATAAATTTATAGTAAAAAATAATATATAATATTTTTTTCACCTTAAAAGAAAAATTTATATTTTTTACATTTAGTATATTTAAAAAAAAAATAATAATCAAAAGTTAAATCTAATTTTTTTTTTATGACAAAGAAATCTCAAATGGAACAATTATCCCCTAATATATTATTATATATAATAATAATTTTAGCTGTCTTATTAGCCGCGGCAGTGGGTTACATTTATTATACTAGTGTGGATCATCCCACAATTACCAATAACAATACAAATACCAGTAATATAACATTAAATCAATCTATAAACCAATCAACAATAAATAATAATTCCAGTGCAAAAATCAGTCAAAATGAAGCTATAAACATAGCATTACAATATGCAACAAGTCATGAAGGATTTATCAAGTTTCCACTCTCAGTAGCAAATACACCAGGTTCAGTAGAATTAGTAATGTACGGATCAAACCCTAATCAATTAGAATATGTTATAACCATTATGAATGATGATACAGGTCAATTAATGGGTTATGTAGATGTTAATGCTAATAATGGACAAGTAATACAATATTACCAAAACCCTAAATAAGTTTATATAAATGCATCCTAAAAAAAGAATTAAAAGTAATAAAATTAAATAATCTAATTTTTAATGTTCTTGGAAGAATTTTTTAGTCTGCATTTCCTCCATATTACCTACAATTCTTTTCAATTCCGGAGCCGGAATGCTAACTATTACCTCCTCTGGTTTAATATCCATAAAATTTCTTGATCCTACATCTGCAAAACCATAAGTAACCTCCCCAGTTAAGTAAGGTTTAGATGCCATCGTGCAACATATAGGACCTATACCCGCACCCAAGGCTTCAGCACCGGAATCAAATGCATTAGCATGCAATAAAGTCATACCTTGTTTAGCTTCGCAAATAATGAATATAACATCAGGATCGAAGTCAGCTTTCGTTAATGGTGCAAAAAGTACTGCATGAAAAATTCCAGATTCTATTGCAGGATTATGGGTTCCAGCACGTTGAAAAGCTGGAACACTCTTAAAAACCCCTCTAGGTATAAGGAAGGAACCACTACGCATATTAGCTGGTAATTCATTAGGATCCTTCAATCCAGAATACCTCATACCACCACCACATTCCTCTTCCTCCACGGTTGAATAGAATATTTCACCATTCATAGCTTTACTAATTTTCGCGCAGAATCTAGATTTACCCTTTTCCTTCTCAATATTTCGAGGCTCCCTAACTGACCATTTAATAGCCACCGGAGTATTTTCAAGCCCTAAAATATTAATTAACTTTTGTCCTAATTCCTGATACATGGTTATAACCTCATTTTTCTATAAAAAAAAATTTATTTATTAAACCATTAATTAAATCAGGTTTATCAATCTTTTAATATAATAACCTATTTTTTTTAACAAAAAGAAATCTGAATCTTAGGAAATATCCCTCTTAAAAATGTTCAATTCAATATTAAATACATTTAATATTATCCAAAAACAAAAAACACATAATAATAGATTAATAAAATCTACCTTCTAACATTTTATAATTTCCAAAATAATTATTAGCTTAAAAAATATTAGCTTAAAAAAAAGGAATATTTTTATCTATGACTCGCAGACTCTTCTGGAAAAAACCTATAAGTCATTTATTAGAGATTAGTGAAAGTGAAAAGGGTCTTGTAAAAGTTTTAGGAACACCAGCACTTTTTTTAATGGGTTTAGGTGCAATTATAGGTGCCGGTATCTTTATACTAACCGGTGTTGCATCAGCTGATTACGCTGGACCTGCTCTCATTTTATCATTCGTATTTGCAGGTTTAGCCTGTTTATTCACTGCTCTTTGCTACGCTGAATTCGCATCAATGGTACCAGTAGCAGGTAGTGCTTATACTTATAGTTATGTAACATTAGGAGAATTATTCGCTTGGATCATAGGCTGGGACCTAATATTAGAATACACTTTAATTGTAACTGCATTAGCTGTAGGTTGGTCAGGTTACATGGTTAGTATAATATCAACATTAGGAATAAATTTACCACCTCAACTCTTAAATCCACCAGGAGTAGCAGGGGGATTCATCAACCTCCCCGCAGTTCTAATTATAGGAATTATAAGTTTAATATTAATTCGTGGTACCAAACTTAGTGCACAATTTAATTCACTCATAGTAATGATTAAAATATTCGTTGTACTATTATTCATAGCCATAGGGGTGAATTATATTCATCCAGCTAATTACCATCCTTTCCTACCTTACGGTTATATAGGTATATTTAAAGGTGCTGCTATTATATTCTTTGCTTATATAGGCTTTGACGCTATCACCACTGCAGCAGAAGAAGTTAAAAACCCTCAGAGAACCTTTCCCATTGCAATTTTAGGATCCCTAATCGTTGCCAGTATACTCTATATAATAGTAACTTTTGTGTTAAATGGTATGGTTCCATATTACGAACTAGGAATCGCCGCCCCAGTAGCTTACGCCCTTAACTTTGCTGGTATTCACTGGGCAGATATAGTGGTATCTGTAGGAGCATTAGCAGGACTTACCAGTGTAATATTAGTAGGTTTCTTTGGACAGAGTAGAGTATTCTTTGCAATGGCTAGGGATGGTTTACTACCACCATTCTTCACTAAACTTCATAAAACATTTAAAACACCAATTAATGGAATAATGCTTGTAGGTGTAGTTGCAGCAGTTTTAGCAGCGTTTCTCCCGATAACTGATATTGCTGAATTAGTGAATATTGGAACCTTAGCTGCTTTTATAATGGTATCAGCATCAGTATTAGTTTTAAGAAGAACTAGACCAGATATAAAACGCCCATTTAAAACACCATACCTCCCCTGGGTTCCCATTCTAGCTATAATATCTGCTTTAGGTTTAGTTATTGAATTACCATCAGTAACACTACTACGATTCGTAGTGTGGCTGGCTATAGGATTAATTATATACTACTTCTATGGTCGGAGGCATAGTCACCTCACTGGAGAACATGGAACCGGAGAAGAAGAAGTAATTAAGAACATTCCTGATGAATAATATTTATAATCAATAGATTCACCCTGTATAACTTGATTCAATTTTTTTTGGAAAATTATTTACTTTTATAAAAACATAACATTAATTAGATGAAGAATGAGTTGAGGGGATAGGTTTTGTTATGACCGATGAAAACAAATATGAAAAAGCAAGTTTTGCTGCGGGATGTTTTTGGGGTGTAGAGGAAGCTTTCAGATGCCTTAATGGAGTAATATCAACAACTGTAGGTTATATGGGTGGTGTAACTGATAATCCGACCTATAATGATGTTTGCAGTGGAACTACAGGGCATGCCGAGACCGTAGAAGTAACATTTGATCCTAAAATTATATCTTACGGAGATTTATTAAATGTTTTCTGGCAAAAACATGACCCTACCACTTTAAACAGGCAAGGCCCAGATATTGGTGACCAGTACCGTTCAGTAATCTTTTATTATAATGAGAATCAAAAAAAACTTGCAGAATCATCTAAAGAAAAACTACAAGAATCAAGTGAATATGACCGAGAGATTGTAACACAAATAATTCCAGCTCCAAAATTTTATCCTGCTGAAAATTATCATCAACAATACTTAATGAAGAGAGGTAAAAAGAGTTGTAGATTTTAAATAATTCTACATACTATATTTATTTTTTAATTCATTATCATTTATTAGGTTATTTTTATGAAAATAGAGGAATTAAGAGAATTTTTCAAACGAGATGAATTCGCAGCTTATTGTGACATAAAAATTGTGGATATTTCACCAGGATATGCTAAAACAGAAATGCTTATCACTGAAAATCATTTAAATGGTGTTAAAACAGTTCATGGAGGGACATTATTCACATTAGCTGATTTTGCCTTTGCAGTAGCTGCTAATAGTCATGGAAACGTTACCGTAGCTATAAATGTTAGTATAACTTTTATGAAAGCTGTAAATAAGGGTAAAATCACCGCTGAAGCAAGGGAGTTATCCAGTAACCCTAAACTCGCAACCTACACTGTGGATATTAGTGATGAAGAAGGAGATCTAGTCGCAGTATTCCAAGGACTAGCATATCGTAAAAAAGATACACTCCAATCTTTAATGGATAAATAAAATCTCTAGATTAACTTATTTTAATATAATCAAAGCATTTATTTTAAATTCATACAAAATACATTTAAAATTTATCGCATTTTTTTTTAACTTTCAAATACATCTAGTAGGGGGTAATTAAGTAATGGTGGATTTAAATCAGAATGAAATACAGGAATTACAGGAGAAACTTATCTTAATTTATAAATTTATAAATCAGGAGAGAATGTATGAAAAATTCTTCTTCGAAGGTTTAGATACAAAAAAATCTTTTAAAACTGATAATAAGTTAATTAATAAACTTTTAGAAATGAAAGATCCTGAGGAATTTCTAGAAACATGTATAATAGAATTAGAGGAATTAAAAACAGAAAAAAATATAGAATTAGAAGATAATATTTCATTATATAATATACTAGAAGTTCAGGATTTTGAAAATTTATATAATAAGTATGGTATGGTAGATATGGATGATGTGGATAAATTAGATATAAATAAATTATTAGATTTTATTTAAATAATTCATTATAAATTTTATTTATATACAAAGTTTTATAAAGACGAATTAGACAAATAAATTTAAACATTATATTTTTTGAATATAAATTAATATTCAAAATGGAAATCATTTTTAAAGACTTATTATAGGAATAATTTATTTTTATATTCCGAATATTTAAACGAAAAAAATAATCCTAAATAATTAATCATTTAGGATTTAAAATAAGAAAATAAATAAAAACTTATTTATTCAAAAAAAATTGGATAGTGATATTAAATGTCAGGAATTGTAGGATATGGAGTTCATATACCATCATATAGAATAAAAGTTGAAGAAATCGCTAAAGTTTGGGGTGATGACCCAGCTGCTATATCTAAAGGATTAATTTTACAAGAAAAATCTGTACCAGCTCCCGATGAAGATACAGCAACAATATCAGTTGAAGCTTCAAGATATGCACTTAAAAGAGCTTTAATAGACCCTCAAAAAATTGAAGCCGTTTATGTAGGTTCAGAATCACATCCATATGCAGTGAAACCAACTGCCACTATAGTAGCAGAAGCCGTAGAAGCTACACCTAATTTAACTGCAGCTGACCTTGAATTCGCATGTAAAGCTGGTACTGCTGCAATGCAAATAGTTATGGGGCTTGTTGAATCAGATTTAATAGAATATGGATTAGCTGTTGGAGCTGATACTGCTCAAGGTGCACCTAGTGATGCTTTAGAATACACTGCATCAGCCGGTGGAGCAGCTTATATAATAGGAAAAAATAATACCTTAGCTGATTTTGAAGGTACCTTCAGTTACACATCAGACACACCAGATTTTTATAGACGGGAAGGAAAACCTTATCCTAAACATGGTGGAAGATTCACTGGTGAACCAGCCTATTTCAAACATGTGCTAAACGGGGCTAAAGGTATTTTCGATAAAATGGGTACAGAAGCCTCAGATTATGATCATGTAGTATTTCACCAACCTAATGGTAAATTTTACACTAGAGCTGCAAGAAAATTAGGATTTAATCAAAAACAATATGAAACAGGTCTCTTATCTCCATTTATAGGGAATACTTATTCAGGAGCCACTCCATTAGGACTTGCAGCTATATTAGATATTGCTCAGCCAGGTGAACGTATAATGGCTGTTTCATACGGTTCTGGTGCCGGAAGTGACGCTTTCAGCATAACCGTAAATGATGAAATAGAAGAGAGAAGAGAGTTAGCACCTAAAGTAAGGAATATGGTTAAAGATAAAGAATACGTTGATTACGCAATTTACGCTAAATTTAAAGGTAAACTACGAATGGCTGGTTTAACCCAATATTAAAAAAAAAAATTATTTAAATTAACTAAAAGTTTTTCAAATAATAATAATTATAGGAGTTTTAAGAAAATGCATAATAAAAATTTATATGGGGGATTAATAGTTTGAGAGATGTTGCAATTATAGGAGTATCACAAACTAAATTCGGAGAATTATGGGATACTTCATTTAGAGATATGATTACGGAAGCTGGATTGAAAGCTATCCAAGATTCCGGTATTAAAGGAGTAGATTTAGATGCCATGTATGTTGGTAACATGTCCGCAGGTTTATTTGTAGAGCAGGAGCATATAGCATCACTTATAGCTGACCAAGCAGGTTTAAATCCACTCCCATGTACCCGTGTAGAAGCAGCCTGTGCATCAGGTGGATTAGCATTAAGAAGTGGTATCATGGCAGTAGCATCAGGTTACCATGATATCGTAATATCCGCCGGTGTAGAGAAAATGACTGACGTAGTAGATCCCACACCCATTGTAGCTACTGCATCTGATCAAGAATGGGAAGCTCAACAAGGAGTTAACTTCCCTTCACTCTACGCTATGATCGCCAGAAGACATATGTATGAATATGGAACCACTAGAGAACAATTAGCAATGTTCAGTGTTATTAACCATAAAAATGGTGCTCGCAATCCATTAGCACAATTTGGTATGGAAATAACCATAGATCAAGTTTTAAATAGTAGTATAGTGGCAGACCCATTAAGATTACTAGATTGTTCACCAATAACTGATGGAGCAGCAGCTGTAATTCTCTGCCCTGCTGAAGATGCTCGTAAATATACGGACTCACCCGTATATGTGAAAGCCTCAACTCAAGCATCAGGAACAATTGCATTACATGAAAGGAAAGATATAACCACCATTGATTCAACAGTACATGCAGCTCGAAAAGCATATAAAATGGCAGGCTTAACACCAAAAGATATTGATGCAGTTGAAGTGCATGATTGCTTCAGTATTAATGGTTTACTCGCTATAGAAGACTTAGGTTTCGTTGAGAAAGGAAAAGCAGGTCCATTTGTAGAGGATGGAATGACTGAAATTGACGGGCAAATACCAGTTAACCCATCTGGTGGTCTCAAATCAAGAGGACATCCATTAGGTGCAACAGGAATAGCCCAAGCAGCTGAAATAGTATGGCAACTACGAGGACAAGCAGGTAAAAGACAAGTTAAAGACATAGAAGTAGGTATGACTCATAATATTGGTGGAACTGGTGGAACCGCAGCAGTCCATATACTCTCTAATTAAAAAAATTAGATACATACTTAAAAATAATTTAAAGGAGAAAACATTCCTTTAATTATTATTAAATTTTTTTTTAAGAATTAAATATTATAAATAATTTGTAAATTTTTTTTAAATTTTTATTCACTTGTAACTGGTAATTTTTTGGATTTCCATTTAGTAATTCCACCGGTAATATTATAAACTTCATTAAATCCATGTTTCTTCATTAAATTACAAGCTATAATACTCCTTTTACCTCTTCTGCAATATATAAAATATTTCTTGTTTTTATCCATTCTATCCAATTCATCTTCAAAACTGTGAGATTTAACATTTAAAAGATGAGCACTCTCTAAATGTTCTTCTTTATATTCATTAGGAGTGCGTACGTCAAGAATAATAAAATTAGGATTATTACCTTTTTTTTCAATTATAATAAATGCTTCATCAGGTTCAATCTCATTTACAACCTTTTTTTCACGTTTAAATATGGGTAACATATACTAATACTCCACCATGAATCAAAATTAATTTAATTAGAATAAATAACTATTTAAAAAAATAATTATATCTGTAAAAATCATTGTTAATTATAAAATATATTAATATTACAATAAACTTTAAAAAAAAAGATTGAATTTTTAGATATTTAAAAAAAAAAAAAATTTAATTTAATTTCAAAAAATAAATTATTCAAAACAAAAGAAATGTATAAAAAGTTTAATTTAAACCTTTTACATCATAGGTGGCATTCCACCAGGCATTCCGCCCATTCCTTCCATATCTTCAGGTCCTGGTTTTCCAGAGCCGCTGGATGCGATAACATCATCGATTCTTAGAATCATTTCAGCAGCTTCAGCAGCGGATTGAATAGCCTGTTTTTTAACTCGGCGAGGTTCAATTACTCCACTTTTAAACATATCCGTTACACCGCCTTTAAAGACGTCAAGTCCCATGTAAATAGATTTTTCATGAGCCGCTCTTAAATCAACTAATGAATCAATACTATCTAATCCAGCGTTTTCAGCTAAGGTTTTAGGAACAACTTCTAAAGCTTCAGCGAAAGCAGCAACTGCTAACTGTTCTCTTCCACTTATAGTGTCAGCGTATTCTTTTAATCCTCTAGCTATAGCTATTTCAGCAGCGCCTCCACCAGCAACTACTTTACCATCTTCAACAGTAGCAGCTACAACACCTATAGCGTCTTCAACTGCTCTCTCGATTTCATCAACAACATGTTCTGTGGAACCTCTAACCAGTAAAGTAACAGCTTTAGGATCTTTACATCCTTCCACAAATATCATCTCGTCACCAGAGATTTTCCTCTCACGAACTACTCCAGCTTCACCAAGATCATCCACGGTGAGGTCGTCAAGATTAGTTACCACGCTAGCTTGAGTGGCTTTACCGAGTTTTTCCATATCAGATTTTTTAACTCTTCTAACAGCCATAACTCCTGCTTTAGCAAGATAATGTTGTGCTAAATCATCAATACCTTTCTGACAGAATAAAACATTAGCTCCAGCATCTACTATTTTGTCAACCATACCTTTAATCATATTTTCTTCTTGTTCAATGAAAGCTTGCATTTGACTAGGGTCAGTGATTCGGATTTCAGCGTCAACTTCTGTTTCTTTTACTTCAATAGCACTATTTAATAGAGCTATTCTAGCATCATCAACTTTACTAGGCATTCCAGGGTGTACTCTTTCTTTATCAATTATAACTCCCTGCACTAATGCTGAATCATCAATAGTTGCACCGTCTTTTTTCTCGATTTTTATATGATCCTGATCGATTTCTCCCTCATCTTCTACTTGTTTCACTGCACCGACAACTAGTCTTGCTAAAGGTTCCCTAGCTTTTTCGGTTCCTTTACCCGTCATAGCTGTCATAGCTATTTTTAGGAGTGTATCTCGGTCATCTGCATCGATTGATATGACGTTTAAGATTTCTTGTGCTTTTTCAGCTGCTTGTCTGTATCCCATAGCAACAATGGTGGGGTGTATATCCATATCTAGGAGTCCCTCAGCTTTTTTAAGTAATTCACCTGCAATAATTACTGCAGTGGTAGTTCCATCGCCCACTTCATCTTCCTGGGTTTTAGCTACTTCTACGAGCATTTTAGCTGCAGGATGTTCAATATCCATTTCTTTAAGGATGGTTACTCCATCATTAGTTACTACTATGTCACCTAGAGAGTCTACTAACATTTTATCCATACCTTTAGGACCGAGAGTTGTTCTTACAGTTTCTGCTAGAACTTTACCTGCTAAGATATTCATTCTTTGAGCATCTCTACCTAAAAATCTGTTAGTACCTTCTGGTAATATTAATACTTGTTGGCCACCTTGGCCGCCTAATTGAGCCACTATACATCACCTCATATTTTTTAATTTACTATATTATCAGTGGGTTAGAGGTTATATAAATACTTAACCCATAAGAAATAGTGTAAAAATAAAAAAATAATGACTTAGATTCCCATAAAGAGTAATCCTAGCCTTACAATTTATTATATATTTTAACTATAAAATTAAATCTCTTTATAAAAAATATTTTTAATCATTAATATTTTAGGGCAATTTAACATTATTTAACCAGAAATCTTGTATAGATTTCGCCACGTTAATAAACTGATTTAGATCGACTGGTTTAGTTAAGTAAGCGTTGGCGTGGTTTTTATAAGTTCTTGTTATGTCTTTTTCTGCATTGGAAGTGGTTAAAATAACGATTGGAATTGATTTTAAAGCTTCATCATGTTTGATTTCTTTTAGAACATCGCATCCACTTTTTAGGGGTAAGTTAAGATCTAATATTATAAGTTTAGGTCGGTTTGCATTAGAGTATTTCCCTTCCTGGTTTATTATTTGCATTGCTTCCATTCCGTCAGATGCAACTGTCAGATTATAGTTAATTTCAGCATCTTTAAATGCTTCAATTATAAGTCGAACATCACCAGGATTATCTTCAACCAGTAGAATATCCACTGGATAATTATTATTATACATTATAACTAATATCTCCTATAAAAAAAAGTTACATACATGATAAAATTATTAAACAATTTTTTATTATAAATATTACTCTAAAATCTATAAAATATTTATTATGTATAAAGGGTAGTTTTATTTAATTTAACGATATGCACGTGGTTACAGATTCTTTTATTATTTTCTAAAGGTTTTAACCATAAAAAAATATTAAAAAAAAATGTTCAATAGCCTTTATTAAAATTAGGATATTACAGTAATTGGAACCTTTGATTCTTTAACTACTTTATCTACAGTATTTCCGGTTACAAATTTTTCTAATCCATGTTTACCTGATTTACCAATCACCACTTGGTCCACGTCTTCGTCTTCAATGGTTTTGAGTATTACATCTGAGGGCTTGCCTTTTTTCATTAAGGTAATTAGATTTACATTAGTACATTTACCAGCACATTGTATTTTTTCCAATTTTTCTTTGAAACTTTCAACGGCCTTTTCTCCTTCATCTTTTAATTGATCACTCAACTCCTTTCTTAGGTCTTTTGATGGAACTGCTTCCAGATAACCCTCACCTCTTTCCATTCGATCACCTTGACTGGTGTCAACAACATATAAAACAATTATATCCATATTTCCATCTTTAGCAAGTGATATTGCATATTCTCCTGCTTTTTCTGCATTTTTTGAGCCATCTGTAGGTACTAATATTTTCTTATTCATCTAAATTTACCTCCTAAAAAAAAATTAATAAAATTATTACAATCTTTGAAAACAATTATATCACAGTATTATTGTATTATGTTAAAGCTTACCCTTAAATTTTTCTCTATTTTTTTAAGAAACTTGAATAAAGAAAATTTAATATAATCCTTTCAAAATAATAACACAACTTATATATGTTGTAAATTATAAATACAAATTAATTAATTGTACAAGTTAAAAAGGTTGTATAATTAAATTACAACTTATAAATATTGTATAAAAATAGACTCATTTAATGAGGGGACAATTGAATAATTATGCCAAAAAAATTATTTGTATTATTAGGGGATGTTAAATCCTCACGTGAAATAAAAAATAGAAAATTATTCCAGGAAAAATTAATTAAAGTATGCAATGAATTAAATCAGGAATATCAACAGAATTTATATGCTGATTTTAAAATTTTAAAAGGATTAGATGAAATAGGAGGAGTATTAACAGAAACATCATCCATTTATAAGATAATAAGTAAAATAACCAATCAAATATATCCAAATACTATTCGATTCATATTAGTCCGGGATTATATAGACACTGCTTTGAATAGTAAAGATGTAACTAGAATGGATGGTCCAGCATTTCATAAGGCATCGGAGAGGATGAAGTTATTAAAAAAATCTAAAACTTTTTTTGACATGGTAACTTATAATGAAACAATTGATAGCAGTCTAATTATAATGATTAATTTAATGTTATTATATAAAGAAAGATGGACTAAAAAACAGCGTCAAATAATAGAAGAGTATGAAAAAACATTAAATCAAAAAAAAGTAGCCTTCAAATATAATATAACTCAACAAGCTGTATCTAAAGTTATCAATAACACTAAATGGAAGAATATTAAAGATTTAGAGAATCAGTTAAATCAAATAATAGGTAAATTAGGTGTTCAATTAAAATGAGTATCATAATTGATTTAATAATAGTAATTTTAGGATATCTAATATTATTATCAACAAGTGGATTAATTGTGAAATTCATTCTAAGAAGAGTTGAACATGAAAAAGGCCAAGAAATTGCAAGTAAAGCCGAATTAGACACGGGATTCATCATAGGTAAATGTGAAAATATTTTAATAGTATCATTAGTATTAGTTAATGCATACACTGCATTAGCTTTAATATTCACAGCAAAAACAATAATCCGAGCAGAAGACATTAAAAAGAATTCATTATATTACTTAGCAGGGACCATGATCAACGTAACCTATTCAATAATATTCGGGATAATCATCAAAACACTAATAGGTTTATAAAAATAAATTAAATAGTTCACATGGGAAGTTTTCCATATTTCCAGTGAATAGGAAATAAATATAATAAAATAAACTAATCATAGTCATCCACATTTTTACTTGAGTATTGAATTAATTTAATATATTATTAATATTAATTCTTATATAGAATAATAATAAATAATATTCAAATATTTAAGAGAAGGTAGATTTTTTAATGAAAATTGAAATTAAATACTGTCCAAACTGTGGATCAAAAAATATAAAATGGGTTAATCCCGTAATGTGGTAATTATGGATATGTTACGACTGCGGATACGAAGGACCAATAATTATAGACGATAAAGAATTAGCCGAAGAAATCAGAAAAAATTACTTGGAAAAGAATCAAAATGAAGAATCATAAATAAAAAAAAATATTTATTTTAAATTTATTAGTATTATATAAGTGATTATTATTCTTATTATAGAAAATATTCAGTGGATTGGTAAATGTAAACCAGTAATGTAATTTCCCAGTGATACAGTAATATTCGCTTCAATAATCGCAGCAATAAAGATTAAAATTACAGCAATTATCAACAATGCAAAGGAATCCTCAAGTTTCCAATAATGCACAGTAATAGATGTTTCTTTTATAATACTTTTCAATACTCCCAAAACTAAGGTTGAAAGTCTAAAACCCGCCGTACCCGCTATAATAAAGCCAGGGATTTCCAATATACCATGAGGTAAAGTGTAGATAATAAAATCACCAACAGTAAGAACTCCATAATTACTGGAAATACCACCATGTAATAAAAATCCAATAAAGGCGCCATAAATAAATCCATTAAAAGCTAACGCTACAGCTGGAATTATAATAATTAATCCACCAAAATATGATAAAAACACAGCTTGAAGATTATGCATGAATAATGAAAGTGTAGTTAATTCAACATTAGTTTCACGAGCTAAATATGCTAAAAAATTTCTAGTAAAACCCAATAAAAAATAACCAACCATAATACCTACAAACAACGATGCGAAATAAATCACAATAGATATCACTAAGATTGTCTTATTCCGGTTATAAAGACCTTTAAAGTAACTAATGAGTTTAACCAGTAAATTATTATCTGAAATCATCCCAGACATGCATAAATACTCCCAGTTCTTAAAATAAAATTTTTTTAATGTATTAATTGTACTGAAAAAAGAGAAGATGTCGAATCATCCTCCTATTGCATTTCATATTGTTCCCCTCATTAGCTTTTTATGGGATGTTTAAGCCGGTAAAATAATTTCCCAAATGAACGGAATAATTAGCTTCAATAACTGCTGCAATACAAATTAAGACTATTGCTATTGCAAGCAATGCAAGGGAATCCTTAATTTTCCAATAATGATCACTTATCGGTTTTTCATTACCCATACTAGTTAATACCCCTATAACTAATGTTGCTAGTCTTAAACCTCCAGCACTTGCTATAATAAAGCTGGGAATTTCAAATATACCATGCGGTAAAGTGTAAATAATAAAATCTACGGGATTACTAACAAAATAATTGGGTAAAACTCCACCATGTAAAAAATATCCTACAAATGCTCCGTAAATAAATCCATTAAAAGCTAAGGCTCCTATTGGAATTATAATAATTAACCCACCAAAGTATGAAAAAAGTAAAGATTGAAGATTATGTAGTAATATTGAAAATGTAGTTATTTCAATAATCATTCCACGAAGTTTATTAATAATAGATGTTAAAAAATTTCCAGTAAAAGCTGTAGAGAAATAACCTATAAATATACCTATAAATAAGGATGCAAAATAAATAACAACTGCAATCAATAAAAGCTTTTTATTTCGATTATAAAGACCTACAAAAAAACCATAATACTTATTATGAATTTTATTATCTGGAGTCATAGTAGACATTACAATAAATCCCCCTATTTTCTATTTTAACCATTAGTATGGTATTAATAATATTAAACCCCCTATTTTTTTTAAAGATTTCAAATATAGAATTTAGTTATAATGATTGTTTTTTTGATGTTTTATAAAATAAGTATTAAAATATGTTCCATTGTAAAAAGCAAATTCAGTTAGATTTTATATATTTTATGTAGTACAAAAATAATAAATTTTTTTAAATAAATTCTAAATTCTTTTAATAATAATGTTATTCTTCTTAAAAAAATTATTTGTATCTTCAATTACTTATTATGATTCTTTCTTTTGAAAATTCACGAGATATCCATCTATATATGAAAATTTTAATAAAACTTATTCCTTTTTTTTAGTAATAAAAATTTCAGAATTAATTATTATTTTATAAATGTTTAATATTCTATAAATATTCTCTCTAGCCAATCAAAAATCACTGCTAACATTAAACTGGAATTAGCCACTTGACAATGAGCATCCGCACCCTCATCCTCCGTGAATATATGAATATCCTTCGGACCAGATACTTTATCATAAAATAATTTAGCTTGATTCATCGCCATATCACCCTCACCACTACCCACTAATGTTAAAGTGGGTGTAGTTATATTATCCAATAAATCTACAATATTAAATTCTTTCATATATTCTCTAACTTCTTTAAAGTTTCTAAACCCATAACGTCTCTCAAATGTTTCAATAGACCATTTGGCTTTAGGATAAACTTTAAACATTTCCTCATAATCCTTCACATCTACCGCTTCTAACTCATTAACTCCTGGAAACATGCTGAAATAACTGTAAATATCAACTATTGGCGTGTCAATTATACAGGCTTTAATTCTCTTCTCAAAAATAATGGCTCGACTAACAAAATAACCACCTAAACTCAACCCTAACAAAGCTAAACGTTCATCATCCACATCACTACGTGAAATAGCATAATCAACCACTGCTTTCACCGGTTTCTCATAATCCGGGATGAAATGATTTTCTGGGTAAAGATGACTAGGACCCGCTTGCCCTGGTCCCTCAAAAATTAATGCATTATAACCACGTTCAGTAGCACTTAAACCTAAAAAATATAGTTCTTCACTAGTGCCGTCAAAGCCTGTCATTAAAATCAAAGTGGGTCTAGGCTCATTAGTATTGAGGGGTGATATAAAATAGCCTATCAAATTCATATCCTCAAAAGGAATCTCTAATACCTCTAAAGATGTTGTAGGGGATAATTTACCAGCTTCTTGAAGACAATACCTACTCTTTAACCAATTCATCCGCCGATCAGGTGTTGAAAAGAAACCATAATACTCGGCTGAGCGATAATACATGGATGCTCTTAGAAATGCTTCCCGAGCACTAACCCGTTGACCCTTATTCAGGTAATCCACAGCTTCAGATTCTACTAATGCTGCGGTTTCATGCCATTCCTTAACCCAACTAACTTGATCACCATCCTTAATCCGTTTAGCGGTACTCAGACATTCACCGATAGATGCACCATTATTATAATGACTACCCATAACTCTTAAAAACTGGAAATCAAATTCCTCATCATCAAAAAGATTAAACCGCACACTAGAACGTTTCACTTCACTCATAACAAATTACACCCCATACACCCTTTAAATTAATATTCATAAAATATAGATTTTAAAGATTAAAACTTCATTTTATTTAATATATAAATAAAAGGTAATAAATTTTATTTATTAATGAAAATTAACGATAATTTTTTCTAAAAAAAAAATGTTTTAATGTAATATATTATAATACATTATAGAAAATCATTTTTATAACTTTTTTTCAAAAGATTCTAAAAATATAAATAAATAAGTATTAATTGTTAGTATTTTTTTACTTTAATTTCCTATAATTCTTTAATTTTAAATTTAATTGATTAAAATCTTTTTTACTTAGTTAATGATTCAGTCTATTATTGTAAGTGAATTTAGGGATTGATATACATTAACAAGTAATATTGAATCAGCCATCTATTGGTATAAGAGTCTTAATTAAGGCTTCATTGGTTAAAAAAAGAATCAATAGAATATATTGATTAAATGTAATTTCAATCTCTTTTAATAAGGTCTTAAATCATTAAAACAACTCTAAAACGTCCA
>Ga0187851_10001862_pt1 | contig 19484 bp, 20 predicted proteins | sample June2016WEW_6_10_FD_132997 | JGI IMG/M metagenome (GOLD analysis project Ga0187851, IMG submission 132997) | Peatland microbial communities from SPRUCE experiment site at the Marcell Experimental Forest, Minnesota, USA - June2016WEW_6_10 | ecosystem: Environmental > Terrestrial > Soil >...
CTAACCTGACAGCATGTCCGGGTGGATTCATCAAGTGCATTGGGGTGACGCGCCCACATGGGTTGGAGCGGTCTTCCTGGGCGCTGCGGCCTTGACTGGCTTGTTCCAGCTCGGTCGGCAACGTAAAGAGCTGGGCGCGGTTCGCCTAGACCTTCAGAAGCTGGAGCTTCAGAACGAAGAGCTCAATCTTCAGCTCGAGCCCGAGCGGATTGCAGCACGCCGGAGTCGGCGCAAGCAGGCCGAGCAGGTGGACTGTTCCCGACGCGAGGATCAAATCCGACTTGAGGGGAACGCCACGGGGCCAAGCGCCTGGGACTATCTGCTGGTCACAAACACGAGCGACGAGCCGATCCGCACCGTGAACGTATCGTTCGGCGGCGAGGGACCCTTTGGCGTTGGACACCTCGAGCGGCAAGCAGATGGGCTGGTCCTCGTTGGACGGGTGGACTGGCCCGTCCCGGTTATTAATCCCGGTGGAGAGTGGTGCTTCCTACAGCCCGGGAATGTTGACCCAGGAAACGCGGCGGTGCTTGTCCGCTTCGACGACGCAAATGGAGTCCGCTGGCAAGCCAACCTCGTTGGGCAGCTCGATGGGGCCCATGATGAGACCCCAGAGGACCGCTGGTAGCGGGCCGCGCATCGTGTCACAAACATGGGGCATGAACAGATCGCCCGGCTGAACTCTGACAACCGAGAACTTTCAGGCTGGCTAGTCACGCCGATCGCGAACTCCCGCAATTGTCAGTATCAGCGACGCGCCGACGCCCGGCTGGTCAGGCACCGGCCACTGCGTCCGCGGGTGGAGGGATCGCCTCGGGATCGTCGGCGACGACATAGACGACCTCGATGCGTTCGGTAAGTTTGCGGATGTCCTCGTCGGTGATGCTGATCGCGGGCGACCGGTTCTTCAAGATCATCCGCAGCTCGCGAGCGGGCCAGAAAAGCCGGTCATGGAACGCGCTGAAGCTGCGCCCGCTGACTCTGGCGTACTCCAGGACCTGGTCCACGTACCGCTTTCCGTCTGTATCCCGGCGTACGGTCGAGACAGCCAAGTCCAGATCGCCGAGCAGGTCGACCACAGGATCGAGGTAGCTGCCGAACACGACGATCTCCGTGACCGTCAGCAGCCGGGCCGGGTCGGCGTTGTAGGCGCGGGCACGCTCGATGACCTGACCCAGGAGGCGCGTAGCGGTTGCCCGGCTGATCGGCTTCCCGAAGCTCGCGTTCGCCAGCGCGTTGCCCTTGACCGTGGTCGCCCACCAGTCGTCACCTGCGCCATGCGCCAGCCCGCCGCGCTCGACGTATCCTGCTGCTTCGAATGCACGCATCTCGTCCCGGGCAGCGTCCTGGCTCACGCCGAGGATGTCGCACGCGACCTCGACCGGGCGGTCGTCGAAATAGGCACGCACCAACTGCCGCGCTGTCGGCGCGGCGAGGCCGCAGATCGTGTCGTCCTTCGAAACCCGCACCCTGACTCCTTCAAGCGCCGCACCGGGTCACGGTAGCAGCCGCATCTGTGGGCTACCTGCCGGAGGCAACGAGGCGGCCCCGCGCAGCGACAGGATTCTCATGGCGCCCGCCGTCGTGCAGCGAAATATCACCACGCGGCTCTGGCGCGGCTGGAGGCTGACCCAAACCGCGTGGCGTAGCCCTGGTTGTAGAAGTCTCCGGTCCCAACACACAAGCAACACAAGTCCGGGTCCAGGAGGGGTCCAACACGCCGGTAACACGAACAACTGTTGGATGTGCTGGTCTTCCACGCCGATGCACCCGGCGGCGCAATCGCCGTGCCTCGCCGGGCCCACAGAAGCCCCACAAGCCCTTGCTTCCGGAGGGCTCACCACGGGAAGCCCACAGACGAAACGGGACTACGCGGCACACGGCGGCACACCCGCTATGATGGCGACGTAGGCCCATTGACCAGCACCTATGCCAGTGAGCTGGGTTGTCACGATGGTGATGAGATCATGGTCCAAGGGGCGACGGAACCTCTTGCGCAGCAGCACTGAGCGTTCGCGCTGGTTGGCGCACAGCCGGGCCGCCAGCTCCAGCTCGGCGCGCGCTTCCGGCCGCCGGCAGAGCCGGGCCAGCAGCTCACCGCGTACGGTCGGAACCAAATGCGAACCGGGGAGCGGGTCCAAGGCGATCAGCTCGTCCACGACGGCCAGGGCTCGCGCCGGCCCCGAGGCCATGGCCACGGCGACGGCCCGGTTGAGCTCGACCACCGGCGAGGGCGCGACCCGGCCGAGCGCCTCGTAGAGCACCACGATTCGGTCCCAGTCGGTCGCCTCGACGGAGGGCGCCGACGCGTGGGTGGCCGCGATCGCGGCCTGCAGGCCGTAGGGACCGAGGCCGCGAGTCGATGCCTTGGCCAGCGCGGCCAGCCCACGGCGGATCGCCGAGAGGTCCCACCGCCGCCGGTCCTGGTCCTCGAGCAGGACCGGCGAACCGTCCGGGCCGGTCCGGGCCGGGAAGCGCGCGGCCGTCAGCTCGCACAGCGCGAGCAGGCCGTGCACCTCCGGCTCGCCCGGCTGCAGCGCGGCCAGCGTGCGAGCCAGCCGGATCGCCTCGTACGCGACTTCGGCGCGCAGTAGCCGAGAGGCCGCCGCGGCGCTCGGCGAGGAGGCCAGGAACACCCGCCGCTCAGTCCCAGCCAGCATTATCGGCATTGTCATCGTGACCGGCGTTTTCTACCTGCTCGTCATTTGCGCGGAGACATTTGGCGTGGGGCGGCGCGGCATCCCCGCCTTCATCCTGCAGCCCAGCCCGCTGGGGTACCTCGCCAGCAAGTACTGGTCGCCCTCGGCGCTGTGGCGACAGGGCACGCGGAGTTCAGCGCCCCGTTAGCGGTAGATTGCGCAACGACCTGCTGGGGCAGGTGATGACGACCGCGGAGGAGCCAGATGTCTGGACCGTCAGAGGGGACCGGGTTGATCGCTGCTGATTTCAGCGACCGCACTGATTTCACCAATGCGGACAGGGGGTTCATCGGCGCGCTGGAGCCGATGGTCATCAAGGCTGCGGACGGCCGTGTGGTCTGGGACATGGACTCCTGGGGGTTCCTGGACGCGCCCTGCCCGGACACCGCTAATCCGAGCTTGTGGCGGCAGGCCCAGCTCACCGCCAAGCACGGTCTGTATGAGGTGACTGACGGCATCTATCAGGTCCGTGGTTTCGAGATGTCCAACATGACGCTGGTCGAAAGCGACCACGGGGTCATCGTCATCGACCCGCTGATCTCGGCGGAGGTCGCCGCCGCGGCGATCGCCTTGTACCGGCGCCACCGCGGCGACCGTGAAGTGACGGCGGTCATCTACACACACGCCCACCTGGATCACTTCGGCGGAGTCCTGGGCGTAGTCGATGCTGGCACCCAGGTCCCGATCGTTGCGCCGGAGCACTTCCTAGAGCACGCAGTGTCGGAGAACGTCTACGCCGGGGTGGCGATGTTGCGGCGCAGTTACTACTACGCCGCTCCCAGCCTGCCCAAGGACGCGACTGGCACGCTGGGGATCGGGCTGGGCGCGGGCGGGTCCACCGGCACACCCGGCCTGATCGCGCCGACCCTGGACGTCACCCGCACCGGCCAGGAGGAAGTTCTCGACGGGGTCCGCATCGTCTTCCAGATGACGCCCGGCACCGAGGCTCCCGCCGAGATGAACTTCTACTTCCCGGATAAGCGGGTGCTGTGCATGGCGGAGAACGCCACGCATAACCTGCACAATCTGCTGACTCTGCGTGGCGCCCAGGTCCGTGACCCGCGGATCTGGTCCCGTTACCTGGCTGAGGCGATCGAGCTGTTCGCCGGGCAGTCGGATGTAGCGTTCGCCTCGCACCACTGGCCTACCTGGGGCACCGGCGAGATCGTCAGCTACTTGACCCAGCAACGGGACGTCTACGCCTACCTGCATGACCAGACCCTGCGGCTGATCAATCAGGGCTACGTCCACAGCGAGATCGCCGAGATGATGGAGCTGCCGCCGGAGCTGGACCGGGCCTGGCACGCCCGCGGCTACTACGGCTCGGTGAACCACAATGTCAAGGCGATCTACCAGCGCTACCTCGGCTGGTATGACGCCAACCCGGCGCACCTATGGCAGCATCCTCCGGAGGCCGCCGGGACTCGGTACGTGCAGGCTTTCGGCGGCGTCGAGGCGACGGTGGCCAAGGCGAAGGAGTTCTCCGATCAGGGTGACTTGCGGTTCGCCGCCGAACTGGCCAGCCACGTCGTCTTCGCCGAGCCAGACAATGACGCCGCGCGCGACCTCCTCGCCACGATCCTGCAGCAGTTGGGCTACGGGGCAGAGAACGCGACCTGGCGCAACAGCTACCTCACCGGCGCCAGCGAGCTGCAGTCGGGCAAGATCGAGCACACCGAGGTCAGCAGCGCAGGCCTGGCCCCGGCGCTGACCATCATCCAGCTGCTCGACTCGATCGCGATCCGGATCAACGGCCCGAGAGCCTGGACCGAGCACCTGTCGATCAGCTGGCACTTCACCGACACCCACGAGAACTACTGGATGGAACTCAGCAACGGGGCGCTCATCCACTACCCCACGCAAGACAACAGGACGGCGGATCTGACGGTAACCCTGACCAAGCCCCAGCTGCTGCAACTGCTGGCCACCGGGAAACCTGACGGGATCGACATGTCCGGTGACCTCGGCGTCGTGCAACGATTGATGTCACTGACCGACGACCCCGACCCCGACTTCGCGATCGTCACGCCCTAAAGCCCGAAGCTCCTGCATCGGCAGGGCCATCCAGAATCGGCTGATCTGCATTCCACAGCAGGTTCCAATTGGTGCAACATGCAGCGCACGGAAGCGATCTGCGCTCAGCGAGCGGTACGGGCGTTCGACGCTTGCTCACTTTGCGTGACGACCCCCGGCCCGACTTGATGGCTGCTGGTTGCGGGACGACTGCCTCAGATTCGGCGTCGGCGCAATCGCCGTGCCCGTCCGTGCCTCGCCGGGCCCCACAGAAGCCCCACAAGCCCTTGCTTCCGGAGGGCTCACCACCGGAAGCCCACAGACGAAACGGGATTACGCGGCACACGGCGGCACAGTCGCTATGATGGGGGTGTAGGCCCATTGACCAGCACCTATGCCGGTGAGCTGGGTTGTCGCGATGGTTTTGAGATCTTGGTCCAAGGGGCGACGGAACCCCTGAAAAGCGGAAGGTCGGCGGTTCGACCCCGCCCCTGACCACCAGCTCTGAACAGCCAAAACGCCCCGGCGGATCTCTCCGACCGGGGCGTTTGACGGCAACGGTGACGGCAACCGGTGGCTGTCTGGCTAGGCCAGTGCTTCGCCCAGCTTGCCTAGTGCCCTGCGCTTCTCATCAAGCGATGTGTGGGCGTAGATCGTCATCGTGACTTCGATGTCGCTGTGGCCAACGATCTCCCGCACCATGTCAGGGGCCACGCCCAGGTGCAAGAGTAGCGAGACACACGTGTGCCTCATGTCATGAAACCGGGTGCTGGTCAGCCCGGCCGTGGTACGGATGCGGCCCCGGCTCCGGCGGAGGTTGTCGGGTTCCATCGGGGTGCCGATCCGGGTCGGGAAGACAAGCCCGTTCTCCTGCCATTCCGGCCAGGTGTCGGCCCGCTCGGTGAATTGCTGCCGCCGGTGCTCACGAAGCGCCTCGATGCACAACGGCGGAAGTGGGATCGTGCGTGCGGAGTCCTCGGTCTTGGGTCGTACGAACCGCAGTGCGTCGCCCACTCGTTGAAGCGTCTGCACCACTTCCAGGGTGCCCGAGTCGAGGTCGATGTCCTCCCAGCGCAGCCCGAGTAGCTCGCCTCTGCGCAGGCCAAGGCACAGCGCTAGCACGTAGAGCGCGTAAAGGCGTTCGCCCTTGGCCGCCTTGAGGACGCGGCGCGCCTGGACGATGGAGAGCCCGCGGTTGACGGTGTACTTCGGTGCGGTGACCTGGACCAATCTGGCTACGTTCCGCGGGATCACTTCCTCCCGGACGGCGGATTCCAGAGCGTTTCTCAGGACGGCGTGAATTGACTGGATCATGCGTACGGAGAGGTGTGACTCGCAACACTCGCCGCCTGGGCGTGCGCAGCCTTGCGGCTCCTCACGGGCGGCGTCAACGCCGTGTTTGCAGCACAGGCACTGGGCCCGGATACGGGTGATAAAGAGCCGCGCATCGCGGGCGGCCAGCTTGGCCAGGCGCTTGTTGCCCAGCTCAGGAATCAGGTACAGGCGGACCACGCCTTCATACCCCTGGTAGGTCCTGGGCTTCCGTTCGGGCTTGACCACATGCTCCAGCCAGTACACGAGGTACTTCGCGAGGGTCCAGCTCTCCGCGGCCGCCGGGATGCCCTGGTCGGCCTGCTCCAGGAGCTTGGTCAGTTGGCGGCGGACATCTTCCCGGGTACGCCCGTACATGCGGACCCGTTTGTTGGTCCCAGCCGTGGTCGGGACGAACGCCGCGCCTTCGTATCGGCCGTCCTTGCGCTGGTAGATCGTCCCTTCGCCGTTCGCTCTCTTGCGGCTGCGGGACTTGTGCCCGTTCGGGGCTGGGCTGTTCCGGCCGTGCGGTTCGTTCGGCGTGGCGGTAGCGGTGCTGGTCATCAGGCAGCCAACTCCTTTAGGTGTTCGAGGCATTCGGTCAAGGCATCGAGGGGGACGAGGCGGCGACGGCCGATCTTGATCGTCTGGAGCTGGCCAGATCGGATCAGGTTGTAGACGCTCCACCGGCTGACCCGCAGCTGGGCGGCGGCCTCGTCGATCGTGAACAGCGTTACGTCCACAGGCCGTCACCTCCGCGTCCGGCGAAGTGCCAGTCCGTGATGGTGAGCGTGGTGTCGCCGTTGAGGTCGGGCAGGAGCCCGGCGGCTTGGGCGGTTTCGCGCTGATGGGTGGCGCGGTCGGCGCGGAGTGTGCCGAGGGTGGTGGAGTAGGCGCGGCTTTTGGTGGAGAAGTGGCCGCCGAAGCCGAGCATGTGTGCCCAGGCGGCCAGGTGCATGTCCTCGAAGGCGGGGAGTTTGGCCAGGTGAAGGCATTCGGCGATATGGCGGCGGGCGTGGTCGCGGACGGGCAGCTCGGCGAGCTGGTCGGCCGGGGTGATCCGGCGGTCGAGGGTGCCGGTGCATTCGGCGGCTTTGGTGGCGTACTTGGCGACGTACGCGGCGACCTTGGAATCGGTCAGGTCCCCGGTGGTGGTGACCGGGCGGGTGTCGAGTTCGCGGCCCCAGGCCAGAGTCCGGGCGGGCACTCCACAGGCGGCTGGGGTCTCGACGTGGACGGTGCGGGCGGCCTGGGCGATGGCGCCGGTGAGCAGGCTGAGGGTGGCCCAGGCGGGCGGGGTAGTGACCGGTCCGGCAGGGCCGTCGAGGCGGATGATCGCGTGGAAGTGGACGACCCCGCGGCGCTGGTATTCGGCGACCTTGGCGTAGGAGAGCCGGGCCTGGGCGGTGAACGCCTTGCCGGTGAGCCCGGCGTGGCGGGCGAGGGTGCGGCGCAGGGTGATGGTGAAGCGGCGCCACAGTTCGGGGGCGCAGGCGTTGAACAGGACCGAGCCGGTGTAGTCGTAGCAGTCCGGGCACAGCGGTTCGCCGTGCTGGTCGTCATCGCGGGCGTGCTTCTGCGTGCAGGACATGCGGACGCCGTGAGGGCAGGCCACGGCGTTTCGGCGTGGATGGCAGGCCAGTGCCTTGCCGTCGCGTTCCCGGCAGGCGTGGACTGGGCCGAATGATGGTGCGGTGAGGGTGGTGAAGACGCACGGGTGCTGGGCGACGGTGGCGGGGATGCCCTTGCCGCCGGTCAGCCCGGCGCGGATGAGCTGGTAGGTGTCGGCCCGGTAGACCTGAGCGCAGGGCGGGCACCGGGAGGCGCGGCGGGTCTTGCACGCGATGGGCAAGATGCCGCCGGGTTCGTGGACGGTGGTGTAGCGGTGGAGCAGTTCGCCGGTAGCGCCGTCGATGTGGTCGACGCGGCCACGCAGCAGGACGGGTTGCAGGCATCCGCCGGGGTGCCGGACGCTGCCTGCCGGGGTGGGGTCGGTGGGCAAAGGTGGTGCTCCTCTCGTCTGCCCGTGCGGGCGGGGGTGGACGAGCGGAGGCGAACCGCAGCCAGGCGCGGGAGGTAATCGGGCGGGGGGTTCAGCGGTGCTCTGCCGCATGGGGCCTGGCCAGGGTGGCTGCCGCTCAGGCGCTGTCATGTGGGGCTGGTGGCACCGTGACCAGGCACCCGGTGATTCACCGGCCCGGCGTGTCCACGGCCATCCCTCGATGAGGGGAGGGCTCAATGGTCCTCGACGCCACACGTACCCAAAGTACGTGCCCAATACACTCGATATCAGCTCAGTTTCTGGCGGTGAGCCGTCCCGCGAGGTCGCGCAGCTCACTGGCGGGCGGGTCTTGCATCGTGACCAGGTCAGAAACGAGCAGCCGGACCAGCTCATGGCTGCGGACCTGTTCCGGGGTGATCTCCTCGGCCTCACACAGCGCGGCGACCGCCTCAGTGACCTGCCGGCGCTGCGCGTGCGCACGGGCCACATCGATAAGCATCCGGGCACGCCGCTCGGCGGACAGCCCCGCGGTGTCCACCGTGGCAGCGACCCGCAGAGCCCGGCCCGCATCGCCGAGTTCGACGGCGACCGCGATCTCATACAAGCCGACGTTGGCCGGGCCGAACTCGGTGTTGTAGTCGTTGCGGCCCTCGCCGAGCTGCCCGGCGATCTGGCTGGCCCGCTCAAGCTGGCCATAGGCGGTGCCGGCGTCGTTGAGCCGGGCGGCGATGACGGCGCGCTGCAAGGTCAGGCCGCCCTGCAACGACATGGCCTGCTCGTTGCCCTCGTCCGCCATGGGCGCGAGTGCTTCGGCGGCGGTGCGGGCGGTCTCCTCGGCCTGGCCGTAGTGGCGCGCGGCGATGAACACGAACACGAGCCGGTACGCCCCGGCCGCCACCAGCAGCGGATCACCTGCCCGTTCGGCGGCCGCCATGGCCCGGTCAGCGGCGATCCAGGCCACGTCAGGTTCACCGAGCTTGGCCAGCGCGGCCGAGCAGGCCTGGTATGTCGTGGCCAGCAGCTCGAACGCTTCAGCGCGATGCTTTTCGGGTGCTGTCCGGGCGGCGGTTTCCAGATCGGGGACCAGGCCGTGCAGCAGCTCGGTCAGCTCGGTGTAGCGCCCGGCGTGTGTCAGGTCCCACGCCTTGGCTGCCTTGCCGCGGAGCGTGCTGATCGCCGGTGCGCGCCCGCCGCCAAGCATGCCGCGGAGCATATGAGCGCCAGACAGGACCAGCCGCAGTTCCCCAGCGCCCGGTGGCTCCTCGGTCACCGCGGCGACCACGGGTGCCTCCGCGGCCAGTTCCGCAAGCGGGATGTCGAGCGCGGCGGCCAGGGTTTCCAGCACGGACATCCGGTCGACCCTGCGGACGCCGCGTTCCACCTGGGACACCCAGGCCACGGATCGGTCGATCATCCGCGCCAGCTCAGGCTGGGACAGGCCCCGGCGACGCCGCTCGGCGGCGATCTTCCGGCCAAGCGCCCGCTGATAGTCCGGTGTGCTCAACCGCCTGTGCCTTTGCCTGTCTGCAGGGTCAGCCAGTCCACCTCGGTGCTGGCCAGGTACTGGTCCCGCTCGGCCAGGTAGCGGCGGGTGGCCGGGGACGCCTCATGGGCGTCGAACGCGGCCTTGTCCCGGTACAGCTCGTAGAAGATCCGCTGCAATGGCTGGCCTTCCACCAGGTGGGTGGCATACACGAGGGTTCCCGGCTCGCCGGCTTTGATGGCTTCGACGGTCTCGGCTACCAGCCGGTCGTAAGCCTCGGCACTTGCCTCGTCCTTGCAGGTGAAGCGGACGCACAGACCGAACATCAGTCTCCTCCAGGTCGCGTGACGCCATGCTCGCACTCAATGTGCGGCGCCAGTACACGAAGTGTCACGTACTTATTGTACGTGCCAGTTACCCAGAGTACGCTCAGCGTCACCGAGGTCGTAGGCCAGCCCTAACGAGCGAGGACCGATGAACCCTCCAGCGCCCAGAGCGCTCGCGTTACGCACCACTGGTGTCACCTACCCAGGTACACCCGAGCATGTCCGCGCAGTCCGCGCCGACCTGCGGCCACTACTCCGCGGCTGCCCCATGGCGGACGACGTGATCCTCTGCGCCTCCGAACTCGCGGCCAACGCCGCGATCCACAGCCACTCACGCCTGCCCGGCGGCACCTTCACCGTCCGGGCCAAGATCAGCCCAGGCGACTACGCCTGGATCGAGGTAGAAGACAACGGCGGCCCCTGGACTCCCGCCGTCAGGAACCCAAGCCAGCATCACGGGCTCGACATCGTCCGCGCCCTCGCCAGTGAATACGGGATCGACGGCGACCAGGACGGCCGCACTATCTGGGCCCGCTTCGACTGGACCGAGTGATGGCCACCAGGCTCACCGGCAATCCCGACCGATGGACAGCCGTTGTCGATGGCCAGCGGTTGCGGGAACTCCGTCACCAGCGAGCGCTGTCCCAGGTCGAGCTGGCCAAGCTGGCGGGAGTCAGCGCGCACACGGTGTCCAAGCTAGAAGGGCAGCCAGCCTCTTGCTGCCGCAGCCGGACCCTGGCCCGGCTCGCAGCCGCCTTGGGTGAATCTCCCGGCACGATCGCGGCAAGCATGGCTCAGCGCTCGGACTGGCACGGCGGGATCCGTCGCCCTGTGAGGATTTTCTTCACTGTCATCAAGGGCGCGCCTGCGGCGCGCCAGCCGTCCGGCCCGATGGGCCGGATCGCGCGCAGCAGCGCGAAGCCACCCGGGAAAACGTGACTGGCACATCGAGCACCACCGGGCCAGAGCGGGAGAGCGGTCGGCAACCGCAGACTGTGGGGCGGCGGCCTGCGCGCCCTGCCGGGCGGAAGCCCTACGGGCGCGGCGCCGCGCGCCGGTCAGCTGGCCCGCACCCGCAGGCCGGTGGCGCAGGCTCTAACGCCGCCCGGTGAACGCGCCTGCGTAATCTGACCGGGCCGTCCTCCTCGCGCCGGGCATCCTGTCGCCGCGCAACGATCACCGTCAAGGGCGCGCCGGGGGCGCGTCGCTGACGCGATGGCGCAAGCGCCACCCTTGACACTGATCTTCCACGGCAAGACCTCGGCACCTATCGGAAGGACGGACCGGACTCGACTCGTCCCCCTCTTACCGCTGTCACTGACGCGATGACGCAAATGCCATCCCTATTACGTGGAGCAGCGAGCCAGGACCGCCTGATGCGCCATGGCGCGGGCCTCTCCGACCGCCGTACAGTGACGGCCATGCGAAACCCCCGGGCGGATGACCACGAGGACCAGGCCCGGCGTGCATTCTTGGCGAACATGAGAACTGTCCCCATCTGAACGGCTACGGCAGCATGCTCAACCTGCGCCGACTCCGCTTTGAGCCCGGTACGTTGCTGTGCAAGTGCGACTGCCATTCCTCCTGTCCACTCACCGGCAAACGGGCGTTCGCGCGGGAACAGACCTGGCACGAGTCGTGCACCTGCCCAGCGCCGAAGATGAGCGCCCCAGGCGAGATCCGGCCGGAGTCCCGCACTGACAGTCAACCGCTTCTTGACAGTCAATCGGCGAGCAGCCACATAGTGACCGTGCCACTCCCGTGCCAGAACGGGGAGCGAATCAGGGGTTCTCATGGCTACACGCGGACCAGCGTAACTCGTCGTGACCTGGGAGACAGCAGGTCGGGAAATGGGCGGGAACGATCTCCTAAACAATAGGTCGTTGACCGTTTATGCTCTACAGATCACTTGTCGTCGTCCAACCAAGCGAGGTAGAGGCTAAGCGTAAGCATGATCTCGTTAATGAGATTGGTGCGGTCCCGGTACTTCGCGACCATCGGCCCATGGCTCGACGCACACCCGCCGGAATCGTCCGCTCGTATCGCTTCGATATCCAGCCGAGGCCGCCGATGCAAGGCCGCCCCACCGTGATACCGCCAGACAGGTCCCCGGAACCGCGCTGTCACCATCCCAGCGGGCCGCTCGACCGATATTGATCCGGTCGCGATCAACCGCTCGGCATGTTCGTGCAGCAGATCTGCCTCCGCATCGAGCAGATCCGACCACCGGCGGTCGAAAGCATCGCCCGAGTCAGGTTCGTCGCCTTCGCGCTCGCGATCCTCTTCCACACAGAAGATCATGACAGCGGCTACGCGCAAGTACAGGCCCAGGCGGTGCCCTATACCTGCGGGCCGCGCACGGCCACACACGGTGTGAACCTGGCGACCATCACAGGAATCCTCGGAGGCCTCGGCATATGCTTCGGCGGTTTCGCCATCTACCGAGACCAGCGTCGCTTGAATCGAGAGTGCGCGAGGCGAGTAACCAGGTGAGTAACGATCGCCGCCGTCAGCGACGGACGCCGGGGACGCCCATGGACAGCATTGCCAGGTCAGGAGCACTCCGGCCCTGGCAGTCCGCATCGCTAGTTGCCTTCGGGACGAAGAGGCCACCCGCACTGCCGAATCCGGCCGTAAGTGTTTAGAGCCAATGGCTGGTCTGCGATGTGTCGTACATCTACTTATGATGGTCATGTGAGTAAGGTGAGGGGCCCGATGCGGGAGCCGACATACTTCGTCCTGGCGTCCCTGCTGGATGGGCCCCTGCATGGTTACGCCATCATCCAGCGCACCGGGGAACTGTCAGGTGGCCGGGTCCGGCTGGCGACCGGGACGTTGTACACGGCGCTGGACCGCCTCACCGCTGAGGGCCATGTGGAGCTGGTGCGCGAGGAGATCGTCAATGGCAGGGTCCGGCGCTCTTATGGGCTGACGCCGCCTGGTGCTGGGGCGCTGCGGGCCGAGGCGGCGCGGATGGCGGAAGCCGCCCGCCTGGTTACGGACCGGGGCCGCGCTCTCCAGGTGGGCGGCGGTGCCCGGAAGGCGAGCCCTGCGTGACCCCGCTGGAGCGGCGCTGCCGCTGGCTGCTGCGCGCCTATCCTGCCTGGTACCGGCGCGACCGCGCCGGGGAGATGCTGGGCACCTTGCTGGAGGCCAGCGGGCCTGGCCAAAGCTGGCCTTCCCTCCGTGACGCGCGGGCGCTGGTCACCGGAGGCCTGCGCGTCCGGGGCTGGACCTGGTCGCTGTCGATGCTGTGGGTGGTGGCAGGGATTGTCGGCACTGGCTACGACTTTTACATCACCACCAAGCCATTCACCTGGGCTGACGTGAGCCTCGGGATTGAGGGGTGGAGCGCAGATCCTGTGGCCGTGCAGATCGCCGTAGTTCTGGCAACTGTCGGATCGTTGACTCTGCCTATCCCACTGCTGATTGCCGGGTTCGTCAGGTTTCGCGGCTGGCGGCCGCGCAACTTGCTCCGCATAGCTGCCTGGGCGGGGGCGTGGATTGCGGGCTTCGCGCTCGTATACCAGGCCGAGGTCTGGGGAGACTACCCAGCGAAATGCCCTGCGATCGGAGGCCCAGAGAACTGCCCTGCGATCGGCAGCCCTGCCGTGGTGAGCTGGGGCGAACTGGGAATCTGTGCCGCGTGGCTGGTCCTCGGAGCCGTGATGACCTGGATACTGGCCGGGCCAGCCCACCGTTCGGATGTGCCCGATACCAGCAGCAGACTCCCAAGCGCGAAAGGCAGCCGATTGCCCCCGGGGACCGATGATGTGCAAGCGTAGGAATCGTGCCCGGTCCGTGCCCGATTGGACGGTCATCCGACGGCAACGGTGACGGCAACGACGGCAACCGACCCCGACCGCCGACGCACCTCGGCGACTGTCCACGCTGCGGCAACGTCGCTGGCCTGGACATCTGTCACACCCTGAAAAGCGGAAGGTCGGCGGTTCGACCCCGCCCCTGACCACTCGAACCCAATTTTACCTGCGGAAACGCCGATTGCGGGAACGGCCGCTGGCTCCGCTCATTTGCGGGACCAGACGCAGTTATGAGTGTGGCGGCGCGGCGTCCCCCGGCAGCGTGATCAGCCTGCTGCGAGGGCGTTCCCGCTGGTCAGCGGCTCGCTCTAGTCTGATCTGGTCATAGAGGGCAGCCATCTGCCTGTCGTGCCGATGAGCGTCCGCTTATGTGCGCGCTTGTGGGGCGGGTGACGGCCGCGCGGCCGCTGAACGACCGCCTTTCGCCCGCCAGCTGTACGAGCATCTGTCCTTTCCTCCGCCCGAGTTGGCAGCGCGTCTCCTCGACGGGAGCTACGGCGGCGATCTTGCGCAAGACTTGCTGGCGATGCTCGTCAAGCATGATCACTGCGCCTTCGGCGCCGCCACGGCGGCCGGGCTCCGCCCGGTCCCTGACCCGCCCGGCCGCTCGCCACGGACATGGCAGCTATCAGGGAACAGAGCCGCTAGTCACGCACGCCCCCGCACTCCGCCAGAACCCCGCAAAACCCGCCTTGACACGGCCCCGCCCCTTCAGGGATGACACAAGGAGGCATCGTTCGATGCTGTTCGGGCAGGTGTCTCGCTCCGCGGATTGCCCCGCGGCAGGCCGTCACTGTGGGCTCTGATGAGGCGCAATTACTGCGAAGCCGAACTGGGCGATAGGTGCGATACATGCGCGATCAGCGGCCTTGCGCGCGACCCGGCGCCCGTCTGGCGTGCTGTGCCATACCCGGCACGATGACACCGTGAGCGCCCAGCCTGTCGAGCGCGAGGACCCGCTCGACCCACAGCGGATCTTGGACCAGTTGCCCGCAGACGAGCGCGCGTTCTTCCTGGATCAGTACCGGGAGGCGGTGGACAATGCCCGTGACCCGGTCGGCTGGAAGCAACTGCGGCGCGTCCTGCGGCTGTGGAGATTTCATGCCGACGCCGTCGGGGACCCCGGCTACCGGGAGGCGCTGGATGCTGCGCGCGGCCCGGTCAGTGGTGGCATGCCGCTGGAGGACGGCGTCCGCATGTACCGCCCGGCCTTGTGAGCTGGCGGCCGCGGCTGGAAGATCGCGCCCTGCGCCAGATGCAGGGCCTGCCGACTGAGGCTTTCGACATGCTGGTCCGGACGCTAGCCCGGATCTGCGATGAGCCGTATGATCCGGTGTTCAGCGCGCCCGTACCGCCCGTGCCGGGCAGGCGCGTCGCTGACCTGGGTGACTTCGGTTCTTCCGGCTATGTTGAACTGGAAACTAAGGCACACCTGCGTGAACCTGCGTTTGGCGATACTGAACCTCCATACCTTGTTCTCGGTCGCCAGATTGCACATTTCCCGTCGCGGTCCGCGAGGGACGGATCGCACGTGCTCCTGATCTGATCAGATCCGTCTCTGCGGGATGGTGCTGCCCCGGCTGGGGCCGGACGCGCACCTCGCTGTGGCGCCGCACCGCGCCCGGCCACTGGCAGGTATTCCACCACCAAGGCACCATCAGGACCCGCTGATAACGATGAGTACCAACCGCCACGAGCGGGCGCACTGTCATGCCGCATGTAGCCCGTCTTGGCCTCATGTACCAGCAGGGAGGGATGCCTCGGTCAGGGCGATAGAACCAGCATGCGCAATTGGTAGGCCTTGGTCCTCGGGCACAGTCTCGCCTGGGAATCCTCACGGTCAGGAACCCAGGGCGTTGCCATGTCCGAAAGACGCCCGCAGCGTATCGGTCAGCAATGCGACCAGCGCCTCGAGCTGCACGTCGGCTGAGGAGGAGACCTCTTGGTCCGACCCGTCCAGCGCCCGGGCGGCGAGCCCTGCCTTGCTGTCGATCAGCCCGGCGATCCGGGCGTCGATGGTCTGCGCGGCGATGATGCGCCACGCGGTCACTGGTTCGGCCTGCCCGATGCGGTGGCTGCGGTCGATGGCCTGGGTCTGCTCCGCGTCGGTCCAGGACATCTCGGCCAGCACGATGTTCGAGGCGACCTGCAGATTCAGGCCTACGCCAGCCGCGGTCAGCGAGCACACCGCGACCGCGACGTCCGGGTCGTTCACGAAGGCTTCGACGTTCGCCTGCCGCGCTGTGGGCGTCTGGCCGCCACGGATCGACGAGAAGCGTACCCCCTGCCGGGCGAAGATCTCTTCGGCGGCGTCCATCACGTCGACGTGCTTGGCGAAGAATACGACCTTGCCGGCGCTGCGGGCCAGCTGAGCCGCGTAGTCCGCGGCCAGTTCGGCCTTCGCCTGGCCGATGCGTCGCATCATGGTGAAGACGTTCTCGCCGGACTGCGCGCCCGTCGCCTCCTTCAGCTCCGACTGGGCCACCCGGCGGACGAGGTCGTGGTCGATGCCCTCGATGCCAACGTCGGAGGATCGGTTCGCGAGCGCGGTCTTGTACCGCGCCACCATCCGGCCAGCGAGGTCCTGTTCTGCCTCCCGGATCGACCGGCCGGCCCGTTCGTCCAGCTCAACGGGGAGGTCAGCGATACGGCGGGCGGGGATGTCGGCGGCCACGTCGAGCTTGCGCCGGCGCACGATGCCCAGGTCGATTACGCACTGGCGCGCCGCGGCGTAGAAGCTTCGGTCGGCAGGCGTCAGGCCGGTGTCCTCAAGCGCGTCCATCAGCTCGTCGAGGGGCTTGCTGTCGTCGATCCAGCCGAGGAACTGCCAGATTGCCCGGAAGTCCTCGATGTCGTTGATCAGCGGGGTGCCGGTCAGCGCCATCAGCAGGGGCCGGTCCGTACGGGACCTGATGCGGTCGGAGAGCGCGAGGACGTTCTGCGAGCGCTGCGAGGTCTTGTTCTTCGTGAAGTGAGCCTCGTCCACGACCATGCCGCGGAAGCCGAAGTCACCGAGCCAGCCCATGTGGCGGTCGAGAACCTCGTAGTTGAGCACGACGATATCGGCGAATCCGTCGACAGCCTCGCCGTCGCCCTGCACCACCGTGGCCGGGCGGTGGGGAGCCCAGCGGGCTGCCTCACGGGCCCAGTTGGTCTTGACGACGTTCGGCACGACGACGAGCAGCGGGTAGGCGTTCGCTGCCTCCGCGGCGAGCAGCGCCTGGGCCGTCTTGCCCAGACCCGGCTCATCGGCGAGCAGGAATGTCCGGTGACCGGCAGCGGCCGCGGCGACCAGCTGCCCCTGGTGCGGCATCAGTTCCAGGCCCGCCGGGGTGAACCGTTCCGCCGGCGCCGGGAGCGCCATGCACGCCGGGGCTCCCCCGCCGGCACGTTCGAAGGAACTCAGCAGCGGTCCGAGCAGCTCCCAGCCGGCCAGGCGGCGCAGACGGGAGGTGCTCCGCGGAACGGCGGAGAAGTCAGGGGCGAGAAAGGGGTTCGCCAGTTGCCGGGAGATCACCGGCTGCGGCACGATCCGCCGCTCCGAGCCGGCGGAAGCTGTAGCGGTCTCCGTAGGCGCGAGCTCTTCGCGCGTCGGCTCGATGCCGACGTCCCGCAGCATCTCCCGCTTGAGCGACCGGGCCGCCTCGGAGACGCCGGAGCCCTCGGCGAGCAGCGCCAGTAGCCCAGCGTCCTGGACGGCGGTCGTCGCGAGGATGGTCGCGACGCCGTCCAGGCGCTTGAGCTGCTCGGCCCGATGACTGTCGCTTCCGGCCGCCGCCCGGACGCGGGCACGCTCATCCCGCAGCAGCAGGGCGACGGCCTGGAACTTCGTGCGCACGGCAGGCGTCACGCGGCCGCGCCGGGCAGCCGCCTCAACCTCACGGACGGTTCGGGCGAGCACCGGGACGACATCGTCGCTGTAGTGGACACGTCGCTGCTTCCGCGGGGCGGTACGGCGAGCGCCCGTCTGGCGCTGGCCTGGTCGAGCCACAGACTTCTCCTCTGAAATGCCGGGACACGGTGGCCACGGCAGCACGCAGCACAGTCCGCGGCCGGGGCGAGAAACGTCCCGGGCAGCGGGCCTGGTGCTTTCAACGTCGAGCCGACTTGCGGATCTCTGGCGATCGACGCAGGCAGGCCCCGGCAGGCCATCTACACGAACCCTGAGCCGCCGGTGGGTGGGCTGGTGACCACGGCGCGGGGAAAGTCGTCGCCGGACGACCGGCTCGGTTCTCCGCTACCTCTCATCTTAACGCGCGCGAGAGCGCATAATTCCCGGCCGCACTGTGAGTGAACGTCCTCAATTGCCGCAATTCGGTCGTTCGCGCATCCCGTGACCCAGCCCGCATCATGGCTCGCGACGTGCCAGGTGCCTTTCGGCCAGCAGCACGATGACCTGCCGGCCCCACACTGGCATGACGGGCAGGGTCTGCCGCTCCTGGCCGGCTGCGGCCCGGAGGCGTCTTCCGCCCTCGTAAAGCCAGACGGTTCCGCCTCCGCGGTGCGATACCTGCAGCAAGCCGGGCAGGCCGTCCGGTTCAAGATCGCGCTGTCCCAGGATCTTGCCGCCTGTATCGGCGATGGCGGCCACATGGGCGCGGCCCTGCTCCAGCAGCTTGCATCCGGCGATCGCCTGAGCCGTGGGCCGTTCATCGCCGGACCAGTCCATCAGCCCAGCGAGAAAGATCCGGGTGTTCAGGTAGAGGCTGGGCTCTGGGTCGGAAGGACGCGGCACTTGCAGAACACGCCCGCAGCCGAATCGGTCATCGGACAGCGCAACGGCCCAGAACCGCCCGGCGCGCAGGTACCTGTTCGACTTCGGCTCGAACGGATAGGTGATCGCCTTTGGCACCAGTTAATCGTGCCGCAGAAGATACGTACGGCCGAACTGGCCAGGTCAGCGGGCGGCGTCGAGTTAAGGATCATCCTCATCCGTGCGTGCGTCTCAACGCTCGCTCATCAGCGTGGCGCGGTGGTGTTTGCCCGCCGTCAGCGCGCCGGGCGGTTGCGGGATGATTCTGATCGGGGGGCGCGTTGACCATAGACGACACGACATATCGTGTTGTCTGGGTAGGTGTGGGCCGTTGACGGGCTCCGGGCCTTGAGAGGTGAGCGTGATGACCGGCTGGTACGCAGAGCGGACGCCGGACAGGTCGGCCAAGGCCATGATCGCCGTGACGCTGCTCGCGCTGATGCTAGTGGCGGCCGTTCCGGTGGCCCTGCTGGCCGCAGTGGTCATGATGATGCTGGGATACGTCGCCGGCGGGCTCGCGCTGTTCGGCGGCTCGGTCCTCGCCGCCGCTATAGGTGTCGCGCTCGCGGGCATGAACGGGATGCGGCACGTGCGCAAGCTGCTCTCCGGGAGCAGCGTCCGCGTCGTGCGACTGGACGGCAGCCAATACACCGACGTCGCCGAGCCAGAGGGCAGGCACGACACCAACCTTGTGCAGCTGGACCGCAGCGAGTACACCGAGGTTCGCTGACCTGGCCCTCCCCTTCGATCCAGTTCCGATCACCCTGGCCGACGTCTGCCCGCCGGGCGCCAAGGGCGAGCAGGCGGCTGAGCTCGGCTGCCTGATCGCGGTTGATGCGTTTGACGCCCAGGTGCAGCCGGTTCTTGGTGAGCTTCGGCCGTCCGGAACAGACCGGAAGTCGATCTCGAGCGGGCTACCGTCGACCCCGATCGATACGCCGTAGCTGCCGCGCTTCACGACCTGCCAGCCCAGCGCCCCAGCCCAGAACTGCGCGAGCAACTCCGCGTCCGTCGCGTCGATGACCAGGGAAATAATCCGGTTCTCCACCTGTACGTGCTAGCACATCGCAGCCGAA
>Ga0187851_10001864_pt1 | contig 19456 bp, 16 predicted proteins | sample June2016WEW_6_10_FD_132997 | JGI IMG/M metagenome (GOLD analysis project Ga0187851, IMG submission 132997) | Peatland microbial communities from SPRUCE experiment site at the Marcell Experimental Forest, Minnesota, USA - June2016WEW_6_10 | ecosystem: Environmental > Terrestrial > Soil >...
CACCGCTCCCCGGCTGGTGCCGCCCCGGGACATCGGCGATGTGGACGAGCCCGATGACATCGATGTGCTCGTCGAGCTTGCTGATCAGGTCACCTGCCGTCATCTGCTCGTGGTAAATGTCGTAGAGAAACTGCACCTGCGGATGATTGACCGCGCGGACGATCTCGATAGCCTCGGTGGCGCGCGTAAGAAAGTATTTCGGGTTTTCTTCCAGGTGAATGCACTCCAGAAGCAGGCGGACGGGCTGGCCGTTGATCGATTTGCCTTCCACCAGCCCCGCGGCGCGCTTCAATGTCTCCACACAGGCCTGGTGCTGCACCTCGCGAGCCATCCCCGCAACAGTGTCGCCGGAGAGCACGATCATGGCCGGGCAGTTCAGCGTCTCCATGGGCGCGAGCGCCTGCTTTAGCTCGGCGAGAAATGCATCGCGCGTTTCGGGATTGGCCACGCCGTTGTGCAGGCCTGCGGTCGCGTCGAACTCGATGCCGAGCCGTCTGGCCGCAGCGGTGGCGCGGTCAAAATCGGCAGCGGTCCAATGTTTGGCGTTGTATTCCCCCACCAGCTCCACCTTGTTGTAGCCAGCCTCAACGATTTTGGCCAGGCGCTCTTCGAAGGGCAAATCGGTGAAGACGGTCCACAACATTACCGTCAGTGCGAAAGGCGGCGTGGCGTGTGCGGATTCAATTTCCGGCCGGGATAATCCCGTCGCGGGCAGCTTCGACGCGGAAGCGGCCAGAGCAGCAGTGGCAAGGGATTGCGCAAAGACACGGCGATTCATGAGCACCTCGAACGAGTGGGTAGACGAGCTGCGTGCAAATTCAACGGCTGCTTTCGCGAAGATCAAGCCTTGAAGCAACTGAGTATTCTACGCTCACTGCGCCGGCAGTTTTTTCTCGCGCCGCAACTGCTCCCAATCCTTTTCTGTCTGGTCGGCGTAGAGCAGGCCGAACCTGGCCAGTGCCGCGGCAAACCCGTCTCCGCTGCCCAGGTAGCCGGCAATCACAACGGGGTCGCTGGAGCGCGCGTGGCCGCGGGCAAGCAATTCACCGCACACTTCTCCAAAAGCAGCCAGACCGCCGCCGGCCAGATCGTCGAGGTTGATTGAGCCTTTGTGGTCGTTGAGTTGCCTGACCAGGTATTGCCGGCTGCCAATGTGCGTCCAGCCCAGAAACGGATCGGACTGCAACTGCATGGCGCGTTGTCCGTCGGCCACGCGCTTGCCGTTGTGATGGTCAGGGTGCGCGTTCGGCAGGTAGGGGTTGTAGCCGCTGGCAGGCTCCTCTTTGATTTGAAGAAAGAGAGGATCTTCGGGGCCGTTGCCTTCAAAGTAGATGCAGTAGTCGCGCAGCCCCACCGATCCCGTGCCGACCACCTTGAAGGCTACGTCGACGGGGCGATAGAACGAGAGCAGATGTTGCCGCTGCGGCTCAAGCATGGCGCGATACGGCTCAAGCGAAGCCAGCACCGCACTGGCCTGCGCCTTGCTTACGCGCGTGAGCAGGGGCTCGATTTCCTTGAAGCGTTGTTTTGGCTGGCGCTTGCTGCCGGCCTTTTCCGGTAGAGGCTCGGTGAGCTGTTCCAGCGTGTGCTGGGGCGTGGCGCGTTCCGCTTTCAGCAGGGCTTGATGCACCGGCGCCACCTTGCCGAAGCGGTGCACCAGAAAGTGGCCGACTGCAAGATGGGGCATTTTGGCAAATGCGCGCATTTGCACCGTGTAGCGCAGCACGAATTCTTCAATCGCTCGCCGGGTCGAAGAATCCTTGTGGCCCGAACCGCGCCCCGCCAGCGCGATCGAAGCGGCCATGCGCTTCAGGTCCCACTCGAACGGACCGCGAATGGTTTCGTCGAAGTCGTTGATGTCGAAAACAAGGCGGCCGTCGGGCGCGGCATAGGCGCCCACATTGCGGACATGGGCATCGCCGCAGAGCTGGCTCACAATTCCGGTGTTGGGCAGCGCGGCCAGGTCGGCGGCCATCACGGGAACCGCGCCGCGAAAGTAGCCGAAAGGCGAATCGGCCATCAACTCGTACTTCAGTTTGACGAGCGCGGGAATGCGGCCGCGCATGGAGCGGTGCAGCAATTCGAGCGGCGAAGTGGTGCGCGCCTTGATGTTGAGCGAATCGTGCTGTTGCCTGCCCACATGCTTGCGGTGCGCTTGCCCCAGCCTGGAGCGTTCCTGCGGAGTTGCCCATTGCATAGGCGCGACAATACTAGCTTGGACGTTGGCGATGCAAGGTAGGTACGATGCGGAGCGGAGCTTGTTTGCCGGCTTGAATTTTGAAGCCCGGTTGTGCGGTCGAGCTCTCTATGCGCGAGCGCATCAGAATGCGGGGCAGGTAGCCGGCAAACTTGCCGACACAATTCCCTCGCAAAGGTTGTTGTTCACTGTCACGTTGCCGCTGCCGTCGAGCGTGATGGTCCAGATGCTGTCGTAATCATTGCTGCCCCAGGCCGGGACCGTGGGTGCTCCGCCGCCCGGATAATAACTTGCCAAGAGTGCGTTGACGAGCGTTGGAATGTGGGCATGCTCCCACGCCAGCAGCACCGATTCGTTCGAGAGCGTTCCGCCGTTGAAGAAGAAGTTGCTCGCCTGCGAGTCTGGGCCCGAGAGCTCGAAGCTTGCGGCCAGGTAGTAGGGCAGATTGTTGGCGATTGCGTACGGTTCTACTGTGAGCGCGGGCCGGACATAGGACCAATCGGTGCGGCCTGAAGAACTCGTTGAGCCAGCGATTGGCTGCGCGGGGTCGATCGAATACACCACCTGCGGACTGATCTTGCTTTGGAGTGCGTTGGGAAGATCGAGCGCGCGCCATTGTCCGGCACAAACATAGTTGCCGTCGTCCCAGTTCGACTCCGGATGCGCCTCAGCGTGGCGAATGAGGTAGAGGGTCTCGCTCTTGTTGGCGCCCGTGGGAATCTGCGCGCCTCCGGTTCCGCCAGTGACTGTAATGTTGAAGGGCGTGGCCGCGCACGTGGTGCTCGTGGTGATGGGGGACGGCAGCGTCGGATAAGTCGCCGCCGGGTTCAGGTTGCTGTTGTAGGTGAGCAGGCTCGCACCGGCCGCCGGCGCAATGGAGATGGCATACACCATGTTCGATCCCGCGAAGCTGGTGGGCAAAGTCAGGTTGTATCCCTGCGACTGGTTGATGCTTGCAAGCAGCGCGCTCGTTGTCTCCCACGGCGCCGCGAAAACGTAAAACCCGGGCGCATTGGCGGTAATAATCCCGTCCACCAGTGTCTCGTCATCGCTTTGCTCGTCGTTGAAGTCGATTCCCTGGCAGGCGGGGCAATTCAGCGCCGGTGTGGCGACGCCGATGGGTAACGTCGCGCCAGGCGCATACGAAGAATTGAGCGGGAAGCTGTTGTTAGGCAAAGGAGCGCCGCCGCTCGAATTGCTCGAGAGCGTGATTTGATTTTGCAACGCGAATTGCTGAATTGTTTCCATCGCTGTCAGGTCAGGAAAACTGCTTGGCGTCTGCGGGTGCGTCATCGGCTCCAGCACGTAGATGCCTGTCACATTTTCTGACCCAAGCACGTTCTGTTGCAGGTAGCTCGCCATCTGCAGTGACCGGTTAAGCCCCTGGCTGGTCAGGTTTGCTGTCTGCGCGTTCACGTCTCCTGGACTCGAGTAGGCCAAGTCACCGCTCACAACAAAGATGAGATTTACATTCGCGGCGCTCAACGGTGGCGGCCCGGACGAGACGACAAGATTCACAGCGCTGCCCGGACTCACCTGCGTTCCAGCGGTGGGGCTCTCGCTGATTACGCTGCCTGAAGCCACGGTGCTGCTCGCCTGGGTGGTGACTGTGCCCACGACAAGGCCTGCGCCGGTGATTGCTGTGGTCGCCGCGGCCTGCGTGTCTCCTACAACGTTAGGGATGGCAACGGTCCCCGGCCCCGAAGATACGACCAGATTGACAGCGCCGCCGGGGTTCACCTGGATTCCGGCGGCTGGGCTTTCGCTGATTACGCTGCCCGCTGCGACGGTGCTGCTTGCCTGGTTGGTCACCGTGCCCAGTACAAGGCCTGCGCCGGTGATTGCCGTGGTCGCCGCAGCCTGGGTGTCTCCTACAACGTTGGGAACGGCCACCTGCGCCGGGCCCGAAGAGACGACGAGATTCACCGCGCTGCCGGGGTTCACCTGGGTTCCGGCTACGGGACTCTCGCTGATCACGGTGCCGCTGGCAACCGTACTGCTCGCCTGCTTCGTCACCGTTCCCACTGAAAGGCCTGCGCCTTGAATTGCGGTGGTGGCGGCAGCCTGGGTTTGGCCTACGACACTGGGAACGGCCACTTGCTTCTGTGTGGTGGTTGAACCCCCGCCGCCGCACCCCGTGCTTGCAGCAAGCACTGCCGTTGCGAGTACTATGACAGCCCACATCCCGGTCAGCTTGCGAGTCGAGGGAGTCCTTATAAAGCTCACAGAAAGCGGGACGGGGAGACGTTTCATGCGCGGACACCATCCCAACGAATTGCGACGCGGTTCAATTCAAGAACAATATACCCTTGCGCGATTCCCGCAAAGTGCAAGGGGCGATACCCGATCGCCCCTCATTCTCTGCCGCGAACTACTTCGCAGCCGGCTTTTCAAGATTCTTGGCGCCGTCCAGGTGATTTTTCAGCACATCCAGATCCTTCTGCGCGTAGTCTTTCAGCGCGCCATTTGAAGCATCTGCGGCTTCTTTCTTGAAAATCTCAATCGCCTTGGTGTGCCCCGCCACCATCTCCTGCACATATTTGTGGTCGAATGCCGCTCCCTTCAGTTTCTGGAAAGGCTCGACCATCGCCTTGTTGTTCTTGGAGTCGATGGAGCCGGGAAATTTGAGATTGGCCTGCTGAGCAATCGTCCCCAACTGGCTATAGTCCGCGGTATGGTCGGTCGCAAGCCCTTGAGCGTAGTCTTTGACCGCCTGCGTCGTACTCGCAGATTGGGCGAGTTGTCCAAGATTGGCTTCCACCATATCGGTCTGCGCGGCGAAGTCTACAAATTCCTGATCGGTCATGCCGCCGGCTTTCTTTTGCGAGAGTGCCGGGATTGCGGTGAGAGCGAGACAGCAAAAAGCGCACACAATACGTTGCATGGGTTTTCCCTCCAGTTCCTCGCACTTGGATGCGCCCGGTGCAAAAGAAGTGATGATCGCGCGCGCAACTTTTTTGAGGTATCGCTGCCAGCCCCCGGCGGGAAGCGCCCTCGCCGAACCCTTGGCGCCGCCGCTGACAGCGCGAAATTTGTGCATCGCGGAGCGGCCGTCCAACCTCTAACGCACTACCTGGGTTATGAGCGCTGCCGCGGCCGAGAGCCGGCCACTTCCCCATTCCGCTCCCGCCGCCGTCTGGAAACCCAGGCGGAATCGCTGGGTTATCGCGCTGACCGTCACATTGGCCACCTTTATGGAGGTCCTCGACACCTCCATCGCCAACGTCGCCCTGCCCCACATCGCCGGCGGCCTCGGCGCCAGCCAGGACGAAGCTACCTGGGTGCTCACGAGCTACCTGGTCGCCAATGCCGTCATCCTGCCCGCTTCGGCTTACTTCACCACCTTCATTGGCCGCAAAAAGTTCTACATGATCTGCGTGGCCCTCTTCGGCATCAGTTCGGCCCTTTGCGGGTTAGCCCCATCGCTCCCGCTGCTCATTTTGTTTCGCGTCATGCAGGGCATCGGCGGCGGAGGCCTCGCGCCCAGCGAGCAGGCCATCCTCGCCGATACCTTTGAGCCGGCCAAGCGCGGACAGGCCTTCGCTCTTTACGGCCTGGCTGTGGTCGTTGCGCCCGCTATCGGACCTACCCTCGGTGGATACATCACCGACAATTTCGATTGGCGCTGGATCTTCTTCATCAACGTTCCCGTCGCCATCCTTTCGCTCTTTCTCACCAGCCGCATTGTCGAAGATCCGCCACACATCGTCGAAGAGGTGAAGAAGACCCAGCGGGGGGGCCTACAACTCGACTTCTTTGGCTTCGGGCTTCTCGCCGTTGGTTTCGGCTCTCTCGAATTTGTTATGGACAAGGGCCAGGAAGACGACTGGTTCGGTTCCCGCCTCATCACCACCTTCGCGGTCTCATGCGCAATCGCACTGGTCTCGCTGATCGCATGGGAGCTCTACCAGATCAAGCGCAAAAAGCGCCCCATCCTCGACCTCACCCTCTTCAAGCACCGAAACTTCGCTGTGTCGTTCGTGCTCATGGGCATCCTGGGCATCGTCCTCTTCGGAACCACGGTGCTCATACCCCAATTCGTTCAGTCCTTGCTTGGCTACACAGCGGAGCTCGCAGGTCTCGTCATCTCTCCCGGCGGGGTCATGGTCATGCTCATGATGCCTATCGTCGGCTTTCTCGTCAGCCGTGTTGATCCGCGTTGGATGATCGTCTACGGCTTCACCATCTCCAGCCTGGCGCTGTTCACCATGCTCGATCTCGACATCGGCGCGAGCTATTGGCATATTGCCTTGCTGCGGGTGTTTCAGGCCGCGGGCCTCGCTTTTCTCTTCATCCCCATCAACACGCTGTCGTATAGCGGCATTCCCATCCAGAAAAATAACGACGTCAGCGGACTCACCAATCTCGCCCGCAATATCGGCGGCAGCATGGGAACCGCGTTCGTCGTCACCGTTCTCGCTCGCCGCCAGCAATTCCACCAAGCCAGGCTCACCGGCAGGGTCGACTTCAGCAGCATCAATCTCTTCAATCGGCTCAACGCACTGGGAAGCTATCTGCTCCACGGCGGCAGGGTCAGCTCACTGGCACAGGGCCGTAGCCTGGCGCAGGGAAGTATTTACCAGCAGTTAATTCAGCAGTCCACCATGCTGGCCTACCTCGACGTCATCAAGTGCCTCGCCATCGCCATGGCCGTAGCCATTCCGTTCGTCTTCCTGATGAAACGCCCTAAAAAGGGCGCCGCGCCGGTTGGGCACTGACGCAGAACAGTACACTTGCGCGCGCCACCGCTGCGATAAACTTTCAATTGAAATGTGCCCGCTGCTCAACGCGGCGGCCTGCGCTTTCCCTGGGGGTGGTTTTTTGACACGTGCCGCCGTCGCCGTGTGTTCGGCATTCCTTTTTGCTTCTCTCGTTGCAACCGCAGGGCGCGCTCAGGCCGCCGCCGACGAGCATGCCGCCAAACTCCTCACGGTGGAAGCGATTTTTGCTCATGGTCCACTCATCGGCCATCCTCCCGATGCGCTCACCTGGTCGCCCGATGGAAAGCACCTCACCTATCTCGATGGAGGCGAGTTAATCGATCTCGATCCCGGCACCGGCAAGCCGCACGTCATGGTGAGCCGCGCCAAGCTCGCTGCTCTCGCGGGAGCCAACGATACTGAGACCGATCGCGACCATCGCGAGCGCTACAAGATGGCGAGCTACCTCTGGGCGCCCGACTCCGCGCACCTGCTCTTTGACACCAATGGCAGACTCTGGCTCTATGACTTGCGCAACGGCACCGGCGTGCAGGTCGGATTTACGGGGGCCGCGTCCGGCGACGATCCAAAGTTTTCTCCCGACGGAGACATGGTTTCGTTCGTGCGCGATCACGGTCTGTGGGTTTTACGACTCAAGCAGGGTTCGTTGCCGCCCAAGGCTGTGGCGCCGTCGCCGAACCCCGATGTCTACAACGGCGAAGTGGACTGGGTCTACGAAGAAGAGTTGGAGACGCGCAGCAATTCATTCTGGTCGCCCGACTCAAAAAACCTCGCCTATCTGCAGATGAATGAAACCCAGGTGCCGGCCTATCCCATCGTCGACTGGATTCCCACCCACGCGCAGGTCGAGCCTCAGCACTATCCGCAGCCTGGGGATCTCAATCCCGATGTCCGCGTCGGTGTCGTTGGCGCAGGCGGAGGCAAAACAGTGTGGGTTAAAGTGCCCATCCACGCCGCGCAGGATTACATCCCTCGCTTCGGATGGGTCGACCACAAGACGCTCTGGGTTGAAACCATCAGCCGCGACCATCATCACCGCACCCTCTACTTCGCCGATGCCGTCAGCGGCCAGGCCCACTCCGTTCTTGAACTGACTGACGACAAGTTCCTTGACGATAACTACGACGTCTCGGTCGGCAGCGGCTCAATCGTCCTCACCAATTGGTCTGGCGGTCATAACCACATTTACCTCTACCGATATGAGGAGAACAACGCGAGCGACGCCGAGGCCAAGCTCGAGCGCCAGCTCACGGATGGCAATTTCGACGTGAGTAATGTGCTCGGCGTGGATTACGCCAGGAAAATAGTTCACTTCGCCTCAAATGACGGTAATCCGCTCGGTCAACAACTTTGGCAGGTGGACTTTGCCGGCGAGCGCAAGCAGCTCACCACCGGCGAGGGCACCCATGAGGGAAACTTCGCACCCACAAATGGCGGCTTCGTCGACAAGCTTTCGTCGCGCATGCAGGCGCCCACGCTGCGGCTGTGCCAGGCCCCCGGCCAGTGCAATCTCTTCTGGTCCACCCAGGCCCTGGAGCCATATCGGCTCCGTGCGCCCGAGCCACTGGAAGTGAAAGCCGGCGATGGCACGCTTCTCTATGCAACGCTGCTTTTGCCGGAAGGCGCCACAAGTCCAGCTTCTGTGCCTCTGATCGTGAATCCCTACGGCGGCCCGGGTGTGCAGACCGTGACGGATCGATGGGGCGACGCGCTGCTGTTTGACGAGGTGCTGGCGCAGAACGGCTTCGCCGTTCTGCACGCCGACAATCGCGGCATGGGCATGCGCGGGCGCGATTTTGCCCAGGCCGCATACCACAACTTCGGCCCCGTCCAGCTTGAAGATCAACTGGCCGTCGTCGATGCCGCGCTGGCAAAGTATCCCCAGCTCGATTCGAAACGTCTGGGGTGGTGGGGTTGGAGCTGGGGTGGAACCTTCACCCTCTACTCGCTTTCTCACTCTGATCGCTTCCGCGCCGGAGTCTCCGTCGCTCCTGTTACGAACTGGCGCAACTACGACTCCATTTACACCGAGCGTTATCTCGGCCAGCCCTCAGACAACGCTTCCGGCTATAACGACTTTTCCGTGGCCAACACCGCCTCAAGCCTCAAAGGCCATCTTCTGCTGGTGCAGGGCACGAGCGACGACAATGTGCACATTGAAAACCTGGTTCAATACGTTCAGAAGCTGATCGATGCCCAGCTTCCGTACGATCTGCAACTCTATCCGCGCAAAACGCATTCCATCGCCGGCCCTGACGTGCGGGTGCACCTGTTCAACCGCATTCTGAATCACTTCGAGACCTATCTCAAGCCGGCGGTGCAATGAGCTCCGGCGACGCCACATGCGAAGGTCTTTGCGCTCACTTGCGCGCCCTGGAATTGGCGCTTCTCGACCCCGCGGTGCGGCGCGATCGCGAGCAGCTCTCTGCACTGTTGACCGACGATTTTGAGGAATTCGGATCGTCGGGGCGCGTTTGGTCGCGCGCGGCAATTCTTCAACTGCTGGAAACCGAGGAGTACTCCCCACCTGCGATGAAAGACTTTCGCTGCTCGCTGTTTGCGGAAAATGTGGCTCTCGCCACCTATCGCACGGTGCGCACCGACGCCGAAACCGGCCTTCAGTCAGGCGCCTTGCGCAGTTCGCTTTGGATCAGGAATTCAGCGGAGTGGAAGATACGCTTCCATCAGGGGACCCGGCTGGCTTAAGCCGCGCCGACTTACAACCCGTGCCGGCGGAACAGATCGTCCTTCTCGCGGTTTGGGCAATTGGAACAGCCCAGGCAGCAAACCAGCAGCACCGCAACCCCAACTGTCACGAGAATGGCGAGTAAAGTTCCGCTTGTCGAGAACCATTGGATCAAATGATGCATTCCCAGGACACCCACACAAATCGTTAGACGCTTTGCCGGTGAACTACGGCAGCCCGGATATGAATGCAGACCGGAGGCAGTCGTTCAAGTGCCTTTTTCTCAGCGAAAAGGCTCCTTTTCGTCCGTTCCGAAACCGTCTACGTGCATCCCAAGACTGCCTGAACTCATCGAGAAACTGATGGTCCACCGAAACCCCGGCGAGTCAAGTGTACCACCCAAAATTTTCACTGTCGCCACCCGATTGTTCCCTTGCAATGAAGAGAACAAACGGCGAAAATAATCGGAGGGCGATCTCGACCTCAATCGGGGATTGCATGCCATCATGAGCTTAAATTCCCAGGTGGTCCATCCCACTGAGCGGGAATCGATTCCTGCTCCTCCGGGGGATGCCGCGAACGTTGGTCACCATGCCGGACTCGACTCTGGCCTGAACTGGCTTTTTGTCGATCTGAACTCCTACTTCGCGTCAGTGGAGCAGGAAGTGCGGCCTGATTTGCGCGGCCAGCCGGTCGCCGTGGTGCCCATGCTGGCCGACACAACCGTTGCCATTGCAGCCAGTTACGAGGCCAAAGCCTACGGTGTGCGCACCGGCACCATGGTCGCCGATGCCAAACGCATGTGTCCCGGCCTGGTCCTGGTGGAAGCCCGCCATGAGATCTACGTCGACTATCACCATCGCATCGTGGAGGCAGTGGAGAGCTGCCTGCCGGTGACTGCGGTCCTCTCCATCGATGAAATGGCCTGTCGCCTGATGGGGCGCGAACGTCCGCTACTTGCCGCGATCGACCTGGGGCGCAAAGTCAAGGCGGCCATTCGCGACAAAGTCGGCGTCACGCTGCGAAGCTCCGTTGGCATTGCCACCAATCGGTATCTTGCCAAGGTCGCCAGCGACATGGAGAAGCCCGACGGTCTGGTGGCGCTCCCGCTCGACATTCTGCCCCAGGCCCTGCGTCAGTTGACTCTGCGCGATCTGCCCGGCATTGGCGCGCGCACCGAAGAGCGCCTCAATCAACAGGGCATCCGCACCATGGACGATCTGCTCTCGCTGGATTGCGAGAAAGCCGGAGCGCTTTGGGGTTCAGTCTGGGGCGAGCGCCTTTGGCACTGGCTGCGCGGTGAAGACTTCGACATGGCTGAAACCGAGCACCTGAATTCGCTCAGCCATCAGCACGTGCTCGCTCCCGAGATGCGCACCCCGGAAAAAGCGTGGGCCGTCGCGCACAAACTGCTCCATAAGGCAGCCATGCGCCTGCGCGCCGGCGAACTGTGGGCCGGCAGCATCGGACTCGCCATCGGCTTTGCCGGCCCCAAAGGCGAACGCGGACCCGTAAGCACGTTCGGCGTTCCCAAGAAAGGATGGAAAGCTGAACTCAAACTCAGCGAGTGCCAGGACAACCCAACCCTCATTGCCGCCCTCACGCGTCTCTGGGCCAGTAAGCCCTCGGGCGCAGAATTCAACCATCCCTACTTCATCGGCGTCCATCTGAACGGCCTTGTCCCCGACCGCCTGCACTCGCTCAACCTCTTTGAGGGCACCGAAGACGAGCAGGGCCGCAAGCGGCTTCTCGCCGTGATGGACCAGCTCAACAACAAGTACGGTCTCAGCACGCTGGCGCCGGCGACCATGCTGACGGCCTACAAATCCGCCCCCACGCGCATCGCCTTCCACAGCATCCCCGAGCTGTTCTGATCCCTGGTTCCTGACCCCTATTCCCCCGGCTCTCCCCGTTTCGTCCCCTCCCATTCCCCCTCCGTGTCATTGAGGCTTTCGATTCTGGATGCAACGATTCAGCCCATGCGAGTCAATCTCATTACCGAACCTTCCAATCAATTGCGGCCAGAGCAGGGAACTATTCCGGTCTCTCTGACCATTCGCCCCGCCTGCGGGCTTCCCGGCGACTATCAGTACCCAACCGACAGCGCCGCACTCATGCGCCTGCTCCGCCAGCAAACCGACCTTCCCGGCACCGTTTTGCAGCAATTTGAGAACAATCTGCGTGCTTCCATCCGCGCCCGGCTGATGGGTGTCGAGCTGAGCGACAACGTGCTGACCAAGATCGGCTACTTCATCGACTGACCGGCACTTCGCACGCCGGCACCGGCCCGGGAATCGCCCCTCCGCGCTCACGCTAACATGAGTGCAGAGTCACGACTTCTCCGAGGTGCCGCATGCACGAGGTCTCGCTCGTCCGGCTCTACACCCTGCGTCTCTGCTACCTCATCCTGGCCGCGGGCCTCGGCACCTACATCTGGCCCACCGTCCTTCATCACACCGCCGATCTTGCCGCCACAAACGGCGTTCGCTTTGCGCTCCTCGGTGGCCTCGGGCTCACGGCCGTTCTGGGCTTGCGCTATCCAGTGCAGATGATCCCATTGCTCCTCTTCGAGATGATTTGGAAAGGGGTTTACCTGGCCTTTTTCGCTCTGCCACTGTATCTGCGCGGCCAGGTCCCGCCCTCCGTCGCCGACGACACCCGTCAAGTCGTCATGATCGTCATCTTCATTCCTCTCATCCCCTGGGGCTACGTGTTCCGAAACTACATCCTCAAGCCCGGCGAGCGCTGGCGGTCCTGACATCCTGCCTCACCCATCGAGAACTTTTTTTTCGCATTCTCGTATTCTCTGCATCCCCGCCTGCACGAGTTTGCGGATAAGAGAGTAGACGCGAAAAAAAATGGCCCACGATGGACAGCCGGATTTACAGCAGCTCCCGGATTTCGAACAACTCGTGGACGAGCATCAGTCGATGGTGTTTTCCATCGCGTTGCGGATGACGGGCGATCGTGGGCTCGCCGAAGAAATCGCGCAGGATGTGTTCCTTGAACTGGACCGCAATCTGGGCAAACTGGAAAGCGCCACCCACGTCTGCTTCTGGCTACGGCGCGTGACGATTAACCGGTCCACCGATGCATTGCGCAGGCGCAGGGTGCGCGGCACCGATCTGTGGGTCGAGGTAGAAGATGCGCACGGGCTTCCGCCGGAGGAACGCGAGTCTCCGCTGAGCGCAAGGCTCGAGCAGTTGCTGGCCACGCTGCCGGAGTCGCAACGCGCGGCGCTCGTTCTTCGCTACCAGGAGGACCTGTCGCCGGATGAGATTGCGGAGATGCTGAAAACGCCGCTGGCCACGGTGAAGAGTCACTTGCAGCGCGGATTGAAACTGTTGCGGGCCAAGGCGCAAAGCCATTTAAAGGAGTACATGCGTGGAGCTTGAGCCAAAGGACGATTTCGAACAGGAACTGCGGCAGGCTTTTGAACGCAGGCCGGCGCCGCCGGGGCTGAAGCGGCGACTGATGGAGAAGCGGAACGCCCCCAAGGCCCGGCTGCTCTACTTCCCATGGCAGCGCCTGGCGGCATCGGTTGCACTTGTCGCGGTGCTTGGAGCCGGCGCCGGCCTGCGGTATCGCGAACAACGGCAGAAGGAAGAACTTGCGCGTGAGCAAGTGCTAACCGCTCTGCGCATAACCACCCACGCGTTGAACCAGGTGAATTTGAGACTCGCGGCCCATCACCACGCGGCCCAGGATTAAGGAGAACGACTCAATGAAACACGGAATTGCTGCATTCATTCTTGCCGCAGGCCTTGCTGCCATCCCGGCCCTCGCGCAAACCGACGAGCTGCCGGCCCCATCTCCCGTAGAAAAAGAGCTGGCCGCGCGCGCCTCCGACGTCACCGAGGTCACGCTGGGCAAAAACATGCTCGCCTTCGCCGCCAAAATCCTCAACAGCAAAGACGAAGACGATGCCCAGGTGCGCAAACTCATCGAGGGCCTGCAAGGCATCTACGTCCGCGAATACGAGTTCGACAAGGAAGGCGAATACTCCGCGGAGCAAGTGGACCAGCTGCGCAAGTATTTCGAGACCAACGAGTGGTCTTCGCTAGTGAAATCACGCGAGCGCAAATCGGGCGAGAGCACCGATGTCATGGTCAAGCTCGTCAACGGTGAGTCGCACGGGCTCTTCATTCTCAGTGCGGAGCCTAAAGAACTCGCCATTGTGTTGATCCTCGGCCCCATTCGTATGGAAGATCTCGCCAAACTGCGCGGCGTGGGCGGGTTGGGCGTGCTTGGCGATGTTGTGCACGACGTAGACGGCAAGGAAAAAGACAAAGACAAGGCAAAAGACAAGAAAGGCGACGACGAATGAAACGCTTCTTCTTCATGACCATCGGCTTTGTAGCGCTGGCAATTCCTGTCGCCGTCATGGCCGGCAGCGGCCAAAACGGATTTGACGGCGTTGTACACTCCATCGAAACCCGCTACCACGTGCACGCCAATCGCATCCCGTTCCTCGGCCTCGTAAGCCTCATCTCAAAAAGCGCCACGCACGGAGGTGTCGGCGGAATCCATGTTGCGGAGATCGATTCCTTCACCGAGCAGGTCGACGGCAACGAGCTCAACCGCCTCGTCGAAGAAAAACTCGGCGAAGGCTGGGAGCGTACCGTGCGCGAAACCAGCCGCCGAGGCAACGAGCAGACGCTCATCTTCACGCGGCCTGAAGGCAATCGCATGGCGATGTTTGTCGTCGATCTCGACGGCAACGAAATGGATGTGGTGCAGGTCTCCGTCGACCCAAAGCATATTGACGATGACATCGACCACTACAGCCACCATCGCGGCTCAAGCTCGGATTAAAGTTGGCGCCCCTGCGGGGCTCAGGATCCTTTTTGCCTGTGCCCAGGACTGCGTTCGTTGACGCGAACTTGTTCTGGGCTACTTTCCTTCGGCCCATCCAGGGCAAGGGTTCCGGGGAACCTGGTTAGGTACCGGAATCAAGCTCGCCACGGAATCAAGCTCGTCCTATGCGGCGAATCTTTGCCTTCCTACACTGGAAGGTAGAGTGGCCAGTATCGCCCCAACGCCGACGTCGAGTTACCGTGGCCGTCTTGCGCCTTCGCCCACCGGCTATCTGCACGTAGGCCACGCGCGCACCTTCTGGACCGCATGGACACGCGCGCGCGATGCCGGTGGCGCGCTCATTATGCGTATGGAGGACCTCGACACCGAGCGCAGCAAATCCATCTTTGCAGATGCAGCGCTCGACGATCTGCGCTGGCTCGGCATCCGCTGGCAAGAGGGGCCCGACAAAGGCGGCCCGTTTGCTCCTTACGTGCAAAGCCGCCGCCACTCCATCTATCTCGCCGCGCTGCGCCGGCTCATGCGGCGTGGTTACCTCTACCCGTGCCGCTGCTCGCGCAAAGACCTCGACAACGCACTCGGCGCACCGCACGAGCGCGGCTCAGGCCCACAAACTGCCGGCGGCAAAATGGAGCCCGAAGACGATGAGCCCCTCTATCCCGGAACCTGCCGCAGAATCTTCGACAACGCGCCGCAGCTGCCCGGGCCCACGTCTATCGACTTCGAAATTCCGCAGGGATTCAATTGGCGCTTCCGCGTCCCCGACGGCAAAGCTGTCGAGTTCATCGACGCAAATCTGGGCCCGCAGCGCTTTGTTGCCGGTGTGGACTTCGGCGACTTCATCGTGTGGCGTCGCGACGGCTCACCCAGCTACCAGCTGGCCTGCGTGGCCGACGATGCCGCCATGCGTATCACGGAAGTTGTGCGCGGAGCCGACCTGCTCAAATCAACGGCGCGGCAGATCCTGCTTAACAAGGCCCTCGGCTACGACAATCCGCACTGGTTCCACTGCCGTTTGCTCGTCGACCACAACGGCCGCCGCCTCGCCAAGCGTTACGATTCGCTCAGCCTGCGCGCGCTGCGCCAGCGCGGACTTACACCGATGAATATCCTCTCCGCCGAGTTGCCCATCGAAGTGTGACGCGTAGAGCCGCAGGCTCTTTAGTGCGATTCCGCTGCATCTTTGTGGGGCTCTTCTGGCGTAGTCGACGGAATTGGTTTGAGGTTGCGGTAGTTGATGAGGCAATTGAAGATCATGCGGTACTCGCCCAGGTTCTGCCAGCGCCAGGCGGGGTTTGTGGTGAACAGAACGATCTCTCCTTTGCCGGCCGGCACAACGGCGATTGCCGCTCTGCCCTTGATGTCATCCGGGCCATTGAACAGTCCGCTGAGGACGGATTTCTCGCCGCCCGGGAACCGCATCAGCACATCGTTTTTGTCCATCTCTTCGCTCAGGCTCAGCAACGGCCCATTCGCGTAGCGCACCGGCACGGTCTTTGTGGCGTAGCCATAGAAGATCGGGTTTTCAGCGTGAACGATCTCCGCTTCGACTACAGGTCCGGGAGCGTAAAACTTCGCGCCGGTACTGCTGGTTTCGATTGTCGGCGCCAGGCCGTAGTCTGACGGAAACGCGCTCGACGTGCCGAGCGTGACCAGCAAGCCGCCGTCGTCAACGAACTTCTGAAACTCAACCACTCCCGCACCGCCCATGCCGCCGGAAATGTCGTCGGAGGTCCCGTAGTCTCCCAGAAACTTGAACTTGTCGCTCTTCTGATAAGGGAGCGGCTTGTCCGCTTTCGGGATGTCGAATACCAGCGACTTCGAGGATCGCTGGCTCGGAATCAAGATCAGGTCGTAATCTTTTGCGAGATCGCCCTGCACAACGCGTTCTTTGAAGATCAGGTCATACGGAACTTTGTACTGATCGAACGTGTAGCGGACCCAGCCCACATCCTGCGTATCGCCCCAGGTGCTGAACATTGCGACGCGCGGCAAGCCTGCGTCATGCGTGGCGACCAGCGGGGATGCGGCCAGGCCCACAACATCCAGACCCAGCCTGGCGGCAAGAGGCTTCAGAGTCGACGCAGCCGATCCTGGAACGAGAAAGGTTCCCGCGGCAAAGCTCGAGCCATTTGCCTTGAACGCCTTTTCTGCAATTTTTATCGAAACATCTTTGAGACCATAACGGAGCGTCACCATGTTTGGAGAGCCGTGATCGGCAACGGCATAGACCGCAGCAGCGGGAACCTCCTTCAACGTTCCTTGGGGCGTGAACTCGTCAACGGGATCCACCGCAACCGACTGCACCGCGATGTCCTTGATTGGCGTGATCGTCGTGTTGGTCATCAGGCTCATGGTCCAGGCGCTGTCGTCGTAGGTCTTCAGGTCCGGATCCGGGTCCGTCTGTTTGCCCAGCAGAGTTTTTGCGAGAGGACCATAGGGTTGATTGGTCTTCACAAGGAACGAGCCCGCGGGATAATTGCCATCCTTGAGTTTAATGGCATCTTTTGCGCGGCCAACTTCAATGCCCTGCATGCGCAGGATGTGGATAGCGAAGGCCACGCGCGTGAGATCTTCCTGGTCGGCAGGGATCACGAAGCCGTACGGTTCTTCTTTGGTGCCTGCGGTCAAGGCGTGGAGGGTCTTGACGTAGAAGTCCTGCAGGACGACCTTCGGAAATCCGGCAACAAATTGCAGCGAGGAAAGCACACCGCTCTCCGCGTAGTTTGTGTTATCGCGCATCGACCACAAGACATGCTGATAGGGCGGATTGGGGCGGTACCACTGGCGCTTGGTGATGTCGCCGAGCATCCCGCCTTCGCCGCCGCCGTGAATCGCGGGGTTGGATTGATGAATGGTACGCTCCATCGTGGTCGCGCCGGCGTTGCCCATAATCTCGTAGAAGCGCATCAGTCCGTTGTGGTTGGTGGCCATTTCGGCCACGTAGCCCGGCGACCACGCGTCCACATACGCATGTGTCCAGACACCGGGCATGCCATAGCGGGTCAACTGGGTCATATCCCAGTTGGCAAGCAGAGGGAGTTCACTGTAGACGATTGGATCGTACAGCGGGTTCTGCGGCGCCTGGCCGCTGTAGATGTAGAGAAACGGCACGGACTCATGCAGATCGTGCATGATGGGCGAATGCCAGTCGAGATACCAGCGCAGGAAGTTCTGATTGGCCATGCCGGCATAATTAATGTCGCGATTGTCATCGTGCTTGGTGTACTTTCCCCAGTACGGCACGCCCGACATCTTTTCGTAATCAGTCACGTCAATGTTGTGGGCAAAGTACCAGTCAATGGACCGGTCGCGTCCATCGGGATCGGCCACGGGCATGATCGCCACAATGACATTCGATCGAATCGAGTCAGCAAGCGGCGAATCTTCGGTCACGAGCCGGTACGCGAGTTCCATCAGCATCTCCGGCGGCCCCAGCTCCGCGCTGTGAAGCCCTCCGGAGAGCGTATAGATCGGCTTGGTGTTGGCGATCAGCGTCTGCGCATCGGCATCGCTCAGGCCGCGCGGGTCGGCGAGGCGCGCGAGATTCTTGCGATTCTCCTCAAGATGAGTAATGGAGTCTTCGGAGGCAACGAACACAATCACCGAGTCGCGCCCTTCCTCCGTTTTGCCGATCCGCATCACCTTCACGCGGCCCGAGTGCGCCGCCAGCGTGTCGTAGTAGCGAAGGACATCGGCGTAGTAGGTGAGCTCTTTCGGCGCGCCAATGTGATGACCAAGCACATCTTTCGGGGAGGGTACACTCCCACCCGCAGAAAGATGATCGATGAGCGGGCTTAGAAATTCAGGCTTGGTCGTCCATTCCTTCACCCGTGCGGCATAGTCCGCATCCAGATTCTGGGCTATGCCGAGAGCGGGAAAGGGAACGAGAGCTGCGAAGAGCAATGCAGAAAGGCGCCTGGACATAGAGGTTTCTCCAATGCGGGGGAAGATTCGTTCAATCGTAACGTGTTCCGCTCACCACTGCCGGAAAACGACGCAGACGGTCGACCTATCTAAGACGGCGAACTCCAGCGCGCCCCAGGGGCGCTTGGTTACCACGTTGCCATTGGGGTGCAACATCTCCGGGCGGCGCGCCTTGATCTCGTCGTACACCTCGAAGATGGTGTCGGTTTCAATCGCGATCTCAGGCCGGTCCTTCGCGGCGTATTCGGGACTGGCGACGATGTACGCTTTCGCGCCGTCGCGCTCCACGACCGCGAGCGTGCCATCGTTGTGCACGACCTTGAACCCAAGGGTATCGACAAAGAGGTCGAGCCCTTCGCTTAGTTCGTTGTAAAAGATTTTCGGGATCAGGCGTTGCAGCATGCGCCCATTAGATCACGCAAAGAAGATGAAAAAAAGAAACGCGAAGCCCGAGAGCTCCGCGCTGCGACTTCCTGTTCCGGCTTCACCGGTGCTTGATGAACTTGCCCGTCTGCAGCTCGCTCATCGCCTGCTGCAACTCGGCCTGCGTGTTCATTACGATCGGGCCGTACCATGCTACCGGCTCTTCCAGCGGCTTGCCCGAGACAAGGAGGAAACGAATGCCCTCCGGCCCGGCCTGCACCACGATTTCGTCGCCGCGATCGAACAGCACGAGCGAATGGTTTTTCGCGTCGTACTTTGCGGCGGCATTCGGGTCGATCGCCGACTCGGTCAGCACGGCCTGCGGGTTTGATGCATCGCGGAACGTGCCCGCGCCCGCGAATACATAGGCGAAGGCGTTGCGCGTGGTCTCGACCTTGATGACCTTGCGCTGGAACGGCGGCACCGAGATGTCGACGTAGCGCGGGTCGGCTGCCACGCCTTCCACCGGTCCGGTCTTGCCCCAGAACTCGCCGCAAATGATGCGTGCGTGGGTTCCGTCATCCTCAGTGACTTCGGGAATGGCGACGGCGGGGATGTCCTGGTAGCGCGGGTCGGTCATCTTGAGCGCGGCGGGAAGGTTGGCCCAGAGTTGGAAGCCGTGCATGCGGCCGTTCTGGTCGCCGTGCGGCATCTCCTGGTGCAGAATGCCGCTGCCCGCCGTCA
>Ga0187851_10001867_pt1 | contig 19444 bp, 16 predicted proteins | sample June2016WEW_6_10_FD_132997 | JGI IMG/M metagenome (GOLD analysis project Ga0187851, IMG submission 132997) | Peatland microbial communities from SPRUCE experiment site at the Marcell Experimental Forest, Minnesota, USA - June2016WEW_6_10 | ecosystem: Environmental > Terrestrial > Soil >...
CCGAAGGCCATGTTCTGCGCGTAGGTGGCGCAGGTGGCGTGATTGTCGCCGCAGATGCCGCAGATGCGGCTGGTGATGAAGTGGGCGTCGCGCGGATCCTTGCCTTTCATGAAGATGCTATATCCGCGGAAGATCGAAGAGGTGCTGTGGCACTCTGCGACTTTGCGCTTGCCGAAATCAATTTTCGTGAAGATGCCGAGGCTGCCGACGATCCGCGTAATCGGATCCCAATTCATCTCTACTAACTGACTCTTTCCAACCTCTTGCTCCGAACGAGTAGTGGTAATCGTGCCCATCGTGATATCTCCTTCTTTGCCGGTTAGTAGGAACTGGATTTGTAGCCAGTGGTGAGCTCGGCGCGTGGATGCCGCCACTTGGGCTCCTTGTTGACCGTCGCCTGGGTGATGCTGCGCAGGCTGCGCATCGCCTTGCCATAGGCACTGATGGCGGTACTTGAGATCTTGGCGCCGGGTGGCTCATCCATGAACGGCATAAATTTGTCAGGGAATCCAGGCATGGTGCAGCCGATACAGATGCCGCCAACGTTGGGGCATCCACCAATACCTGCCATCCAGCCGCGCTTCGGCACATTGCAGTTCACTACCGGGCCCCAGCAGCCGAGCTTGACGATGCACTTCGGAGAGCCGTAGCTGGTGGCGAAGTCACCCTGCTCGTAGTAACCGGCGCGATCGCAGCCATCGTGAACGGTTTTGCCGAAGAGCCACGTTGGCCGTAATTGCTCGTCCAGCGGAATCATGGGCGCCAGGCCCGCAACCTGGTAGAGAAGGTAGAGGACCGTCTCCATGAAATTGTCCGGCTGTACCGGGCACCCTGGAACATTGACGATGGGCAGGCCGGCCTTCGATTTCCAATCCCATCCGAGGTAGTCAGCCAATCCCATGCAGCCGGTCGGATTACCCTGCATGGCATGGATGCCGCCGTAGGTGGCGCAGGTTCCGCAGGCGATCACAGCGAGGGCTTTGGGCGTGAGGCGATCAATCCACTCGTTGGTTGTGATGGGTTGGCCCGTGTGCGGATCGGTTCCGAGCCCCGCCCAGTAGCCTTCCTTCTTGATCTTCTCGTTGGGTATCGATCCCTCGACGACAAGTACGAATGGATCGAGCCTCCCAGCCTCCGCTTCATACCAGAACTTCATGAAGTCATCGCCACACTCATAGGCGAGCACAGGGTTGTGGAGGTGAACCTTGGGCAGACCAGGAATTGCGCCGAGTAATACATCTTCGATGCTTGGCTGCGTGGCCGCCGTGATGGAGACGGAATCTCCATCGCAACCCAGACCGGCCGTGATCCATAATATGTGCAGTTCAGCCACGGCGGGTTTTTTCTGTGTGACTCGACCATAAGGTACAGCTTGTGCGGTCATGATCTGGGATCTCCTTTTCGGATGCTGACTGGCCTTGTCTTTCTGCGCCGACTAAGTCACGGGCGAGTTACTGAGAAAACGCTCTTGCCGAGGCATGCGCCGCTAAGAGACTGCTGAGATTGGAGCCGACCTCCATCGAAAACTGTCTGAATCCAGCGGTTCGGTCTCTCGGTTTCCTTGACCGCTGTGCGGCTGTTTTGGCCAAGTCGGTTTATCTCGAAAGACAGAGGGAAGTCGCTTTCATCAAACCTTCGTTATCCAAACAGACGTCGGGAAACGGCCGCAAGCGGGACAGACCCTATTCTCTCTTCGGACTTTTTGCTGTGGTGGGGTAAGGGAATCCCTTATGCAGAAAGGCGGCGGTTTACGGGCCGAATGAATGCCTTGGGAGGAGTGCAAATCTGCCAAACGAAGAAATTTGTCCTTGCAGATTTCGGGCGGGAGTTGAGGGCTGGAGGCAAAAACCTACTCGTTGATCTTCCACTGAATTGCGTGTTGAATCAGTTCCCGTCCGCTACGCAGCGAAAGCTTCTCTTTGATGTGGGCCTGGTAGGTTTCCACGGTCTTGATGCTCAGATGAAGTTCTTCGGCGATCTCGCGGGTGGCTCGCCCTTCACCGATCAGGCGGAAGACCTCCAACTCGCGATCGGAGAGTGAGGCGATGCGGGATTGAATCATGGAGGGAGCCCCGCCAATGTACTGCTGCAGCATCTTGTTGGACATGCGCTCGCTGAGATAGACCTCGCCGTTGAGGATGCGGCGGACGGCAACAAGCACTTTTTCGGTGGCTTCCTGCTTCATGATGTAACCATTGGCACGAGCACGGAGGGAGCGTTCGGCGTAGATGGCCTCATCGTGCATGGAGAGAATGAGAACGGGAAGGTCAGGATTGGAGGCGCGAATATTCTTGAGTAGTTCGAGTCCGTCGGGCCCGCTTAGGGAGATGTCGAGAATCATGATGTCAGGTCGCAGCTGCGCGATCGCGTGCATTGCGGCCTGCGCCTCTTCGGCCTCCCCGCACACTTGCATATCCTGCTGCTGATTGATGAGCAGCGCGAGCCCCTGCCGCATGAGTGGATGATCGTCAACCACAAGGACGGTCTTCCTGGCGACTTGCGTTGGCCTGTCAAGAACGGAATTCGTCGTCATTGGTTCTCCCTTTTGCGGATTCCATAGGGAACACGCAGGTCACACATGTCCCGCGGGGCCGATTCGTTCGGATTTCCAATCTTCCGCCGATCACGCCCGCTCTGTAGCTCATGATGTGCAGACCCATCCCGTGAGTGGGGGTGCGATCTTCCGCGATGCCCTCGCCGGCATCGCTGATGAGCAATGTGCCCCATTCGTTTTCCGAAGACAGGCTGATCACGATGCTGCGTGCATGTCCATGCTTGATGGCGTTATTCACGGCTTCCTGTGCAATGTGGTAGAGATGGGTTGCCATGGCGTCATCGTGGATCAGCACCGCCGTTCCGCATTCGAATCGGCACGAAATTCCAAACAGGTCTTCTACTTCGCCTGCCCAGAGTTGCAGCGCCGACATCAGGCCCTGGGAATCAGAGACGACGGGGAGCAGGCCTCGCGCCAGTTCGCGGGTCTTGTTAATCGCTTCGTTTACCAGCTTTACGATTTTTGCAGCGTCGGAAGCGTCGGTGAGTTGCTTTTCAGCCAGCTTCGCTTCGTGCGCCTTGGCCATGAAGGCGATGCCGGTCAGATGCTGTCCCAGTCCGTCGTGCAGGTCCTGCCCAATGCGCCGCTGCTCGCGCGCGCTGATTTCGAGCAGCGCTCTTTCCAGTTGTTCGCGTTCGGTGATATCGATTCCGGTGGCGATGATGTATTGGGGCGTTCCATCGTCGTTGCCCGGCAGCATGGAGCAGGACCATGCAATCAGGCGATGAGTATTGTGCCGCGTCACCCAATGACTTTGAAAATCTTGCGGAAGCAGATTCGCGCACAATTGTAAAAGGACGGATCTTGCGCGTTCGGCCTCTTCTTCCTGCTGGAAGAATTCCCAGATATGTTTGCCGCGAACATCTTCGAATGGATACGCGGTGGTGAGTTCACAGGCTCGATTGAAGCGCACGATACACCCATCGAGGTCGAGGACGGTGACGAGCGCGCCGACCGTGTCGAGGATCGCGGAGACTACGTTACGCTCCTGTTGCAGAGCACGCTCAGTACGTTTCAGATCGGAGATGTCGAAAGCCACGCCATGAATGAACCACGGTGTGCCGTTGGGCCGGCGCACCATGCGGGCATCGCAGTGGAACCAAACAATGCGACCGTCCCGGGCGATGACGCGATAAGATGAGCGCAGCGGCTTGCCGGAGAGGAACATGCTGGCGGCTTCAACGCTCCAGCGCTGCTTGTCGTCGGGATGGATGTGCTGGTACCAGCGCACGGGATCTTCCAGCCACTCTTCGCGGGAGTAGCCGAGTGCCGCCTCGATTTCGGGGCTCACATATGCCTCGCTCACGCCGCGATCGAGATAGGCCATGAAGACGACGGCTGGGATTTGTTCGAGGAGCGCGCAATACCTGGCCTCAAGATTTGACGCATGCGCTTCATCGGACGGTGGAATTTGTCCTGAAGCTGAACTGCTCGACGCAGCGAAGACGCTGGCCAGTTCGAGCAGCAGGGCTTCAGCCGCGACCAAATCGGGCATTACGGGGATGCTGCCCCATTCCGCCTCGCGTTGTCGAGGGCGGTCTTCCCATTCGGTTTGCGCAAGCAATGCCATCAATTACTCCAATGGGTGGCTTACAAATCTCTAGGTTTGATGTCCGTCAGCCCTGCCGGGGACAACTTGCTGGCGACGCCAGCCAGGAACTTTATTGAGCGATGCCTGGGTGAACTTGCGCAGAGCGTGGATGGCGCGTCCGTATGTTTGGACGGCGGCGGACGAAAGGAGTGAACCGGGCGGTTGATTCATAAAGGGCATGAATTTATCGGGGAAGCCAGGCATGGTGCAGCCGATGCAGATTCCCCCCACGTTGGGACAGCCGCCGATTCCGCCCATCCAGCCACGCTTGCCCACATTGCACTGAACGACCGGGCCCCAACAACCAAGTTTCACGATGCAGAGCGGCGAGCCATACTCCTCGGCAAACTGGGCCTGTTCGTAGTACCCGCCACGATCGCAGCCTTCATGCACGGTGCTTCCAAAGAGCCAGGTTGGGCGAAGTGCATGATCCAGCGGAATCATCGGGGCGCGGCCCACTGCCATATAGAGAAGATAGAGAAGAGTCTCCATGAAATTGTCGGGTTGGACGGGACAGCCGGGAACGCAGACGATGGGGATTTCCCCTCTGGACCGCCATTGCCAGCCCAGATAGTCGGGCAGGCCCATGCAGCCGGTGGGATTGCCTTCCATCGCATGGATGCCGCCATAGGTGGCGCAGGTGCCGACCGCGATCACGGCCCAGGCACGCGCGGCGAGGCGGTCGATCCAATCGCAGGTGGTAATCGGCTGGCCCGTTGCAGCGTCCGTGCCGAGGGATGCCCAGTAGCCCTCTTTTTTATTGTTTTCGTTGGGGATGGAACCTTCGACGACGAGGATGAACGGGTCTACTCCACCTTCCGCAGCCAGGTGAAAGCGGCGGAGAAATTCGTCACCATTTTCGATGGAGAGAAAAGGATTGTGGAAGTTGACCTTGGGAATCCACGGCATGCCGCCTTGAACAATGTCCTCAATGCTGGGCTGCGTTGCGGCCGTCATGGCGATGGTGTCGCCGTCGCATCCAAGGCCTGCGGTGATCCATAAAACATCGATCTCCGCGATAGGCGGAGTCGAGTGGGTCGTGCTTGCCACGGGGCCTCCTGTATGTGGCGCCCACCAGGGGAAGTGGCGCAGGGACTATATTCCTCCGGAAAGAGGACTTAGGCAAGCACGGAAACGCGGCACAGAGTCAGCACTGTGCCCGAGGGTCGCAGGGGAAAGAGTCGAACTCGATAAATGGCCGGGTTTCCGTCAAAGCCCTCAAAACGAGGAAGTAAGCATGAAATTCTTGTCGAGCCGCTCTTTGTTCGCATTTTCCCGCTGCTCACAGCTATCTCAAGGGACTGGCAATACAAAGCGCGCGTGTTTGATACCAGGGTGGGCGCGGATCGCGGGTCAAGTAATCCTTGCCCTCCGCCCATGACCTTGCCATAGCGCTTCAACGAAAAATGGACTCCATTCGATTTTGGCAGAGCAGCCATCAGCTTCCCGCTCTGTAGAATTGTGCGGTTCTCGAGAACAATGGCTCTTTTAGTCGAATCTCACAACTTTTCGGGCGGGGAGTGAATCCAAGCGAGAGAGGAACTCATGAGCATGATCAAAATAGCCGGCTTTGCCGTCGCCGCAATAGTCGTCGCAGGGATTTTTATGAGCGCGAAAGACATTGCGCGTTATATCCGAATCTCGTCGATGTAGGGCAGGATTCAACGATCGCACCGATCACTTCACCAACGGCCGGAAGGACAGCCAGAACGTGGGGAGATGACTCTCCCGACGTCCCCGAGTCCTCGACATCGAGCGCCCCCATGATCAAAATCCATAGGGGACATGACGCTTCCCCAATACTGGTTGCGTCAGATGTATAGATAGCAGCAAGACCGAGACCGCAACACTGGGTCACGGCGTTTCTTCGCCATCGAAAGGAAATGAGATGTTAGTCCGGAACGGATGCAAGGTCGCTGTGTTTTGCGCGTTGACAGCAGCGACCATCGCTGTTGGAAGTGCTCAAACGGCGCGATCAAAGTCAACCAATGAGGCTCTTACTTTCAACGGGGACGGAGCACAACGTTCAAATCAAATTCATTGGCCGGATGGCTTTCATTCGGAGCAGGCAGATCTGTCGCTCATAACGAAATCTTCGTCCACACATCATGCAAGTCTTCACCAGTCTTGCTGACGCAAAGGCGTGGCCTTCGTGGTATCCGAACTCCCATGATGTCAAGCTGCTCAATAGCCTGGACGGAAAACTCCATCGAGGGACGCGGTTTTCGTGGGATACCTTCGGCGTCCATATTGAGAGTACGGTGCATGAGTTCGTCCCAGACAGCCGCCTCGGCTGTTTTGGAAGCGGCACTGCCATGAAGGCCTATCACACGTTCCTTCTGTTGAGGCAAGGCGAAGGATGCCGCATCGTGACCGAGGAAGTTGTGAAGGGGCCAAGCGCAATTGACTTCCGGGAGAAGCAACCGGCTGCCATGCACGAGGGACACGACCTCTGGCTGAGTACCCTCAAGCAACGCTCGGAACCGTGACGCGAAGTTTTCAAACGTTCCGTCCGATTTTAAGAAAAGGAGAAAAATATGGCTCGTGTTTTCATTACGGCGTCATCCGATGGCTTAGGCCTCATGGCCGCGCAACTCCTGGTTGAGCAGGGCCACAGTGTTGTATTGCATGCTCGAAATCAACAGCGGGCGGATGAAACTCACAAGAAACTTCCCAAAGCAGAGTTGGTAACGGTTGGGGATCTCGCCAGTATCGCTGAGACAAGACAAGTTGCCGATCAAGTCAATCAACTCGGGGCCTTCGATGCGGTGATTCATAACGCCGGCATCGGCTACCGCGAGCCAAGGCGAGTTGTCACTGAAGACGGCCTATCGCATCTTCTCGCTGTCAATACGATTGCGCCGTACATCTTGACGGCGCTGATCGCTCGGTCAAAGCGGCTTGCTTATCTGAGTTCAGGTCTGCATCAAGATGGAGACCCGGGTCTCAACGACCTGACGTGGGCCGCCCGGCCCTGGCAGGGACAGCAGGCCTACTCCGACACGAAGCTCCATGATGTGCTGTTGGCGTTCGCGGTTGCCAGACGATGGCCGGGTGTGCTTTCCAATGCTCTAGAGCCAGGTTGGGTGCCTACCAAGATGGGCGGTCCAGGAGCCACAGACGATATGGACCAGGCGCACCGCACTCAAGTTTGGCTTGCGGTAAGCGATGACCCTGCCGCTTCGGTATCCGGCGAATACTTCTACCACATGCAAAAGCGGCGTCCGCTTCCCGCCACGCGCGACATCAGTACCCAGGATCGCCTGCTGGATTTTTGTTCTCGCGCCACGGACGTGGAACTTCCATCCTGACTTCACCGTGCCGCCAACGACCTCACAACCCCGAACAATGGTTTCGGTTTTCTCTGCGATGGGATTTGTTCTTGGCCCCAAACCTCAAGCGCACCCGATAGAGAGGCGAATGCGCTGAGTGCATGGAAGGGTGTGGAGTATGCTTATGTGTAATATGCGGTTGCAGACACTCCGACAGGTTGACCTCAATCTCTTTGTCACCTTTGCAGTCATTGCCGAGGAAAAGAGCATCACTGCGGCCGCGACGAAGTTGCATCTCAGCCAACCGGCTGTCAGTAGAGCGCTGAAGCGTGCGCGGTTGATGTTTCAGGACGATCTATTGGTCCGGTCTCCGAGCGGATTTGAACTGACCCTTAGAGGGAGGAAACTCCTGGAAGAGTTGAATCAACTCTTGCCCAACATGGAGCGGCTCGTCGTTCCAAACGTCTTCGACCCCACTCGGGAGCCGAACACCTTTCGCCTTTCGGGACCTGATAACGTTTGCTCAGCGTTGCTTCCCCATGTGCTACGAAACAGTATGAAGCCAGAGTTCGTAATTTGCCTGGACGCTTTGTCATGGCAACTTGGGACCGCAGATATGCTGGAGCATGGACAACTGGATATGGCTTTTCAGATCGATGACGGCCTTTTGCCCTCACATCTACAGTCAGAGAGACTCTATCGCGAAGAGTGGATCTGCGCGGTAGCTCGCGACAGCAGCTTTGGTGAGCGCTTAACGCTGAAACAGTACCTCGACGCCGAGCATCTTGTTGTGTCAACGCTGTCGAACGTACAAAACATCCCGGATAAACAACTGGCCGCAATCGGCAAGAAGCGGAAGTCGCGAATAAGGCTGTCGTACTTCAATGTCGCGTTACATTGCCTGCAGTCATCTTCGCTTGTTCTTACGCTGACCAGCGGAATGCGCTCAATCGTGAAGAGCAATCCTCATTTGCGCATTGTTCGTGCGCCATCGGAGTTGCAGGGTTTCCACATTTTGATGGTATGGCATCCGCGTGTCAATACTGATCCTCGACACGAATGGCTACGGGGGATCGTGCGGACAGCAGCGGAGAGCCTCAGATCGTAGGCGACGCCGAAGATCCTGGCTATTTCGCGGAAACTTGCGTTGAACGCATAGCAGCCATTACCACTTTGCAATTCCTTTGATATAGCTCCTAGGGATATACCTGCTAAGACGCAGAAGGAGGAACTGGTCAGCGCATCCTGTCGGCGGGATGTGTGAGGGAGACCGGTTGCTGCGCTCGCCATGAAGTTGCAATTGCTTGAACCCGCGATTGCACCTCACATCTCTGGAACACGTCAGTGGTGCGCATCGCGCTCCGTTCGGCTGGTCATTAGTTTGTTTGCCGTGTGGCTGTTTGCCACGGCTGCGTTCGCGCTCGACTCGCAGAAGGCCATCACGCAGTTCGTACATACTGCATGGACGGAAAAGGACGGCGCTCCGGCTGATATCGTAGCCATCACGCAAACCAAAGACGGATATTTGTGGCTCGGAACGTTGACCGGTTTATTTTCTTTCGACGGTGTTCGGTTTGCGCATTTTGAGCCGCGAGCCGGAGAAGATCTCCCGGCTAAAGCTATCCGGAATCTGCTGGCGACTCGGGATGGAAGGCTGTGGATCGTGTTCACCTCTGGCGATATATACCGCCTCCGCGAAGGCGAACGCCAACACGTTATGTGTGGTATGCGGGCCGAAGTCCAGGATGGTAGGACTGCGATCAGGAGTCAAACATGACTACCTCGGGGATACTCTCCGGAGCAGAATCTTCTGAGCACGTACTCGTGCCCCTCCGGGAAGGCTCGGACTTCACCCTCTACCGCGGCCGACAGGACGGCAACCCATCGCCCATCTTGGTCATGGCACTCACCAGGGAACAACCGTCGCCTCAAAGTCTCAGGCGGTTGGAGCACGAATACTCACTCGCCGCCGAACTCGATCCCGCTTGGGCAGCGCGGCCTCTCGTGCTCACACGTCACGAAGGACGGACGATCCTCGTACTCAAAGATCCTGGCGGTGAGCCACTGGATCGGATTCTTGAGCGATGCCACGGGCAGCCGCTCGATCTCACCCGAGTCCTGCGTATTGCCATCGGCTTGACGACAGCACTCGGACAAGTCCATCGGCACGGACTCATACATAAGGACATCAAGCCTGAAAATGTGCTCGTCGACGATGCCGACCGCGTATGGCTTACCGGCTTCGGAATCGCGTCGCGGCTGCCACGCGAGCGTCAAGTGCCCGCCCCGCCGGAGACTATTTCCGGCACGCTCGCCTACATGGCGCCCGAGCAGAGTGGCTTCATGAACCGTTCGGTTGATTCCCGCAGCGATTTTTACTCCCTGGGCGTCACCTTGTATCGGATGCTTACGGGCGCGCTGCCGTTTGGCGCTGCCGACCCCCTGGAGTGGGTCCACTGCCACATTGCACGTCGGCCGACACTACCTTCGGATCGCGTTGCAGTCCCCGAGCCAGTGTGTGCCATCGTTATGAAGCTCCTGGCCAAAAACGCCGAGGACCGTTATCAGACCGCTCTGGGCGTTGCGGCGGATCTTGAAAAGTGCTTCGAGGAATGGGAATCAAGAGGGTGCATCGAACCGTTCCAGCTTGGGACACACGATGTACCAGGCCGGCTGTTGATCCCCGAGAAGCTATACGGCAGGGCGCGAGAGGTCGAAACTTTACTCACAGCTTTCGATCGCAGTGTTAAAGGCGGTGCACCGGAACTCGTATTGGTCTCCGGCTATTCCGGCATCGGAAAATCCTCTGTCGTCAATGAACTGCACAAGGTTCTTGTTCCTCCACGCGGGCTATTCGCCTCGGGCAAGTTCGATCAGTACAAGCGCGACATTCCCTACTCGACCCTGGTGCAGGCTTTCCAAAGCCTGGTGCAGCCTCTTCTCGGCAAGAGCAACGCCGAGCTGGCGATCTGGCGGGATGCGCTTCTAGAGGCTCTGGTTCCAAACGCACGGCTCATGACCGACCTCATTCCCGAACTGAAGCTCATCATCGGTGACCCACCGCCGGTTCCGGAACTGCCGCCGCAGCAGGCGCAAGGCCGTTTCCAACTCGTATTCCGCCGATTCATCGGTGTTTTTGCCCGGCAGGAACATCCGCTGGCGCTCTTTCTCGACGATCTGCAATGGCTTGATGCTGCGACTCTCGATCTGTTGGAGGACCTGCTGACCCGGTCAGATCTGCAGCACCTGATGCTGATTGGCGCTTATCGGGACAACGAGGTCGATGCCACACATCCGTTGAGGCACAAGCTGGACGCAATCCGCCAAGCCGGAGCGCCGGTTCAAGAGATTCACCTGGCACCCCTCGCTTGCGACGACTTCAAGCAGTTGATCGCGGATGCGCTTCGCTGCGATCCAGCCCATGTCGCGCCGCTAGCGCAGCTGGTGGAGGAGAAGACCGCAGGCAACCCGTTCTTCGTCGTTCAGTTTCTTTACACGCTCGCGGAAGAGGGCTTGCTCCGCCTCGATCATGATGCGGCGTGCTGGTCGTGGGATCTCGATCGCATTCGCGCCAAGGGTTATACCGATAACGTGGTGGACCTTCTGGTTAGCAAGGTGGCCCGGTTGCCGGTCAAAACGCAACGGGCGTTGCGGCAACTCGCCTGTCTCGGCAATGTCGCCACGATCGCGATGCTATCCACTATTCTCGAGGTCCCGGAGGCGCAGGTGCATGCGGCACTTAGGCCGGCGGTCCGTCAGGAGCTAGTCGAGCACCTGCAGGATTCTTACAGATTTATGCACGACCGGGTGCAGGAGGCAGCCTACTCGCTAATCCCGGAAGCATTGCGCGCTGAGGCCCATCTGCGGATTGGCCGCCTGCTCGCGGCGCGGACGCCAACGGAAAAGCGAGAGGAGGCGGTCTTCGACATCGTAGGTCACCTCAACCGCGGCGCCGCGCTAATCACCCAACGAGAGGAGCGCGACCAACTCGCCGAGTTCAACCTGGTCGCGGGCAAGCGCGCTAAGAGGTCCACCGCCTACGCCTCGGCACTCACCTATCTCACGGTCGGGATGACGCAGTTGGCCGAGGATAGATGGGAACGCCGACGCGGGCTCATCTTCGCACTAGAGTTGGAACGGGCGGAATGTGAATTTTCGACCGGGCAGGTATCGATCGCAGACGAGCGACTGGCGATGCTGTCAGATCGTGCGACGACAACGGCAGAAAGAGCCACGATCGCATGTTTGCACGTGGATATATGTACGACCCTCGATCAGCCCGGCCGCGCGGTTGCTGTTGGTCTCGACTATCTCCGACATGTCGGTATTGAATGGTCGCCCCATCCGAAAGAGGAGGAGGTGCGACGCGAATACGAGCGCATCTGGTCCCTGTTAGCGGGCAGGACAATCGAGGACCTCATCGATTTGCCGCTGATGGCGGACGCCGCACCTCTCGCGACCGTTAATGTTTTGACTAAGATGATCCCGCCGGCCTCGTTTACGGATACGAACTTGGAATCTCTGACGATCTGCAAGGCGGTGAGTCTCAGTCTCGAGCATGGGAATTGCGATGCCTCCTGTTTCAGCTATGTCCTCCTCGCGAGGAAGGCCGGGTCGCGTTTCGGCGACTACCGTGCCGGATTTCGATTCGGCCAGCTCGGCTGCGAACTGGTGGACCGGCGCGGGCTAAAACGCTTCGAGGCGGCCACTTATTTTTCCTTCTCGCTTTACGTCGAGCCTTGGACGAAACACGTGCGGGGATGCCGGGATTTGATGCGCCGAGCATTCGAAGCGGCGAATCGGATCGGAGACCTGCTGTATGGACTCTACACGTGCGGTTGTCTCAACTCGACCCTTATCTTCGCTGGTGAGCTACTGCCCGAAGTGCGAGGCGAAGCTGAACACGGGCTGGCGCTCGCTGAGAAGGCGCAATTCGGCCTTGCGATCGACGTCATCACAACGCAACTTGCGCTGATTCGGACGCTCCGCGGCTTCACGCCGAAATTGGGCTGTTTCGACGATGAAGACTTCAATGAGCTTCGCATCGAAAGCCATTTGACGAGCAACCCGGCCCTGGCGGTTGCCGCGTGTTGGTACTGGATCCGGAAACTGCAGGCGCGCTATATAGCAGGCGACTATGCGACGGCGATGGAAGCAGCATTGAAGGCGCAACAACTAGTCTGGACCTCAATATCGGAGCTGGAGGAAGCCGAATATCATTTTTACGGCGCGCTAGTGCGGGCGGCCTGCTATTCCGATTCCGGAACGGCCGACGAGCGGAAACAACATCTTGACGCCCTCGCTGTGCATCACAAGCAGCTACAGGTCTGGGCGGAGAATTGCCCGGAGAATTTCGAGAACCGCGCCGCGCTGATCGGCGCCGAGCTCGCCCGCCTCGAAAGCCGGGTGCTCGATGCAGAGCACCTGTACGAGCAGGCGATCCGTTCGTCGCGTGACAATGGCTTCGTCCACAACGAAGCGATCGCCTACGAAGTGGCCGCGCGCTTCTACCGGGCGCGCGGGTTCGACCAGTTCGCGGATGTCTACCTGCGCAATGCACGCTACGGCTATCTGCGTTGGGGCGCCGACGGAAAGGTGCGGCAACTCGATGAACGCTACCCGCATCTGCGCCGGGAACGGGATTCTGTCTCTTCCACGGCAACAATCGGCACGCCGGTCGCGCAGTTGAATGTCGAGACAGTAGTCAGGGCCTCACAAGCGCTGTCGAGCGAAATTGTGCTGCCCAAGCTAATCGAGACGCTCATGCGGCTCACAGTTGAGCATGCAGGAGCAGAGCGAGGTCTCCTTATCCTCCTCCGAAAGGATGAGCCACACATCGAGGCCGAGGCTATTACCAGCCATGAGAGGGCCGCGGTCACAGTTTGGCGAACGGCCGTCACCCCATTCGATCTCCCCCAATCTGCGCTTCATTATGTCATTCGGACTCGGGAGCGTGTGTTGCTTGATGATGCTTCGGTCGAGAACTTGTATTCGCAGGATGAGTATCTGCGCCGGAAGCACCCTAGATCCGTCCTATGCGTGCCCATCGTCAAACAAACGAAACTTGTCGGCGTGCTCTATCTGGAGAACAATTTGACTCCGCGCGCGTTCACGTCGGACCGGGTCGCAGTGCTGGAGTTGCTGGCTGCGCAAGCCGCGATATCGCTGGAGAATGCTGGCCTTTATTCGGATCTGCAGCGCAGCGAAACTTTCCTGGCTGAAGCGCAGAGCCTAAGCCGCACCGGCAGCGTCGGCTGGAGCGTCGCCACCGGAGAAATCTACTGGTCGGCGGAGACCTACAATATCTTTGAACATGATCGAGCAGTAAAGCCTACGTTCGAGATGGTACTGCGACGAATTCATCCCGACGACAGGGATTTCGTGCAGCAGGCTCTCGACCGGGCGTCTGCGGCAAGAACCGACTTTGATGAAGTCATGGAAAGCTGTGAACGCCCCTCGCGCTTATGCGATTTTGAGCACCGCTTGCTGATGCCTGACGGTGCAGTCAAGCACCTCCGCGTTTCCGCTCGTGCATTGATCACCACCACATCCGAGAATCTTGTATTCGTAGGTGCCGTGACGGACGTCACCATACAGGTGCAGACAGAGAAGGCGCTCGAGATAGCTCTGCAAGAAATCAAGCGACAGAATGAGGTACTACGGGCAAGCGAACACAATCTTTACCTGATCATCAATACGATTCCCGCACTGGCATGGTCGGCGCATCCAGACGGCTCGGCCGAATTCTTTAACCAGCATTACCTTGAATATGTAGGTCTCTCCGCGGAACAGGTGAAAGACTGGGGGTGGACGGTCGCGGTTCATCCGGACGACCTTAATGGTCTGGCTGGTTCGTGGCAATCCATTATGGCTTCTGGCGAACGAGGCGAGAGCGAAGCGCGTCTGCGCCGCTTCGACGGCGAGTATCGATGGTTTCTGTTCCGTGCTAACCCGTTATGCGATGAATCAGGCAACATCGTCAAGTGGTTCGGGATAAATACAGACATCGAGGATCGCAAGGTAGCTGAGCAGCGCCTCCAAAACGAGAACATTGTGCTGCGCGAAGAAGTCGATCGTTTCTCAATGTTTGAGGAGATTGTTGGAGCGTCGGCTGCATTGAGCACGGTTCTTGCCCGCGTCGCAAAAGTCGCGCCCACAGACTCTACGGTCCTCATCACGGGTGAAACGGGAACTGGAAAGGAATTAATCGCCCGAGCGATTCACAAGCGATCCCGTCGTGCTCAGCGTGCCTTCGTCAGCGTAAATTGCGCCTCGCTCGCCCCTTCGCTGATTTCGTCTGAATTGTTCGGTCATGAAAAGGGGGCATTCACGGGCGCAACCCAACGCCGTATAGGTCGCTTCGAGTTGGCGAATGGTGGCACCCTATTTCTGGATGAAGTGGGCGAGTTGCCATTGGATACGCAAATCGCGCTCCTGAGAGTCCTGCAGGAGAGGGATTTCGAGCGGGTGGGAGGCAATGAACGGATCAAAGTAGATGTTCGCATCATCGCCGCAACGAATCGTGATCTAAACGCGGCACAGGGAGATGGAACATTCCGCTCGGATCTCTTCTATCGTTTGAACGTATTTCCGATCCATGTCCCGCCGCTTCGACAACGTCGAGAGGATATTGCGATGCTGCTCGAATATTTCCTCCATCGATACGCACATCAAGCACGCAAGGTATTCAAAAGCATTGACAAACGCACGCTCGACTTCTTCGAAGCATACGATTGGCCTGGCAATATCCGCGAACTCCAAAACATCGTTGAGAGATCGGTGATCCTGAGCCCTGACGACGTATTTTGTGTCGATAACTCATGGCTGCCGTCGATTCCCTGTTCACATCGCACACAGCAGACGCGCGTGGACGTGAGTGATGACGATTCTGAACACGAGCGGAAGATGATTGTGTCCGCCCTGACGCAGAGCCGCGGGCGAATATCTGGGCCGAGAGGCGCGGCGGTGGCCCTTGGATTACCCCCTTCGACATTAGAAGCTCTGATCAAGAAGCTGAATATTCGCAAGAACCGATTCAAGCTTGGCTAGTCATCAAGAGAATTCGCCATATTCTTTAGTTCCCCCAATTTCACAAAATCCGCACCCCCTCATTGTCGCTATTCCCTTGTATTTTCAATTACTTCAAAATGGCGTTCTACGTGCATTCCTTGAGAGTGCAAGTATTCACGCGATGCTTGCCGGAAAGGCGAGGGGATGACATGCAAAGTCGTTCGACTGATCGACCACGATCGTTTAGTTCTGCTTCACATAAGCGGCCATCTTCAAGGAGTACACATAAGCATGATCGACGACCTCCTTGCGCAAGAGACAGATCCTGTGGCTCTTGATTTGAGAGAAGTAGCACTTGTAGACCGCGAGGCGGTCAAGTTTCTTGCAACCCTCGATGCGCGGGGCGTTGAACTCAGAAATTGTCCGGCGTTCATTCGCGAGTGGATGCGCAAGTCATAGTGGAGGGACCGATCCACATAACTCTGTGGACGTGATGAGGAAGCTGCAGAAGGGCTCTTCTAGCAAGTGATGACTAATAAATCACTCGGGAGCACATTCGATGAAAATATCAACTTCGTCAGTCTATGCAGGAGTGGACCCGGGCCAAACTCCACACACGCTGGTTTATGTCGCAAATGGATTGCCCATTGGAATCACGGCCGATACCCCCGATATCTTCTTGGTCGCTGCAGCCAAAGATGGGAACCATCAGGCATACGCAGAGCTGTGCCACCGACATTCAAAACAAATTCGCCGGACGATTCTACGAATTACTCGCGACATTGCAGATGCTGAAGACACGTTGCAGGAAACCTTGTTGAAGGCATATGTCCATATCGGAAGATTTGAAGGACGGAGCGCCTTCTCTTCGTGGCTCAATCGAATCGCGATCAATTCCGCGTTGATGCTATTACGAAAGAGGCGATCTCAACCTGTGTTCAGCTTTGAAACCGATCCTAAGGCGAAGTATGTCAAGTTCCCTGAACCCACGGAGACCGCGCATAATCCCGAAGAAGCCTGCATCTTGAATGCTTTGGAAAATGAGTGCATCCGCGCGATTCGATATTTGCCGCCAACTCTTCGAGTTGTAGTGCAGTTCCGCTATCGAGAAAACGCTTCTCTAGCGCAGATCGCGAAGATGCTGGGTATCTCCGAATCAGCAGTAAAATCGCGTCTTCTTCGCGCCAGATTGAAGATCCGCGCGCATCTCGAAAAGACACAAGATCTGCCTTGTGGCATCGCCCCGAAAGCTCTGGGAGGGTGTTCAACGTCCGTCGGACTTATCGAAGCGGGTGTCGCATGAGTGAAAGATATTGCATTCTCTGCGTCGACGATGATGTCAGCTGCCTTGAAGCCAGGGCAGCTCTCCTCGAAGAAGAGGGTTACTCCGTGACCGCTGTGTGCTGCCCGTTGAGGGCCTTGGAGTTTGACGTGACGAAGTTCCACCTGGCTGTGTTGGATTTCGCCATGCCCGCTTTGAACGGATTTCAGCTCTTACTACGTTTGCGTGCAGCCCACGCATCTTTCCCGATCCTGTTGCTCAGCGGTATGAGCCGGGACGTACCGAACGACATGCGCAGAGTGTTCTCAAGCTGCCTCGACAAGGGTGAACCGATAGATCTCTTGCTCAATACCATACGTTCCTTCCTGACCATGAGCCCGGACCCACCAGAGTGCCGGGCAATGGACAAATGTGCGCATACCCTGTATCGAAGGCATGAACCCTAGAGAGTGTTTCATAAATAAGCACGCAGGATAGAAGTAGGTGCGGACAGTTAGGAGGAGACTCTCATGACGAAACGGGAACCGACAGCATTGTTCGACCCAAACATTAGCTCTCCTGAGCAGCTAGAAGGGGCAGAGGACACTCGGCAAGGCGAACGACTGCGGAAGGCAATACTCGATTCCGTGGTTCACGACCTACGCACGCCGCTAACGTTGATCAAGATTTCTGTCACGGCGTTACTTACCACTGCACAAATGGATGCCGGTGTCCGCGATGAGTTACTCACGCTCATTGATGAGGGTGCGGATCGGCTAAATTGCCTCGTTGGCGAGGCAGTGGAAAGGGCGCGAAACGATTTTGGCGGAAGACTCAACCTGGAGCCACGCACAATTGAGGAAATTATCGATGCTGCAAGAAGGGATTGCCGGATGCTACTCGGCGCCCGTTCGATTAACGTGCAGGTCCCCCCGGGACTTCCGGCCGCGCGTGCGGACCTGAATCTAGTCAGAAAGGCCTTGGCCCAGTTATTGGAAAACGCAAGCAAGTACTCGCCCCCCGAGGAGCCGATCACGGTTCTAGTAGAGATGAACGGAGATTTCGTCATGACCAGCGTGGTCGATCGGGGTAAAGGAATCGATCCTCACGAACAGGGCCTAATTTTCGATGAACTATATCGCGGAAAAGACCAGTGCCATGTTGGGTCGGGTACGGGAATGGGGCTGCCAATTGCAAAGGCTATCGTTGAGGCGCACGGCGGCTCGCTGAGTGTGATAAGCGAAGGCGGTCGGGGCTCGATTTTTTCTTTTACGTCGCCCATCGACACACAGTTCATCACTAACCAGGTAAGTTCACAATCCGAGACGAGACTTATTTATGAGACACGCTCTAGCAAATTGGAGGCCCGAGAAGCGAGTATCGCGTCGAACTAGGCCTTGTAGAGTAACCCTCTCGGTCAATATGGAACGAGCTTTACGCAACAGAAGTAAGAGCTTGAGCCTCAAGAAGTCCTATTTGCTGTGACTCATTGGCAACGAGATGAAAGAGGAAAGACGTTATGAATCCAAGAAGCGCCTTCAGAGCCGTATACACAGAGAATGAGATTGCCAACGACAACCCCGCTCATCCGCACGCTTCCCGGGGCGCACGATTATATGGCGTCTTCAGGGCGATGAGTTGCGCGGCTAGTCAGTGCGGGGAACAAGAAATCCCAATGGATAACGCAAGCCGGATTTCGTCGAAGCATCTTGTTCTCGCCGTCAGCTACGCCATGGTTCTGTCAAGCTCTTTCACTCTCATGGGATGTAAGCAGGAGGCTGGCACGAAGGCGCCCTCGCCGGTGGCTGTGGAGGTTGCCGCTGTCGTTCCCAGGCCGATTCGACTGTCCGACGAATTCAATGGCCGTGTCGCATCCATCAATTCCGTGGAAGTGCGAGCCAGGGCTACAGGCTACGTGGATAAGGTCGCGTATCGGGAAGGAGACAACGTAAAGCAAGGTGACCTTTTGTTCATCATTGATCCGCGGCCGTACCGCGATGCTCTCGAAAGTGCAAGGGCGACTCTGGAACGGGAGCGAGCAGCGGCAGCGTTCGCAGGTATTCAGTCGAAAAGAGCACAAGCGCTGAACGCTTCTAAGGCGATTTCGCTGGAGGAATATCAGAACCGCGATTCCGATCTCTCTCAGAGCACCGCTCGCGTCCATGAGGGGGAAGCCGCAGTGGCAACAGCAGAGCTCAATTTGTCCTTCACGGAAGTACGGTCGCCGGTCGATGGACGAACCAGCCGAGCGCAGCTCACGCGCGGGAATCTTGCGCAGGCCGATCAAACAGTGCTTACCACCGTCGTCTCTCAAGACCCTCTATACGTTTACTTCGATTGCGACGAGCAGAGCTACTTACGTTTTCAGGAGAGAGCCCATCGCGGAAACGGAGTGAGTTCGGCGAACCCTGTGCATGTAGCGTTGGCGAATGAGACCGGCTTTCCTCATGTTGGCAGGATCGATTTTCTCGACAATGAAGTCAATCCGTCGACCGGAACAATTCGGGCTCGCGTCATACTGCCCAACCCTGACCATCTGCTCACTCCAGGCCTCTATGCGCGCGTTCAGCTTGAAAGCACCAGCACCGTGCAGGCTCTTCTGGTTGATGACAAAGCGATTCTTACCGATCAGAACCAGCAGTATGTGTACGTCGTTGGTCCCGGTAATGTGGCGCAGCGCAAAGATGTCGTAACTGGAGGCATGGCAGATGGTCTGCGGCTGATTCGATCCGGTCTCGCGCCAGGAGACAGAGTAG
>Ga0187851_10001868_pt1 | contig 19444 bp, 18 predicted proteins | sample June2016WEW_6_10_FD_132997 | JGI IMG/M metagenome (GOLD analysis project Ga0187851, IMG submission 132997) | Peatland microbial communities from SPRUCE experiment site at the Marcell Experimental Forest, Minnesota, USA - June2016WEW_6_10 | ecosystem: Environmental > Terrestrial > Soil >...
GGCAGCGCGACCATGCCTTCGGTGTACATACCCCATTGCTCGGCGCGCGCTCGCAGTTGTCCGAGATCTCCGTTGAGCGGCACCTGGATTCCAGCGGCGCCCAGGGCATGGCAGCGCGCAAGGAATTCGAGAGCATCCGTTGGCTTCGCGGCTGTCATATAAGACGTCCAGGCGATGCCCATCCCGGTCCTTTCCTGACCGGCCAGCGCGGTTAGCGCAACTCCGGCAGACGCGGCTTCGAGAAAACGCCGTCGCGTCACGAGATCAGCCCTCGCAACACACCGTCCCACGGTTTTCGATAAGGACGGATCAGCATGGCGGATGCAGCCGGGTCGCCCAAGATCTCCTCTTTATCCGGATCCCAACGGATCTTTCGCCCCACGCGCAGCGAGATGTTTGCCAGATGGCACGCGGTGGTGGATTGATGGCCGCCCTCGATGTCCGCAATGGGGCGCTCGCGCGATTTTATGCAATCCAGGAAGTTGCGCACGTGCAGGTTGAACTGTTCATCGGAAGATCCCGGCTCTTTTCGCGCTTCCACCCAGGGCTCCGGTTTCACGTTCTCGCGTACGGGGCCTCCGACAGGATGCCCTTGAAAAACTGGAATGGCATTGGCTGGATTGGTCTTCATGTCGGGAACTACTTCAAAGCCTGCGCGGTTAATTACCAAACTCCCCTTAGTGCCGAAAAGTTCCAGGGCTCCAGCACCTGCGCGGCGGCCGGCGCTGGCTTCGCGGAACGAATAGACTGCCGTGAAACCGTCGTATTCGAACAGGGCATCTTGCGTATCGGGTGTTTCTCCGGCTTCTTTCAATGCGAACCGGCCGCCGCTCGATGAAACCGCTGTTGGACCCTTCTGGCGCATGATCCATTGGATGATGTCGATCTCATGGGCGCCCAGATTAGTCATCTGTCCACCGGAAAAATCCCAGAACCAGCGGAAATGATACAGGCCGCGCATTTTGTTATACGGACGCTCGGGAGCCGGCCCCAGCCACATGTTGTAGTCGAAATCGTTCGGCGCCGCGGAATCCGGAGGCGAGCCGAAACCCGGCATGATATTACGAAACGACGCGGACCGAGCGCTCATAATGGGGCCGATGTAGCCTTGCTCAATCAGTTGCTTCGCATGCTGGTAGTGGGTTCCGGAACGCTGCTGCGTGCCGGCCTGGACCACGCGATTGTAACGTCGCGCCGCATCCGTCATCCAGCGGCCTTCCCGGACCAATAGCGACACCGGCTTTTCCACGTAGACATCTTTTCCCGCGGCGCACGACATGATGGTCATCAAGCAATGCCAGTGATCGGGAGTGCAGACAACGATGGCCCCGAGATCTTTGTTCTCGAGCATCTTCCGGAAATCGCTATACGGCTTGGCGGTTTGACCGCAGGCCGCCACGCCTTGTTCCAGACGAGGTTGGTAGACGTCGCACATCGCCGCCAGATCCGCGTCCGGTTGATTCTTGAAATCGTGAACGTGCTGGCCTCCGATCAATCCGAATCCGATGAATCCGACTTGTATTCGATCGTTCGCGCCTAGAATGCGCTTGTATGACGCTGCGGCCACGGCCGTCAGGCCGACCGCGCCTCGGCGAGTTATGGAATTCATTACGTCTATCGTAATCCTTCGGTGGTGGATGGCGGGTTAACAAGCCGCCGCAGGATGCCATCCTGCCCCACGGCGCTGTATCCTGTTAGCTACCATGCGACGCGCGTTTCTTGTTATTTTCCTCTCGACTGTGGTTTTCGGCGAGGTTCCCGCGCTTCCTCCGCTGCGCGACCAGGCGCGTATCCAACAGGAGTGGCTACGGCTGCGGCTGGAACGCAATCTGCCGGTCCTCATGCGGAAGCACGGAGCGCAAATGTGGATTGTCGCTTGCCGTGAGTATGCGGAAGATCCGGCGTTCTTTTCGCTGGTTTCGCCAACGGTGTTCGCCGCGCGGCGCACTACCATTTACGTCTTCTACGATCGTGGCGCGAATCAGCCCTTGGAGCGCCTCGCGCTTGGAGGTGATTCGAACGGTGGGTTGTACACCGTGTATCGCGATCCGGAGTCGGCCAATCGTGAAATATATGGTGAGACGCAGTGGCAGCTTTTGCGCAAGCTGGTGGTGGAGCGGCATCCGTCTTCGATCGCTGTTGATATCTCACCCGTCCACGCTTTCTCGGACGGCCTGACCGTAGGGATGCGCGACAAGCTGATGGCTGCGCTAGGGCCCGAGTACAAAGACAAGATTATCCCCGCCGAAAATCTGGCCCTGGAATATCAGGAGCTGCGCGTTCCTGAGATGCTTCCCACTTATCGGCAGATGATGGAGATCGTGCATTCGCTGATCTCACGCGCATTTTCGAACGAAGTTATCACGCCAGGAAAGACAACCAATGAAGATGTAGTGTGGTGGCTGCGCCAGAAGGTGAACGACGCGGGACTGGGCACCTGGTTCCAGCCCTCAGTCACCGTTCAACGGAAAGGGCTCACCGCGGCTACGCTGCTCAATCCCAGAGAAGGCGTGGTGATTGAACGCGGAGATGTTCTTCACACGGATTTCGGCATCACTGCGATGCGGCTCAATACGGATACGCAGCACATGGGCTACGTCCTTCGCGAAGGCGAGACAACGGTGCCGGCTGGAATCGTCGAAGCAATGCGGAACACGGATCGTTTGCAAGATCTGCTCATGGAGCGCATGCGGCCTGGCAGGACTGGGAATGAAGTGCTCGGCGACACTCTGCACGCCATGCGGGAAGCGAAGATCGACGGCAGCGTCTACACTCACCCCATCGGCGATCACGGTCATGCCGCCGGGCCGTTAATCGGTCTGTGGGATTTGCAGCAGGGCGTTCCTGGGCGCGGCGACGTCGCACTGTTTGCCGGCAGTTGGTTTTCGATCGAGCTGCAGGCTACGACGCCAGTTCCAGAGTGGGATGGGCAGAAACTCAACGTTGCGCTCGAAGAAGATGCAGTACTGGATGATCAGGGGAAGATGTCCTGGGTGCTAAAGCGGCAGACGGAATATCACTTGGTCAGATAGAGGGCCCAGCTTTGTTATAATCGAGCCCAGGAATTTCGGGTGGAGTAGTCATGCGCAATCTAATTCGCGTAGGGGCTTTGTGCGCGATCCTGGGGGGAGCGGCTGTTGCTCAACCGCCGCTGATTTATAACCGTTCGATATACAATGCCGCCAGCTTCATGCCGGCTGGCGTTCCCATGGGCGCCATCGCGCAGGGTTCAATATTCAGCATTTTCGGAAATTTTCTGGGACCGTCGAAGGCGGTAACTGCGAGCTCATTTCCGTTAGCGAATACGCTGGCCGGTGTTTCGATCAACATTATCCAAGGGTCTACCACGGTACCCGCAATTCCCGTATACGTAGGGATCGGACAAATCAACGCCATCATGCCATCCACGGCGCCGCTGGGCATCGCTTCGGTGCAGGTGGTGGTGAACAATGCGCGCAGCAACATGGCGCCCATTCAGATTGTCAGCAGCGAGGTTGGGATCTTCACGGCGAATGGAACAGGCATCGGCCCTGGTGTACTTTGGAACTTTATCGCCCAGAACAACCAACCAGTGAATTCGCCAACTGTCACGGCCAAGAATGGCCAGGTGATCACGCTGTGGGGTACGGGGCTTGGGCCTATTGCAGGGGCCGACAACGTAGCGCCAACCACTGGCAATCTGCCGGTTCAGGTGCAGGTGTTTGTGGGCGGGCAACCGGCGACAGTTCAATATAGTGGACGCAGTGGCTGCTGCGCCGGTGTGGATCAGATCGTCTTTACGGTACCGAAGAACGCGCCCACTGGGTGCTGGGTTCCGGTTTACGTAAAAACAGGCGGGACCACGATCAGCAATTTCGTCACGATGGCGATCGAGCCTACGCCGGGTGTTTGTACCACGGATGTGCTTCCGCAAGTGACTTCGTCTTTTGTGCAAGGCAAGAGAATCGCTGAAGCGCTGGCTACGCGTACCGTAACACGCCAGGACGTCGGAGTTCTCGCGCCCGTGGATATCACTTCCGATTACCATGTGGATTTCGCCTTCCAACCCGATCCCGGGCAATTTCCGTTTAATCCCGCAATCGCGTTTCCGCCTTCCGGAACTTGTACGGCATACGCCCACCCGGGCGACATGCTGAACGGCAGTCCACTGCCTGGAATGGCGCCAACCACCATGCCGCTGGATATGGGCGCTCCATTTCTTCTTACGGGTCCGAATGGATCGAAGACTCTTTCGGCGGGTTTCTTCGGCGCTCAGGCCGGTTACCTGGGCGGTTCGATATCGAATAATATTCTTTCCAGCTCTCTTTTTCTAGATCCTGGATCGTATACCCTGCAGGGTTTTGGAGGAGCGGATGTAGGTCCATTCTCCACATCATTCACTATCCCTCAGCCTTTGACCTGGACCAACCGGCTCCAGACCAATGTCGTGAATCGAACCCAGCCGTTGACCATTTCCTGGAGCGGCGGCGATAGCGGCCAGGTGGTTGCGATGCTGGGTTTTGGGGATGACCTTCCCAGCAATTCCAGTGCTGTTTTCGTTTGCATCGCGCCGCCGGGCGCAACCAGTTTTACAGTACCCACCGATATGCTTTCAATCCTCCCGGCCACGCGTCTGAATCCACTCCAGTCCAACGATGTCATTTACCTGATGGCTTTATCCGGCTCCAGCTTAAAGAGCATCGCCGCCAAGGGCCTGGACGTAGGTTTGACATCCTTCTATTCGATCATCGGGAAAACGGTGGTGTGGCAATGACGTTCCGGCTTTCAGGTTCCACGAAATTCATGTGCGCCGGCATCGCTCTCAGTCTGGGCTGGTTCGTGTTAGAAAGTTGCGACTGCGATGAAAGCAAGGAAGACCAATTCCCCGGGTTTTGGGTGGCTTGCATCGGCAACCAGCCAGCCTTGATGAGTTACAGCGGGAACAATCCCACCATTGTCAGCACCGACGCCTCGCCTAATTTCAATCCTGCTCAATGGGATTGCTCTCATCCCAACTCGCCGCATTACAAGAATTCGCAAGCTCCAGCATTCCCAATTGGTACTCCCAGCGGACCTAACGGATATGCACGAAAACCCCACGCGACGGGTTCGGGAGCTGCCTACCTTCCGCAACAATTGCGGATACTGCCTTTCGTGCCTCGCGTTCCACCTCCGGCAACGCCTGGCTGCGATTCAACCTTCCCCGACGTCTTTCAGACGGTGCACACCCAGGCGCTTGTGACGCGCATTTCCACATGTCCTTTTGCAATCAAGGTGTCCATTCCAGTCGTCACTCGGCCGCTCCAGGTGGCTATGACTCCTGATGGCTTAACCGCGCTAGTCACTAGTTTCGACAACGCTGTGAATTTTATCGATCTCGCCTCAAACACGGTCACGTATACGCTGATGACCGACCCGTCGATTAACCCGCACGGACTCGCCATCTCACCGGACGGAACCACCGCCTATATCAGCAGCTTCAACACCAACGGAGTGATCGCGGTGATCGACCTCGGCACCCGCCAAATCACCACGACGATTCCCACTATTTCGTATGCCCAAGGCCTTACGCTGACGCCGGACGGGTCGCAGCTTTGGGTCGTGTCTCCCTTGGCTGCCTCGGTTGATATTTTTGATACGCTCACCAACACGCGTGTGACCGGCCTGAACATTGCCCAAACCAGCGACGTCGCTTTCAACTCCACCGGCACTCGCGCTTACATCACCACCAGCGCCACGATACCGGGCAGCGTGGTAGTGGTTGACACAAGTTCATACCAAACCATCACTTCCTATACTGTCGGACTCGATCCAGTCGACATCCAAATGTCCTACGCCGATCAATTCCTGGTGATCAACAACAATGGGGAAGGCTCGATATCCGTGATCGATTTGATGAAAGGTGCGGTCTCTACTACGCAACTGGGCGGCAACTCCTTACCCTCGGGCATCGCGTTTGTCCATTAGTCTTCGGCAGTAGTATGCTTCCGTATTACCCTCAGCCGGTGCTTCACGTGGGTCCGTTCCAGATCCACGCGTTCGGAGTTCTGGCGGCGGTTGCAGTGGTGGTGGGAGGCCGCGCGATTCTGGTGCGCGCCCATCGGCAGGGAATCCCCGTGGAACAGATGTTCCGGTTTTGTTTTTGGGTCTACATTTGCGCGATGGCGGGCGCGTTTTTGTCTAAAGCTGTGCTGGACGATTTTCCCGGTCTTCTGGCAGATCCCTCTCGCATCTTCAAGGCCAACCTGGGAGTAAGGTCGGTGGGAGGCATCAGCAGTGGATTCCTGGCAGGCCTGGTATGGTGCCGCGTTCACCGGCTTTCTGCGTTCGAGACCATGCGGAGGCTGGACGTCATTGCGTACGCGTTGCCAATCGGCTGGATGATCGGGCGGCTGGGCTGCACGCTGGCGCATGACCATCGAGGTCTGGCTTCCACCAGTTGGGTTGCCGTGGCTTTTCCCGAGGGTCCGCGCTATGACTTGGGGTTGATCGAATTTCTATTTCTGATTGGAATGGTCACGGCATTTTGGCTTTTAGATCGCCGTCCGCGCCCGGTGGGTTTCTATTTAGGTTTATATGGCGTGGTGTACGGCGGATTCCGCATCTGGCTGGATACTCTGCATGTTCAGCCGGGCCGGTTTTATGGAGGCGCCCTGGGAGTCTTGGTAGGTTTGATCGGATGGGCAGTGATGTTGGTGTTACAGCGGCAGCAATCAGCCGAGGCCGCTGCCGCGTTACCCTGAACTGAGCCATTTGCGTAGCGAGTCAATTTCGGTGGCCAGACGAGCAGCGCTGCACTGCTAGTCGCTATCGCAAGAACCGGTTTTTTCCCCTGATTGTTGAGCTGCGCAAGCAACCAGGCTTGGCTGTCGTGCTCGCCGCTCGGAGGCTTGGGCGTGTAGCTTCCATAGCTTTGCATGTGACGAGCGCCCATCCCGGACGCGGCGAACCAGGCGTCGAGAGCGGATTGGAAAAAAGCACTTCCACACGGCGATACAAATTGCGGGGCATCAGCCCAAGTAAACTTCGTCGCTTCCGCCAACAAATCCACTTGGACGCCGGCGCGCGACGCCTCCGAAAGCAGCCGCAAACGGCACATGGGGCCGAGCCGCGGCCGGGAGGGAGCGCGACTGACGAGAAAACTAGCGGCATTCGTGGTGGCGCTTCCTGCCGGTCGCGGCTCGGCTCGAACAGCCTTGCCAGAGCGCCTAACGTCATAATGTTAGTGGGGAGTATTGAAGTGAAGCGCCTTGTCTGTGCATTAGCGCCTGGCATCCTTCTGCTTCCAGTCACCGTCCATGCGGCCCGTCTAGAGCCAACCACCTCGAAAGCATGGGCAGAGTATGTCGAGGCTGCAAACATGCGGATGGAGCAGCGGTTAAATCCAGGTAATTCCTTCCTGTGGGTGGACGAAGCTCCCGCCCGGCTTCAAAAGGTCCGGTCTGGTGAGATCGTGGTCTCGCCAGTAGGCCTACAGAGTCCCATGAGAGTTCCCTCGGGATTGATTCACGATTGGATTGGTGCGGTGTTCATCCCCCACGTCAGCATCAATGACGTCCTCAAGGTGGCGCGTGACTACGCGCGATACAAGGAGTTGTACAGGCCGGCTGTGATCGATTCCAAAGTGATTGCTACCGGGGAAGTGAACGATCGCTTTTCGATGCTGCTGCTCGCCAAATCGGCATTCCTGAAGACGGCCGTGGATGCGGATTACGAAGCATCCTATGTTCGTGTGGACAATCAACGCGTATACCGCGTATCCCGGACCACGCGAGTCCAGGAAATCGAGAACTACGCAACCCCCAGCCAGCGCCTGCTGAACCCGGGGGAAGGCATCGGTCTCATCTGGCGGATTGCGACCATCACGCGCTACGCGGAACGCGATGGGGGCGTTTATATTGAATTCGAGGTGATGGCGTTGAGCCGCGATATCCCTTCTTCGTTTCGATGGCTGATTGAACCGCTAGTAACCCGGGCTTCGCGACGATCGCTCTGGGTTTCTCTCCGGCAAACCCGAAACGCAATGAGCCAAGGCATCGAATCCAATGCTCGGAGGGCGATGCGCCTTCCATAGCGGCAGGAATGCCGCGCCAAAATCCCGTGTAACTGGCGGGGTCCGCGCAGCGTCTATCCTCCCATCTTCGTTGGCTGAGGGGAAATGAGCGTGGAGACCGAGCGACGCGTGTTTGATCGAGGCCTGGTCCGATTACTGGCCTGTGCAATGTTGGTGCAAGCCGCGTCGGCCTCGCCGGCACAAAGCAAGGGCGATGATGGAGATAAGGAAGAAGAGATTTACTACCTTGGGCCGGACGTGGTCCCGCCGCGGATCGTCAAGCAAATCGCGCCACGCCGATCCACCAACCGCGGCGTGCGTGTGGTGGGATCGGTCACCGTTGCCCTGGTGGTCAGCTCCAAGGGGATGCCCAAAGACGTACGCGTGGTGAAGGGGTTGGATCCCGACGTTGATCAGAGCACCGTCGAAGCGGTGGAACAATGGCGGTTCACGCCGGCCCAGAAGGACGGGAAACCGGTGGCGGTAAGAATCAGCCTCGATATTGCCTATCACGACATGTAGAGCAGAATGGATTTGTGAGGCCATTGCAGACCCGCGTTATCCAAGAAATGTTGGGGAATGCCCTTCAGCACCACCAAGCCGGGCGGTTGCGCGAGGCAGAGCAGATTTACCAGCAAATTCTAGCCGCGGATGCCGATAATGCAGACAGCCTGCACTTGCTCGGCATGATCGCCTATGCGCTCGGACGGCGTGAGGCGGCCGTCGAGATGATCTCGAAAGCGATTGCCATCAACCAGACGCAGGCTCACTATCATTCCAATCTTGGCACCGTCCTTCAGGCACAAGGCAAGTTGGACGAAGCTTTGAGGTGCTTTGAACGGGCACTCGCTCTGAACTCGGATTTAGCCGAGGTCCACAATAACATCGGGAACATCCTCCAAGCCCAGGGGAAGCTGGATGAGGCTGCGGCATGTCAAGAACGGGCGCTCGCCCTTAAGCCGGACTGCGCCGAAATCTATTTCAACCTGGGGAATGTCCGCAAGGTTCAAGAAAAGCTGGACGAGGCTCGGGTTTGTTATGAGAAAGCACTGGCTCTGAAACCGGATTTAGTTGAGGTTCACACTAATCTTGGGGGCGTGCTTTATACCCAGGGAAAATTGGATGAAGCCGAGGCAAGTTTAGAGCGCGCGCTGGCTCTGAGGCCGAATCATGCCGAGGCGCACAGTAACTTAGGCAGCGTCCTGCAGGCCCATCGTAAACTTGACGAAGCCGTGGCCTGTTATGAGCGGGCACTGGCTCTCAATCCGGACCGTGTGGAAGTTCTTTCCAACCTGGGAACCGCGCTCCACGCCCAGGACAAGCTGGACGAAGCCGTAATTTGTTTTGAGCGCGCGCTCCGAGTCAAGCCGGATTTCGCAAACGCGCACCACAACATGGGTTGTGTCCAGTACGCGTTGGGCAACGTGGATGAAGCGTTGGCGCGGCACCGAAGAGCGTTAGCTATTCAACCAGATTATCCGCAAGCCCGCTTCGCTGAATCGTTGGCCCAACTGTGTAAAGGCGACTTCGCCGCTGGCTGGCACAATTATGAATCGCGCTGGCAAACCAAAGATCACGACACGCCGATGCGCGACTATTCGCAACCTCTCTGGGCGGGCGAAAAATTCGCCTCCGGACGGCTGTTGATTTGGGGAGAGCAGGGGATTGGCGATGAAATCATGTTCGCCGGACTTCTTCCGGATGTCATCCGCACGGGCAACCGTTGTGTGTTGGATTCAAACGCGCGCCTGAGACCACTCTTCGCCCGTTCATTTTCTGACATTGAAATGATCTCGGGCCATGATCCCGAATTAGATATTGCCGCGCACCTACCGAGTGGCAGTTTGCCGCGGCTATTCCGAACAGCGCATGCTGCATTTGACGCCACGACATCTCCTTATCTGATTGCCGATCCGGCGGAGCGGAAACGTTTTCGCTCCCGCTACGCGGATGGCAGACGGCTGGCCGGGTTGGCTTGGCATACAACCAATCGCAAGACCGGGCGCAGCCGCTCGATGGATCTAGCGATGTTTGCTCCGCTGTTCGCGCGGCCGGACATCCGTTGGATCAGCCTTCAATATGGGGATCGCAACGCGTTGGAGGAGCAAGCAGTGGCCGCTGGGGCGCCCGTCCTTATTGATGGTACGGTGGATCAATTGTCAGATATTGATGTTTTCGCGGCACAGATCGCGGCGTTGGACCTGGTGATAACAATCGATAACTCCACCGCGCACTTGGCTGGCGCGCTCGGTGTTCCGGTTTGGGTTCTGCTGCCCTTCGCGGCTGACTGGCGTTGGCTCGACGCGTGCGAAAAGAGCCCCTGGTATCCAACTATGCGCCTCTTCCGGCAGCCCAAGATCGGCGACTGGCGATCGGTGATGGAACAAGTGCTTCGCGCCTTATAAAAATCGGTCAAACTGTTAGTAGTGAAGCTGCTCAAGCAGGTGGATCGGAAGTTCCGCGAGACGCGTATGTTCGTGCGCGCCATGCAGTCTGCGTCGCACCCGATTCTCGCGCAGATCATTCCCATCCGGCGCTGCAATCTGGATTGCTCTTACTGCAACGAGTACGACAAAACCTCGGCGCCGGTGCCGCTCGAAAGCATGCTTCGGCGGATCGACCGCCTGGCAGATCTCGGTACTACCATCATTACGCTGAGCGGCGGCGAGCCGACGCTGCATCCCGATCTCGACGCCATCATCCGCCGCATCCGCGCCCGTGGCGCGATCGCAACTCTGATCACCAACGGCCTGCTTCTAACTCCTGACCGCATTCGAGCCCTTAATCGCTGGTCTGGATTACTTGCAGATCAGCATCGACAACGTCGCGCCGGACGACGTTTCGAAAAAGAGTTTGCGGGTGCTCGATAAGAAGCTCGAATGGCTGGCGCGTTACGCCGAGTTCGGAGTCACTATAAACTCGGTGTTGGGTGCGGGTGTTCGCAATCCGGGAGATGCGATTGTGGTGGGGGAACGCGCCCGGCAACTGGGCTTTACCAGCACCGTCGGGATTTTGCATGATCCAGGCGGACAACTGCAGCCGCTCGCGGCCGAGCAACAGAGCGTTTACGATCGTTTCCGGCGACTCGGAACGGCACTGTTTTCGTTCGCGCATTTCGATCATTTTCAAGAGAACATCGGGCGGGGTCTGCCCACGGACTGGCACTGCCGCGCCGGCGGCCGGTTCCTGTATATCTGCGAGGACGGATTGGTGCATTATTGCTCGCAACAACGTGGACGTCCGGGTATTCCCTTGGATGATTACACGGTGGAGGACATCCGGCGCGAGGCCGCCCGTCCCAAAGGCTGCGCGCCGTTCTGCACTATTTCGTGCGTCCATCAAACCGCCATGCTCGATGAATTTCGCGAGCGCCCGCGGGAAACTCTGGCCGGAATTCTGGACCGGCGCCGCGACGTGGATCCGAACTTTCGACCTCCGGCCGCGGTCAAGGTGTTGGCGTGGCTCTTTCTCGACCAGCGCCGCCGGGGAGTCTTCGGAAAAATTATGATCAGCGCGCTGAGGCTAAAACGAAAACCGGAATCACTTTGAAGCGGTGCTGGCATTCACCGGAGAGCGCGTTTCTCGCAATGTCAGATCCACTGTGATGGGATTATGGTCTGAGATTCTTTCTGGAATACTATGATTCAGTTCGGAAAGTGTCCGCCCGTAGTAAGGGGTGAGAGGCGGTTCCTCCCAAATCTCATTTGGCCGCGCCGTTCCAGCCGGCCGGACAAATATCCAGTCGAGCTTGTAGCGGCCGACGGGGCCGTAAGTTTTTCCAAGCTCGTTAGTCGCGACAAATCCCTTTTTGCCGCGCTCGTTGGAGTTGGCCAGCGTTCCCGTGTGGCCGTTGAAGGAATGTTCTTTATCTCCGTGGAAGTCAAAGTTGTTTCCGTCTGTGAATCGAAACTTTTCTAAAGTCGAGAAGAACTTTGCTTCTGGATTCTCGCCCATCAGCGGAATGCTCGCTCTGGTGGGGTCATCCACCTTTCGAGCGAATCCTACCATTCCCAGGGTGACGTTGTAGGCCCATCCAAACGGCGTCGCATACCGAATGGCTTCGGTGGCGCCTTCTTCGGCCCACCACTTTCCGTTTCCGAATCGCTGCTTTAGAGCGCGCGTCACACTAACAGGGACGCCATTGTGAGTGGATGTGTTCATGTCGCCGGCTAATATAACAGGGTGTTGAATATCCGCCACCTGGTCGAGTATTTCTTCCAGCTGCTTTCGCCGCGTGGCGGGCGTCGTGACGTCTTCCAGGTGCGTGGCAACTACCGTCACTGAGCCGGAAGGAAGGTCGGGGTCAACAATATCGGCTAAGAGCATCATCCGTCCGCCTCGTCGGACCTGCCGAATGAGTTGCTCTTTAAATATCGCCGCGCTCACTTTGCCTTCCGCCTTAATCGCGATCGAGAGTTTCTTCTCGTCGGTGTACCAATCATGACCCTGGGCCCGGAATGGAATCAACCGCACGTTTTGCAATCGATAGCGGCTGAGTATGGCCGTGCCATGCATGCCCCGATACCGTTGCGGATCCGGTTTCATTATCTCTTTGACACGTTCGACCATCTCGGACCGGCTGGCATTCGGTTCCGCATAAGCTTCCTCGACCTCTTGTATGATCACTTGTTGGTCGAGGCCCATCGTGATGGGATCTACTTCAACAAATTCCACTCCATATGCGTAGTTCATTCCTAGCGCGTCTGCCAGCTCTGCTGCCACGTTGCGGAACAATGTCCGGTTCATGCCCCAATCCACTTCGTTCAATACCAGCAGATCGGTCTGCTCGATATAGCCGATTTGCTCGCGAATTCGTGCCCGCTCGCTTTCAGATGCCTTGGAGCCTTTATCTGTGATCAGAGCATTGAAGGCGTTCGGATCGGTGAAGGCAAGTCGAATGGCATCGAACTCCAGTCCGCGCTCGATGTTCCACTGCACGGTTCTCAAAATTCTTCGGGTACCGGCCGAGCTCGGCTTCAAAGGTGCGCGGCCAGCGTCGGATGCGGTGTTGCGGACAAACGGAGTCGTCAGTAGCTTATTCAGTTTGTCCCGCAGTGGGGGGGATGGATCTGGCTGCTGATAAAGTTGAACGATTTCGTCAAACGTCAACAGTTGCGGGTCGGCAGGCGGCTGCGCCAATAAAGGGAAAGTCAGAACCAACAGGAGCGGGGCAACACATAGGGTCCACTGAAGCCTCATCAGCATGAACGTTAGATGCGTTCCGGGACTATTTGTAACGTCTTTGAAAGTACCAGGCCAAGGATGTCCCGCCGGCCATCAGGAACCCGCCGATGAGTTCGGGTATCCGGCGGAGATCAGCGCTGGGAGGAAGAGCTTCGGCACCTATCACCAGGGCTCCCCGCTGCATCGCGTAGAGCTTGAACAGAGTGGAGAGAATGGTGAAGCAAACTGAAGTGGCCAGACTGGTTACGATGTGCGGCGTGCCTCTGAGCACATGCACCACCGACTCCAGAATATGGGAAACGCCGGGCAGGAGCACGATGGCCGGTACTCTGCCGGCCCAGGCCGGCTCGGCTTTGCGAATCGCCTGGTTAATGGAGCCGTAAAATCCAGCCGTCGCGGCCCGGTACAGGAACTCGGCCAGCATCGCTGCGGTGGCCAACTTCCAACCGGCGGCCAGGTTGGCGAACAGGAACAATGTCGCTCTAATGATCGAGCTGCAAAGCGCGGACTTCCCAATTCCAGAGCTCGAGGAGCATGCGGCGACAATCCGTGAAGCTGGTGTATAGTGCGGTCTGAAGGGAATATTTCATGCTAGCATCTCTGTCCCGCCGGGATCTGCTGCGGATGGCTGTGACACTTCCCGCCGCCGGGCTCTTCGCCCGTTACAACTCGATGGCGGCGCCGAACGTGAATCGGGTGAAGATCACCAACGTTTGCGCCATGGCCATCAAAAACATCGCTGGAAATTGCCTCATCCGGATCGACACCGACAGCGGCCTGTCAGGCTTTGGCGAAGCCGGGGCAACGGGGCCGATGGCGCGGGCACGCATCGAAACGATGAAGGCTCTGCTGATCGGGAAGGACCCGTTGACGATCGAGGTGCACTTCCACAATATGACCACCCTGATGCATACCTACATGGCGCATATCCCGACCATCAGCGGCATCGACATGGCATTGTGGGACCTGGCGGGAAAGCTGCTCGGTGCACCGGTCTCAACGCTACTGGGTGGGCCGTTCCGTGATGCTATTCCGATGTACTCGCACGGCATCAACTTGGACATGCTGGACAAATCCTCCTGTCGCGACTGGGCGCAGCGCATCAAAGAAATGCCCGAGGGCTTTACCGCGTTCAAGAATAATATCGATCCGTTGTTGGGTGTGCCCCCGGCGCGATTCACATCTACGCTCACCACCCAGCAACTCCGCAACGTGGCGCGCGGGTACGCCAATTGCCGCGAGGCCGCGGGTGACGACATCGACATCGCGGTCCATTGCCATAACGAACTAGATACGCCCAGCGCGATAGCCGTAGCCAAGGTTGTTGAGCCGATGAATCCGTTGTTCATCGAGGACGCGCTGAATCCCCCGTACTCCGAGGCGTGGATGGCGCTGCGCCGCTCCACGCGTGTGCCGCTGCTGACTGGGGAGAAGCTCGAAATGGTCCGCGGATTCAAGCCATTCCTGGATAACCAGGCGGTGGACTTTATCCATCCCGATCTGGCATTCGCGGGAGGGATTACAGGGACACGAAAAATCGCGGATTACGCGGCGCAGTTCCGCATTCCGGTGGCACTCCATAATGTCGGATCGCTGGTGCTGACATATGCCAACGCGCATTTCGGCGCATCCATTCAGAACTTTTATCGATCGGAAAGCCAGCTTGGACGGCCTGGGCACTATATCGAAGGAATGGCTGCGGGCAGCGCGCCGGACGTCCGCAAGGGGTTGCTCAAAGTTCCTGCCGGGCCGGGTTTGGGGCTGGAAATCAACACTGAGTTTCTGAAGCAGAATTTGGCAGACGGCGAGGTTTACTGGGGATGAAAGTGATTGCGGATCTGTGCGTAGTTCCGATTGGCGCCGGCCTTTCGGTTTCGAAGGAAGTCGCTATCTGCGAGCGCATTCTGACAGCCGCCGGGCTGAAAACGCACTTGCACGCGTACGGCACCAATATCGAAGGCGATTGGGATCAGGTCTTCGCCGCCGTGAAGCAATGTCATGAAGCTTTGCATGCCGCGGGCGTGCCGCGAATCTCCAGCACTATGCGATTCGGAACCCGCACCGATCGCGAGCAGACCATGGAAGACAAGGTTCGGAGCGTGGAGGAGAAACTCAATTTATGAACCGTCTCAGCCGGGTTACATCGCTTCTTGCCGTAGTGATTCTCGGCCGCGCTTTCGCCGATGAGGCGCCCCGCCTGCTCAGCGACCCCGTGGATATCAGCGGCGACTTTCACGACTTCAGCACCACGTACTTTTTGGCGGATCGCCTTACCGCTTTCGATCCGGTGAAAGCGGAGGGCACTGTCCTATGGCGGCGCAATGAGCTGGCGCCGCGCATCGCTTTCGACAACATGGAACCGGGACTGCGTCCCTTCGGCGGCCTGACGTTTCCGGAGCGAGAATACGCAGTGGATCCGGTGCTGCCTTTTTCGATCCAGTTTGTTTCGGCAAGAACGGTGCGGATTCGCATGAAGACCGGACTGCCGGTTCGTCCCGACGCGCCATCCTTGATGCTGGTGGGCGATCCACCACGCAGCAATTCCTGGAAATACGAAAAGATCACCGGCGGCCATCGCTATACGAGCAGTGCCGGGTCTATCACTATCATGGAGAATCCCTGGCACATCGAGCTACGCGATCCCGCGGGCCGTCTGCTTACCAGGACCAATCACGCGTCCGACTATCGCACGTCGCTCGATCCGGCGCTGCCGTTTTCTTTCATCCGCCGGCCGTCCGATTATTCCCGCAGTGTCGCGGCCGTTTTTTCGCTCTCCCCCGGCGAGAAGCTGTTCGGGTGCGGGGAGTCTTTCACGCAGCTTAATAAGCGCGGTCAGAAAATTGTGTTGTGGGCCAACGACGCGAATGGCGTGGAAAGCGCACGCATGTACAAGCCCATCCCGTTCTTCATGAGCAACCGAGGATACGGAATGTTCGTACACACATCGGCGCCAGCTTCATTCGACTTCGGCGCCACTTACAGTTTCTCGAACGCACTTCTTCTGGGCGACGACGAATTGGATCTTTTCGTTTTCCTGGGAGAGCCCAAGGACATTCTGAACGAATACACCAACCTCACCGGGAAAACGGCAATGCCTCCGCTGTGGTCGTTCGGATTGTGGATGAGCCGCATCTCATATTTTTCAGAAGACGAAGTGCGAAACGTGGCCGCAAAGCTGCGGCAGAACCGCATTCCATCTGATGTGATTCATCTGGACACTGGCTGGTTTGAAACCGATTGGCGCTGCGACTACAAGTTCTCCCCGTCGCGCTTCAAAGATCCTCAAAAAATGATCAGCGACCTGAAGCAGGATGGCTTTCATATCTCGCTGTGGCAGCTTCCCTACTTCGTCCCGAAGAATTCGTTATTTCCGGAAATCGTCGCCAAGGGCCTGGCAGTGAAGGATGGCAAGGGCAACCTGCCTTACGAGGACGCGGTGCTGGATTTCACCAATCCAGCGGCGGTGGAATGGTATCAGGAGAAAATCGCCGGACTGCTGCGTATGGGAGTGGGCGCAATCAAGGTGGATTTCGGGGAAGCGGCTCCATTGACGGGAATCTACGCCAACGGACGCAGTGGATTCTATGAGCACAATTTGTATCCACTGCGATATAACAAAACGGTTGCTGATATCACGCGCAAGGTGACAGGCGAAAACATCATTTGGGCGCGCAGCGCCTGGGCTGGCAGCCAGCGCTATCCGCTGCACTGGGGCGGCGATTCCGGCAACACGGACACCAGCATGGCGGCCACTTTGCGCGGCGGCCTTTCGTTGGGGCTGAGCGGGTTTTCTTTTTGGAGCCACGACATCGGCGGATTCGCGCAGAAATCTCCGGAGGAGCTTTACCGCCGTTGGGTGCCGTTCGGGATGTTGACGTCGCACAGCCGTTGCCACGGCGCTCCGCCCAGGGAACCCTGGGAGTACAGCGCGGCTTTCCTGGACGATTTCCGGCGTGCCGACGAATTGAAGTACCGGCTGATGCCGTACATTTACGCGCAGGCGAAGGATTCCAGCGAGCGCGGTCTACCGATGCTGCGCGCGCTGTTCATCGAGTATCCGAGCGATCCAGGAGCGTGGCAGGTGGAAGACGAATACCTGTTCGGCGCCGACATCCTAGTTGCGCCGCTGCTCGAGACACAAACCGCGGGGCGCGATGTGTATTTGCCGCAGGGACAATGGATCGACTATCAGACCGGCAAGCTATACGCTGGCGGCTGGCATCACATTGAGGCTGGACAGATTCCGATTGTGATGCTGGTACGGGACGGTGCTGTGATCGCGCAGATGCAGCCTGCGCAGTCCACGGCGCAGTTGGATTGGACGAAGCTTGAGATAGTGGTCTACGCGTCAAGCGCGAAGAGCGCCCAGGGCCTGCTCTGCCTGCCATCGGACAATATTCTGCACAAAGTGGATGCCACTCGCCGCGGCGCCACTTTCGCGTTGGCCGGCGATCCGCTTGGGGGAAAGGCGGCGTTGACGATTCGCCTTTATTCCCAAACAGTTCGGTAAGGGAGCAGACAAAATCCACTGTTTTTTCCGCACAAAATGCCGGTTGGAACGACTCAGGCAACCGTCTGACGAACCTGGTTGTCCAATTACGGCTGTTTCTACATCCGGCTGCCGAAGCGGCCGGTTCTGATATTTCGAAAGCGCTAAAATAGGCACGTCATGATTGCAGTTGGGTTGCTCTTTTTGTTAGCCAACCAAAACCAGTTGCTGATTCAACAAGTAGCGACATCGGGCCGCGTACTGGAACTCGCCGTAACGCCATCCGAGCGGATTGCGTCCCCGCCGCAAATTGCTCCGGGTGCTCCGCCGCTGCTTAGCTTCCGGTTTTTCGAAGGGCAGGAGCGGCATCGTTTCGGGGGGCTGGATCTGGTGATCGATGATGCGGGTCATTAGCACCGCTCTTGTGCTGTCGGCTTTCTTGGCTCGCGCCCAGGATGATCCTTTACAAAAAGGCATCGCGGCGTTCAACCACGGACAGTACGCTGCTGCTCAGGCATCGCTCGAAAAGGCGCCGGACAGCCCCCAGCGACGGGCGTTTCTAGCCCTGACGCATGCAGCTACCGGCCACTGCGATACCGCGCGAGAAGAACTGGCCGCTGAGTTCGCAAAGGACGCAGCATCAGACCTGGGACGCCTGACGGGCCTAGCCCTCACACAATGCATGCTGGCCGGGGGAGATTACGATGACGCCGTTCCAGTGCTGGCGCGCCTGAAGGCGCTTCATCCTGATGACGCCGACGTGCTCTACCAATGCGCGCGGCTGCACATGAAAGCATGGAACGATACGCTTTATGAAATGTTCCGGAAGACGCCGGGCTCTTATCGTGTGAACCAGATCTCGGCGGAGATCTTCGAAATCCAGAATCGTTATCCGGACGCGATCTCGGAATATCGCAAGGCGATCGAGAAAGCTCCCGCAGCTCTGAACCTGCATTTCCGCAGGGGCCGGGCGCTGCTGCTGGAATCGCATTCGCCGGAAAATCTGGAGTTGGCGCGGCGCGAGTTTGAAGCGGAGCTGGCGCTGAATCCGGCTGATGCCGCAGCCGAATACGAAACCGGACAAATTCTGCTTGCCAGCCAGCAGGCGCAAGAAGCGGTCAAACATTTTGAGCGCGCCGTCGCCATTACTCCCAACTTCCCGGAGGCGTTGCAAGCTCTGGCCAAGCTTCACCTGGAAGCCACACAGTACGCGGAGGCGATTGCTCTGCTCGAGAACGTCGTACGTTTACAGCCCGCGAACGAGTCCGCTCACTATAGCCTGATGCTGGCCTATCGCAACGCTGGCCGGGCCGCCGATGCCGCACGCGAGCAGGCGGAACTCGACAAACTGCAGAAATCGCCACAGGGAGAATTCACGGATTTTCTAAAAAAGCTGGGAGAGAAGGCTCCCAAGCAGTGATCCGTTCCATTGCCGTGGCGGCTCTGTTCTGCCTGGGAGCAGCAGCCGTTAATTTCCAAAACGTCGCGCACGAAGCCGGCCTCACGGATTCAATTCCGAACGGCGGCGTGCAATCCAAGAAATACATTATCGAAACAACCGGGAGCGGCGCGGCATTCCTGGATTACGACAACGACGGTCTGCTGGATATTTTCCTGGTTTCGGGACCTGGCGGTACCAATCGTCTTTATCACAACTTGGGAAATGGAAAATTCGCGGATGTCACCAAAGAGATGGGCCTGGAACACACCGGGTGGGGACAGGGCGTTTGCACGGGCGA
>Ga0187851_10001874_pt1 | contig 19354 bp, 16 predicted proteins | sample June2016WEW_6_10_FD_132997 | JGI IMG/M metagenome (GOLD analysis project Ga0187851, IMG submission 132997) | Peatland microbial communities from SPRUCE experiment site at the Marcell Experimental Forest, Minnesota, USA - June2016WEW_6_10 | ecosystem: Environmental > Terrestrial > Soil >...
GAACCACTACAAAACGGTCGCGCGGCAGCTTGCGGTTGCGAACCATAAGATCACGCATGGTTTCGGAGATTACGATTACTCGGCTGCTCCCCATGCACAGGTGGCGATCCCAGGCGCGAAATGTCTTCGCCAGTGAGCCCTCGCGGTTCAGCAGCCCGGTGACTTCTGCAGTCTCCGGGTAAACGTCTTTCACGTAATAAAAGTATGGAGCACGCCAGAGACGGGAAATCGCCGCAGCGAATTGTGTGGCGAACAACGGCCAGCTTTCAATCAGAACAACATCGGGGCGCCCATCTCTCCAGGCAGCCCATGTGCTGGAAATGCCGAAGGTGACGTTTTCGAGTATCCGGTTCAGCATACGACGCCGCTTGCCGATGAGCCAGTTGGCACAGCGAATCAGGGTATAGCCTTCAACTGTCACCGTGCGGCTGCGCAGCCGTCTCCTGAATCCGGGGTACGTGATCCCCTCCGGCCTGTTGGGAAAAGGCACGATCATCGTCACGTCATGGCCGTCGCGTGCAAGTCGTGTTGCCAGTTGATGCGCCATCAATCCGCTGGGTGCGGGCTCAGGAGGAAACACCACGCAAATGAATGTGATTTTCATGCCTGCTCGCCTGGCAAACTATCATCGATCACATGCTGGCAGCGGAGTGCAGCCTCGTGGACTTGGATCTCATCCTGGGTAAATCGCCCCCTTATCACTTCTGAGGGTTGCGAAACGGTAACACTATACGGCGGCAGGTCTTTTGTGATGATCGCTCCCGCGCCAACCACCGACCCGCGCCCTACGCGCACCCCGGAAAGGATAATCGCACCATAGCCGATCCACACGTCGTCTTCAATGACGATTCGATACTTGTCGCCCCGCGGCGCGTCGAACATGGTAGTGCCTAGGACGGACGGCGTGTGCGCATCGCGCGCAAGGAATGCTACCGCGCTCGCTATCAGAACGTGATTCCCTACGAAAAGGTCGGTGGAGATATCACAGTAACGGCCAATGCCGACGTGATTTCCCAGATGCACAAGCTTGTGAGGCGACCAGATATGCGTTGACCACTGCACGTGCACGTCTTTTCCGTAGATCACCCATCGATAGCGCAATTTGAAGAGGAGTATGTTGCGGATCGCGTTCAGCAATCGGGCGATATGTGATTTCATGATTCGCTTCTCATGCAGCTGCCAGCCTGTGGCCGCTCGCATTCCGGTCTTTCTGCGGCCTGCCTGCCCAGGCGGCCGATGCCTTGCAGCACAGCTTCTTGACGTTTAAAAGACCGCACACCTCGCTCGCAGAGCGGCTCATATTCCATGGCCGACCCGTTCATAGAGCGCAGTCACTTGCTCCGCCACATGAGACATCGAGTAATTCATCGCTACTCTGGCTGCGGCAGCCCTCCCGACCTGCTCAGCGATTTCCGGATTCTGCACCAGAGAGTACAGACGCTCTGCAAGAGCATCGATATCTCCTATATTGACGAGGTAGCCCGACTCGCGGTCGCGAATGGCATCCGCGATGCCACCCACCCTTGACGCCACAACCGGCATTGCCGACGCCATCATCTCAAGAACGGCACAGGGCATCATTTCGCTGTAGCTGGGATACACGCCAATATCGGCCTGAACCATCTCAGATGCGATCTGGCGAGCGGTCAACCAGCCCAGGAACTTTACCCGACCATTCAGGCCTTCCTGGCTCGCAAACTGCTCGAGCTCTGGCCGCAGCTCCCCATCGCCCGCAAGCCTCAATTCGATATCGCATCCCCGGTCGAGCAGCTTCCGCGTCGCCATCAGCAGGTCCTTGTGCCCTTTCAGCGGGGCCAACCGGGCAGGGTAAAGAACTCGGACGGTCCCGTTCCGCGGCTTGCGCTTTGCACAATCGAACAGAGTGGTATCAACGCCATTCGGAATATAGGTAATGCTCCTGGAGAATGCGCAGGCACACCGCTTGACCACCCCGCCCCGATCAGTCAGTGTAATCATGTGCGGTCGTGTCGCCATGAGGCACAGAAACCGTTTCACTTGCCCCACTCCCTCCCACCCCAGCGAGTTATGATCCGTCAAAATGACTGCACGGCGCCGCCTTGAAAGGAGAGATGCAAGCGTTGCAGCTATCACCTGGTTATAAGTGTGGCAGTGAACCACGGTGATGTGCAATTGATCCAGAACGCATCGCAACCGGTTCACGGCTGCCACCGATAACGACTCAGGCCCGCTGCCATACGCATAATCGACGCGGTCAACTCCCGCAAACCAGTCTTCCGCCAAAACTCCAGGTTCGAGTTCTCGCCCGGAATATGCCACAATCACAGGCGCGCGCTCCGCTACTGCAGCCGCCAGCACAGCAAACGCACGGCTGGCACCCCAATCGTCCCACTTTCCCTGGTCTACGAAAAACAGGACCCGGATCGGCTGCAAGGCCGATAGACCCGGAGCATTCTCCTCCAAGCTCTCTTGATCTCTCCGTACGGATCCGGCGAGCGATTTGAGAGCGGCATAAGGGCCTGCCTGCTCAGCCCCCGGTTCACCTGTTCCTGCTACCGAACCAATCCACTCACGTCTCAAGGCCATTGGAAACCTCCGGCACTCCATTGGCCACGACAAGACGAGGACGCCGACCGCGCTCTGCCATACTCAGTGCTGCCCTTCGTCGGCTCACTGCCACCAGATTTCGTTGTGCGTCCATAACCACCAAACATGCAAGCAGGAAAAAGAATTTCGCATCAAACCAATCCCCCGCGACCATGTGATGAACGACGTTGGCAACGAATGCCAAACCGACGTAGCTTTCGATACCACCTGCTGGGATATAGCGAATCGCCATTCTCAGCATCGTCGTGATGACGATAAGCTGCAGCGTCACGCCCAACACACCGGCTATTCTCAGCCAATGCAGCGGCGCGATCACATCCCCGGCCGCAAGGTAGTTCTGTATTAATGCTGACTGTTCATTACTAATCACACCTATACCTAGAGGGTGGTCATAGACAAGCCGGATCGAGTCCTGAACGGATCCGAGCCGATGCGAAACATCGGTGAATGACTTTCCGAATGCCTCGTTTAACACCGACGCGCCGGAGATATAAAACGTATCGATCCGAACTAGATACCAATAGACGCAGGCGAGAGCCACGAGAGCAGCAGCCACCCACGCGATTGGAGCAATCTGGCCGAGCCTGCGCCCGTATTTGGAAAACACGAAAACGATGCCTGTGACAAACATGGCGATGTAGCCCGTCGTTGAAAAAGTAATAATAAACGCAACGGCAGAGAGAAGCATGCAGACAAGCATTCGCTTTCTGTGCTTGCCGCTGTATAACCCGTAGCCGAGGATAATTGCTGACTCTAGGAAGCACGCCAGCCGGGTCGGTTCAAGAAAAAACGACTGTGCGCGATACACTTGCAAATTCGTCCCTGCAGCCCTGGTGGCTTCGGCGAACCCGAGCAATCCATAATTGCGATAGGGCATCGACTTGTACGCGCTGAGCACGATGATTTGATTGGGTGGGGCGTGTCCACTCTGTACGCTAATGAATACGAATATGGTTTGTACTGCAAGTAATGCCCCCAAATATGGAATAACAGCCAGGAACCGTAGTGAAAGCGTCTTCGGATTCAGAATCAGGAATAACGCAAGGAGAAACAAGAGCGGATACATGTACTTTGCTGTGTTGAGAACCTCAAGCTGCGGAGCCTCAGAGGTCATCGATACTAGAAAGGTATATGCCGCCAGGACCACGTACAAGACCATGATCGTTCGCGCGGTTGCCGGCAGAGGATGTATTCTGAAAGCAGTCACTAGCAGAATAGGAATCGAAAGTTTGATTCCAAAGTCAACGTACACCATGGTCGGGGTCAGTCGAAGGTACATCATTGTAAAGAGGAAATAAGCGGCGAGAATTATGCACAAGGTAGTGTCTGCCCTTGCGTTTTTTCGCTCGCTCCACGGCTTCTCGATCAGCATGAGGGTCTCGGCTTTTTCATCTTTCTGTGATAACAGTGAAATAGTTTCGACACACTTCGGCTACCGGCATTGCAGGCGAAGTTTCTATGTTCGTCACGCTTCAATGATGCTGTCTTCGTTCTTCTTATTACCGAATGAACACGCTCAGATCATCTCCACATTCCCAGCGGTATGCGGCGGTAGAGGCCGAAAAGTAAAGAGCGAATCTGGGATGGAGCGCCGCATATCAATAATCCGCCAAATGCGTTGACCTTGTTTTGAATTCCCACCGAATGCAACATTGCCTTGTGCAGGAACTCTCGGGCGCGGCCGTCGCTTTGCGTCAGGCATGCTTTGCCGATTTCCAGGTAGGCATTTCCATAAGCTCCTTTGTACCTGGCCTGGGGAACCGAAGCGGAGATCTTGTCGAGGAGCTTCAGGCGGCCAAATGCGGTGAAACGTCGGTCGCGGCCTTTGTTGCGGAAGACCCGGTAACCGATCAGGGGATCGGCCAGTACCCTTACACGCCCCGTCCGCGCCATGCGCATCCAGAGAGCCCAGTCCTCGATGTACATAAACTCCGGACACTCATCGAAACCTCCTGTGCTCCAGAAATCCCCCGCGCGGATCAGCGCCGAGGAAAGCGGCACCGGGTTGCAGCACGCAATCTCCTCGAAAGAGTAATCTCTGTGCGGTCGCCTTCGGCCGATGAAGAAACGCTTCTTGAAATAGCATGTATCACCGATCGTAACCATGTCTGTTCCTACGCAGCACACCCGCGGGTCGGCCAGGTGAGGCAGCTGAAGCTCCAGCTTCTTGGGGAACCAGACATCGTCAGCATCAAGGAACGCCAGAACCGCACCATGCGCCTGCTTTGCTCCGAAATTGCGAACCGCTGCTACCAGGTTTCGAGTAGTGAACGTGAACACCCTCAGACGCTCGTCTTTAATCCCCGCCAATATGCTCAAAGTGTCGTCGACGGAACCATTGTCGACAACAATCACCTCCAAATGAGAGTGCGTTTGCTGCAACACAGACTCAACTGCGGCTTCAACAAAAGCTCCGTGATTGTACGAGGGAATGATGACACTGACTAGAGGAATATCGGTGGTCATTTGCCCAGTTTAGCCTCTTGAATCGAAGACAGTCCTAGTCTCGCAGCCATGTGCTACTCAGTTTCTGCCTGCCAATGCGCACTACCCGTTGGATACTCGTCAGCGCGATCATGGAGGACCTCCCGGAAAAGCGCACGATACCTCCCCACCGCCATCGGAGTGCGGTATTCCTTGCAGAACTTTTCGCGTCCAGCACTGCCCATGGAGCGGCGCAAATCGCGATCTTCCAAGAGGCATTGTAGAGCGTCAGCCAAGCCTGCTACATCGCGAGGAGCAACAATGAACCCGGTCCGGCCATCATCAACCTGCTCCGGTATGCCGGCAACCCGGGATGCGATCACAGGTTTTCCTAGGCTCATAGCCTCGATCACCACGTTGGGAAAGTCCTCATGACTTATCGAAGGAAGGGCGACGACATCGGAGCTCTTCAATAGAGTCAGATAGTCAGGCCGCGCCTTGTTTCCGACAAACCTCACGGCATCAACAAGTCCTTCCGTCTCGACGTACCTCTGCAATGCAGGGGCCTCCTTGCCGTCCCCGACAAGGACGACCAATGGCAGCGGACTCATACCGCGCCCTCTCATCAACTCAAGGGCTCGCAGCAAATAGACGTGCCCCTTGCGCTTCTCAAGGACTGCCGTCACAAGCACTAAGAGACTCCGCGCCGCGGTCAGGCCATGGTGCGCTGCTTCCGGGGCGGCGCTCCTTTCCGATTCGCTTACCCCATTCGGTATATTCAACACCTTGTTGCACGGCACGCCTAGCACCCGGCGGAGTTCCCCCGCTGCGAAGGCTGAGCCGGTAATGAACCGGGTCACGAATCGCACCACCAGACGATCGAACAGATAATCAGGCCAGCGGAGAACGGAACTGTAGGGAACGGCGAGGTTGTTGACAACGTACACGATGCGGCGGATACCCGCCATCCGGCCCGCGAATACCGCTGAGGCGCAGGACACGGCGCCGGGGTAGCCTCCATTATTGATGTGCAGAAGATCGATCTCCCGCCGCCGCCACAATCGGTACAACATCACCGTGTTCCGAAGCACGTACCATTGCTTTACCATCAGCGCATAGCCGAGGGCGAGCACAAGAATGCGAACTGGTCGCCAAGGGATCCTCTTGACCTGAGAGTTGAAATCCAGCAGCCGCAACGGGAAGATTTCCGCTGGAAGGTTCGACGCATGCGAGTGAAACCCGGCCTCATACTCCGGCGAGTAGCGATAGGAAAAGCTGATATCGTACTCGCGCCGAAGCGCGTCGTCCGCAAAGAAGGCGCTGAGCATATGTTCACATCCCGCAAAATACGCACAATCGGAATAAAAATGGAGTCGGCGTTTTGCCGTTGTTGCAAGGCCTGTGATCACGCACTCGCTCTCAGCAGCGAGTGGTTTCTGTTTCTCTTCACTCAGTACCATTTCCGCTTAAACCTCTTCGTGTCCTTCCATCGCAAAGGAACTCACCGCGGCAAGTGGTTCCTGGCACAAAGGGCTCTCGACCTCCTGTAACCACCACTTCCATGCTCGCGCGATCCCCTCATTCAGCGAAGTGCGGGGAGACCAGCCCAATTCCTGCTTCGCCCGCGCTATGTCCAGAATGATTTGGGGTACATCGCTGTGTCGCCCTTCGCGATAGGCCACTTGTATTCTCAGTCCAGTGACCATCTGGATCGCTCGTACAATTTCGTTGATAGAGGTCCCGACCCCGGAACCGATATTGAAAATCCTGATAGGTCCACCATAGTGCAGGACTCTGAGGGTTGCCTCAACCGCGTCCTCAATATATATGAAGTCCCGAACTACACTCCCGTCGCCCCACACCTCCAGCGGCCTATTCATAGCTGCGGCATGGAAGAAGGCAGGTATGACTCCAAACCCGATTGAAGCATACTGACCATCACCGTATGGGTTGCCATATCGAAGAGCAATACAGCGCATGCTGTACTGACGTTCGAAAAGCATCATATATTTCTCAGTAGTGAGTTTAACAATTCCATAGGAGCTTATTGGGTCTGTCGAGCAAGCCTCAGAAATGGGTAAAACCGCTGGAATGCCGTAAACCGTTCCCCCGGATGATGGAAATATAACTCTCTCCACGCCACTGTTGGCAGCCGCAGTAAGAACCCCTAAGTTGTCGATTAGGTTTGATGCTGCATCTTTAATGGGGTCGCGGTTGGACTCTGCGGGCAGAGTCGAACTTGCAAAATGGAACAGGACTTTGGCGCCCTCACAACAACGCTTGAGTAACGTGCGATCACACACAGTGCCTCGAATCATTTCAACTTGGCCATTTAGTTCGCCCGGGCACTGGCAACTTGCATTTGGGTCGAGGACCCGAACGAAGTAACCTTCCCGGACCAGACGACGCACAATGTGCCGTCCGAGAAAGCCGAGACCACCCGTCACTAGAGCGTGTTTCGTAAATACCTCCTAAGAACTTGTTGAAAAAGGCAAAATGATCTTGACACACAAAATTCAGACCGCGTCAGAATGCCCTATAAACGCCTTCTGAGCTTTTGGTGAGGGTCTGCATGCCTCTTTTCACGTCACAATTCGGGACCGCTGAGGCTTTTTCAACAAGGTCCTAAACGTCATCAAGCAAGCGAGACAACAAAGGTGAATTGGATGGAGACAAAATGCTTATGACGAACAATCAGGTGACAGGTGGTTCCGAGCTGAAGATTTGTCTGGTCTACAATCCATCTGCGCTTGTAGAGGCGGCGTCCACGGCCATCTTCATCGCGCTGGCGCGTAGAGCGCAATCCTCTACAACAATTACAGTTGCAGAAGCTCTCTACTCCAGATACGTACGGCGCTTGCGGATGTGCGGGCACACTCGTTACAAAACATGCGCCGTGCCTGTTGCCGATCATCTCGATTCCACCAAGCGACTACATCGTCGTACACATCGCTTGCACGGGCAACCGCCTCTACCGGACGCTCGCAAAGTATTTCGGCGTAAGGAAGTGAGTCGAAATACGGCTTGGTCTCATGGAGAATCTCATTGCCGTCGGCGTTCGATTCATCCGGAACGATTGTAGATTCAGCATCGAGGTCTTTCCCTGCCTGTCCAGCATCGCGGTGACAACAAATCGGTGGCTTGCAAACGATAGAATGCGCGATTTGTGAACCGCCCCTGACCTCGCCGCTGAGCAGCGACTTTGAACTGACCTAGTGCGCCTTGGCCCAGAGGCGCAGAGGATGCACGATCTTCATGAAGTTCCGCAAGTCCGCCTGCTCGATTCCGGCGACTCTCGGGAAATACCAGATGAACCCTGCAAGCCCGAGAAGATACAGAAGCGAACAACAAGAGAAAGGGGGGAGTAGTGTCAGGAGCCCCGTAGGGGAAACATGCCAAAAGAAAAGGGCAATGATTCGTGCAACATACGCCATAGACAGGGTGACACCGATCGCGACAAAGGGATATGTCCAGTCAAACTTCCAGTGGTTTGTCCGGGCCAGTATCCACGCTTGCACGTTGACTGAGACAAACGCGAGCCCGACCATTTTGATAGCCATACCGAGAGCGCCGCCGCCTAGGCCACGGATCGGCCATCCGTCAGCAGGCGATTGCACCAGATAGGTTACAGGGATGCTCACGACCATGAATACAGCGGCGACTGAGGCATAGTCCCGTGTGTGTCCGCTGGCAAGGAGAGTGGCACCGTTGATCTGGCCCATGGTTTGAAGAACTGGATAAAGAAACATGATCGCCAGCACGGGCCCCGCCACGGCGTAGGCACTCCCGAGAAAGAGCGCCACAATGTTTCCGCTCCAGGGGATGAGCAGACAGGTGATGGAGGAACTCACCATCACCAATCCACGGGACGCTCTATTGTGCATCCGCTGGACGCCCGCGCGGTCTTGCCGTGCGTGCGCTTCTGCAATTTCCTTCCAGAAAATCCGAAGGATCGAGGTCGTGGCCAACAGCGCGACTGCGGCAAACTGAGCCGATACCTGATAAACCCCTTGCTGGACGCTGCCGCCAAACCGTTGCAGCATCCATCGATCCGCAAAGAAATAAGCAAAAGTGACCACAGATAGCAGCATGAGAGGCTTGCAGTATTTCCAATACTCGCGCAGGATCGCATTATAACTCATCACACTCAACGTCTTGGCCTCGGCACGTGCAGGGCGTAAGAACCAGTACGAGGAGGCAATCGCGGTTCCGTACTCTATGATCATCAGCCAGAAGACCCGCGGAATCGAGAGAATCCGAAGCCACATGAAGGTGCCAACCATGATTAAGTGAACGATCGCAATCGAAAAGTTCATTGCTTGAACGCGCACACTCTGGCGTGATCCTTCTCCGATTTGTGATACCGCTGACCAGAGCTGCTGCTGAGTAAAAACTGCCAAAAACGCAAGCATGACCAAGCCCCGCGAATGTCCCAGCCATATCTCACTTAGCAGCGTTGGAGGACAAAGCAACCCAACAAAGGAAGTGCCTATGAGAAACTGTATGCCTTGCCAGAGAAAGTAGGTCAGATAGAAACTGCGGGCACGCGCCTGTTGCGAGATTAGCGTGAAGAAAGCATTCGAAGTGCCCATATCGAGAAGCGTTTGGAATGCAACAAAGCTACCCAGCAGGAAGCTCAGATCCCCATACGCGGCCGGTTCCAAAGTGCGCGCGACCAACATTCCGCTCGCAAAACTCAAGAGAGCACGGCTGCCGTTGGATAAGACCGAGACTAGAAACCGCGTGCGCACGGAACTCGAGTCCAAAATCCTAGCGGCAAAGTCGCTCAGGCGAGGTGCCTTGGTCAATTGCATTGGATGGCCTTTGAACAGCAGCACATTCCAGCGGGGGCCTTCAATACTTCGGTGAACTCATCACTCCAGAGCTTGACTGCGTCGGGTGCTGGACGAGCAAATCCCTGACAGAACAGGCGACGGGCCTGCTGACGTTCTGGTTGATTCCACCAAGCTTCTACATCGCTGTAAACCCGATTGACGCACGCTGCCGCTTCTACTGGGTCGTAGTAAAGGATGCCTGCGTGCCGAAGTGAATCGAAGCACGGCTGTGCCTCCGGCCGAAGCTCATTGCCCGCGTAGTTCCAAAAGAGTACTGTCGGCTTATTGGCCGCAAGCGCTTCACCGAACGTGGTACTGCAGTGGTCGCAGACATACAGCCGGCACATACGCAGACTATCCACGAACGGGATGGACCAGTTCTCAACTGTCAGTGTGGGAGATGCTTGTTTCAAGCGCCCAACGATGTCCCAACCTTGATCCTCATGGTGCGGCCGGAGCCGAACATACGGCTTCACAAGGGTGTCAAGAGAACCTAAGAATACCTGCTGCCAGTCTAGATAGCCGGAAAACATTTCCGGCGTAAAAGGGAATTCTCTTAGCCATCGGGGCGCAGTAGTAGTGGCCCACAGGATTCCCTCTTGCTTGTTGTCCGCGCCAATCTCTTCGCGACCGATAAGCTTACCCGCCGGCATCGGTATTACACGAGCATGACAGTTCGACCTTTTCCACCCCCAGGAATAGTATCTGTCGCAAATGCTGGTCTCATGCTCTTCCGCGAACATCCAGGCAGGCACACCATAACGCGTGCCATGAGGGGTTCCTAGAAGTAAGGTACCCTGATCGACGGCCCTTGCTGCGAATCGTTGAAATGCCTCATCCTCGTAAAGGCCGTTGGCAGTGAAGATCGCCTTTGGACATTTGCCATAGATTTCTCGCGTCTGATCGCCAAGCGAGGAATAGTTCTCTAGAAGCGACTGCGGCATATCGAGCGGGATTGTCTCGCGGAGCAGTTGCTCAAAGCGGGTACTCTCGCCGATTCTAGAACGCAATAGACGCCTCATCTCCAGTTGAACTGGAACACGTAAAGCAAGCACTTTGGGGGCGCTGATTCGCCGAACGGACCGGCCTGTCTGAAGAAATAATTTCAGTTCAGTACTATGCGGAAAGTGAGTGGATTTCAGCAACACAGTGTCGTGCGAACTACTCATATGCAGGAGAAGATTGCTAGCCCACTTCAAAAACACACTTAGTCTCGCGGTATTCGCTCTCTGTCTGGTAACTTCTTCGCCTAAAACGTACGGCTTTGTTTCCATCGGGATTCCGGCAAACCGCATCACCCGTGTGCAAAGTTGCAGGCAATACGAGTCCTCTTTCATCAAACGGATGAATTCCGCCGAGTCGGCAGGAACGACAAAAGATTCATCGCTCAGCCCAAGTGAGGTCAGCGCGGGATGGCTTTCGAGCGCTCGGTCCACCCTCGTCAGGAGGTCGTACATAATCGTTATGTAGTGGTGAAGCCAAGGACCAAACAGAATCCGCCAGTAGCGATTCGAATGCTGGCGCGAGTGCCACGCATTCAATGCTTCGCCGAGGTTGCCAAGGATCTGCTCGTACACGCTGTTGCAGATCCGCGCCGCATTGAGGCGTGCATCGGTCGATGCCCATGGGTTTTCCAGGACCTTCCCGCCCAGCTTTCCCCAATGACCTCTTCGCGAAAACCGGCGAGACCACGGGCCCAGGTGGAGCATTGGGAAACGAGCGTCCCAAAACTCCTCGAGTGCCGTGACTGCGAGGAAAGTGCGATCTGGGTTTTCTGCTGACATAGGGCGCGGATGCGCGTCAGTGCAAGGGGGACCATGCGATTACGGATACGGGCAACAGTGGATTGATGCCGACCACATCTCGTTCCTCCTCAAGAATCCGCAATCTGCCTGCCACCTGTTCCGCATGCAGGAGGGATACTAGATTGCGATTGTAGTCGTTCACCTCAATATAACGGCGGCGCAATGCGCCGGTCAGAGTCGCTAGGTCGCAATGCTCGTAGCATGGTTCGATATTCACGACCACACGCGGGAAGAATGCCGCGATTCCATTCACATAGTCGGAGGTCAAGTGAGGGATGTAATGAGCGGCCATCGACGTAAAGATCAATGCGCCTTCTGGTAACGGAAAATCAACGATCCATTTCGAGGCAAGATCGCAGTTTGCCACGGTTATTCTGATCGACGCGGCCAGCGCAAAGCGGCGAATAAGCTCGATGCCGCTAGCAGTGAACTCACCTGCGAAAAGCGATAACCCCGAGTACGCCTTTTTGCGGGCGAGTTGCAGAATGACGCTGCCATAGCCCGCGCCCAGCTCGACCAAAGCGGGCGCTGGGAGATAGCGGTTCAGTACCGATTCAATTACTGCCAGATAACGCCGGCGCGCCTCGACGGCAGACAATAACTCAAAGCGCTTACCGATACTACAAAGGGTATCCGGAATCTCCTCGATAGCCCACCCTTCGGCAGTATCCAGATCCACCGGGCCTGAATCGCTATTGATTTTGCTGAGCAGCGCACCCCACTTTTCCTTCTCGAATTCACGAGTCACTTCCGCAGTCGACTTCTGTCGCTGGTTCAGCGGCTCAAGCCCCAATAGCCGTGCTGGCCATCGTGAAAATGAGGGCAGATCGTCAATCGTAAATTCTCTGGCGGACGTCGAGGGGTTCATGATTTCCTTAAGGATCGGCAGTTCGGAATTCCTGTGACTTGAAGAGTTGGATGATTTCCGGGTACGGAAGCGACATGCGCGGACCGCATTCCGGAATGCAAGAGAATACCCGCTTGCCCGCATGAAGGGCTATCACGAGGGCCATGGAATCACATCCAACCACCCAATCCGCCCATGCACAGTCTTCCGCCAAAGTTCGTCCGGAACTCTCAGACACAGGGAGTTCGTTTCGGTGCTTCTCGATCACGGCCAGGTACTTGGCTGCAGTTTCTGCGGGATGCGGACGGACCACCACCGCAACCTTGTTTCCAGTACCTTCAAGGTAGGTGAGATACTGGTCCAGGGCCTCGTACTCAGTGTAGCCATAAGACCGTATGTCGCCGTGATTCGCTTTCGCCGCCACAGATGTTGGCTCGGTCACATAGAGTACGCGGATCTTATTGCGGTCACCCGCTGGCCGCGGAAAAGCCTCAATCTGCTCCCTCATCTCCTCCAAGTATTCATTCGGTACCAGTTTTACAACACTAACGGGAAAGGTCTTCTCCGCAAGGGAAAAGGCATACAAGTCGCCGGCCCAAATTTCGCTCGGCAATACCTCCCGGCCCTCCCAGTCGAAACGCTCACGGTAGTTTGTCCAATGGTCAAGATAAGCCGCGACTGGAGTCCCTTGCAGTCGAGCGGTGGAGATCGCAATTTTCTCAAGGTTGGAGCCGTATCCAGTTCCCGTAAGGACAAAATCGGCCGCGCTAATACCGGCTTCCATTTCGGAAACGGGAAGAACATCGATGGCGCACTGCTTCCTCCGGAAGACCTTCACTGCGGGGCCGTCGAGGAGGAAGCGGTAATCGGCATCCCCATACTTTTTGACCCATGCCGATACGACTTCAGCCCCTCCAGCATCGTAGGAGACAACGAGGACTCGCTTCATCAGTGGACTTCGTTAGAGGCACTGGAGGCTTGTTGGCGCAATGCCGGAAGTTGGTCCCAGACCTTGTGGAACGCAGCAGCGACCAAGTCGACTTCGTGGTCATCGAAGTTGTGCAAACAAAACTGCAATCCCATAAAGGCTTCATCGTGCAATCGTTCGGAGACTTGGCAGATTCCCTTTGCATAGGTGACGCTGCCATTGTAGCTTCCTCCGCGCCATGGAAAGCCCTTCTTTCCATAGGCAATCTTGTTCTGATACATCGGGAGCAAGTGCAAATTGACATAGCCAGACATCAGCCCAGGGACCCCTTCCGCCTGCAGCGCTGCGATCATTTGTTGCCGGGAGATGCCGAGTTCCTTCGAATCGATTACCAGGGGATAGACGTAGAAGACATGTGTACAGCCTGGGCGCACAATCGCAGTCTTGAGACCTCGCAGGTCCGCAAGCAAAGACGAAAGGCGCGCGCCCGCGCTCCGCTTTTGAGCGGAAAACCGACTGAGCTTCTTCAGTTGTTCAACGCCAATCGCCGCCTCTATTTCGCCAAGCCGGAAATTGAAGCCAACCATGTTATCGAGATCCTTACAGCCCTTTCCAGCCACTACCGCCTCGGCATGATTTCGAATGAGCTGCAAGCGCTCTGCGAGCTTTGGCGAGCGCGTCACGCAAACGCCGCCTTCTCCGGTGTGGATGTGCTTGTGATAATTCAAACTGTACACGCCGATGTCCGCAATGGTTCCGACGAATTGGCCGTGATAGATTGCGCCCGGCGATTGCGCGGCGTCTTCGATCACGGGTAGATCGTGCTTGCTGGCAACCGCTAAGATGCTATTCAAATCCGCGGCGTGGCCGAAGATATCTGTAACGAGGATCGCCTTGGTGCGCGGCGTGACGGATCGCTCCACCGATTGACCGTCCAAGTTGAATGTTTCCGGCTCAATATCCGCAAAAACGGGAATGGCGTTCCAGGCCAAGATCGCTGTAGCGGTCGCACACATCGTCCAGGGGCTGACGATGACTTCATCTCCCGGTTCGATGCCGAGCGCACCAACAGCCGCGATCAGCCCTGAAGTGGCCGAGTTTACAGAGACCGCGTAATCCGAGCCGAAGAAGGCTGCCCATTCGCGTTCAAACTGGCGCACCTTAGGCCCACCGTAAAAGTCCTCGTGCCATCCACCGATGAATTGGGACAGAACTCCTGTTTCGATAACCTCCCGCGCCGCCTCCATTTCTTCCCTTCCGATCGGCGAATAGCGGGGGAACGGAAAGGAGATTAAAGGGGTGCCGCCGAGGCAAGCCAATCGATCAGACATGAGCCACCCTGGTCGCAGCTTCTTCCATCAGTTGTTGAACGGTCTCCATGGTACGTAGCGCGGTTGCACCAGTCGAACACAAAGTATTCCCTGTTCTCAACATCTCATATAGAGATTGGGCAACGTGCCACTGATAGTGGCCCAAGTCGCTCTCGATCCGCTCGCCGGTCTCCTCCAGAATTGTGCAGCCTGGAACAAGCGGGTGGGGCCGCGTGCGCCTATACATGATGACTTCGCCTCCAGCCAAATAGTACACTTCGCCTTTGTTCGAGATCAATTGCAATTCGTGCATCGAGAAACACTCCTGACGTGCCGCGATGAAATACACTTCGACGTCGGCGAAACTAATCCGCGCATCTGGCTCACAATCGAAATCCAAGAGAGAGCGCCCAGGGCTCAGCAATTGAACGCGAGTGACGGGCCCAAACAGAAACGACAAGAGATCGATAAAGTGTGAACCATTTGTCAGAATCCCTTTGGTATACCACTGAACCCCTTTATAGAAGATCCCAAATTCGCCAGTTGCGATACGCCTCTTGAGTTCAAGCACGCCTGGCTCAAAGCGTCGTATATAGTTCACCGCCAGGGAGACTCCAGCCGCCTTGGCGGAGTCAACCATCTTCACTGCTTCGTGGAAAGCCACTGTGAGAGGTTTTTCGCAAATTATCGCCTTGGGCCTGCGCGCAACGATCTCCTGAAAAACGGAGAAATGCAGGGGGGTTGGGACACACAGCGCCACCAAGTCAGGCGAAAATGCATCCCATAGTTCCGAGACAGAGCCGAAGGATGGCTTTCCGTACTTGTTCGTGAAACGAAGGCGCGCGACACTGGACGGATCAACACCCGCGACAAGTTCGAACCCTGGGTGATAATGGAAGGCCGAAGCGTGGGTCAGGATGCGCGATGCATCTGGACAATCGTAATCGAAGCCCATCCCGATATTGCCAAGGCCAATTACAGCCACTTTAAAGGTCATCCGCGCACGTCCCCATTGGTCGGATTCATAGTTGCGGTTATGGCGTTCCATAGTCCCGATGAGTTTGAATGGGAGACGCGTCCAATCAGCGCGAATGATCTATTTGCGTTCGCTGGAGTACGTTATGATCCCGGACGAGATCACCTGGGCTTGGCTTGCACAGGCGATCCTCATTCAATCAAGTCCCATGTCAAGGGCGTGCCACGCGGAACATCCCGCACAACCGTCTTGCCCAGAGCAATGTCAAGATACTTGGGCAAGAGACCGTGTCCCGGTCGAATTGAGCGCAGATTGTCGGTGGTGAGAGTTTCACCTGCTTTTATATCCTGCACCACAAAGAGTGAGCGACGGAACGCACGACTCGCCTTTGCCTTCTCAGTGATCTCATAGTTCACGCTGCCCAAGGCCTTCTCTGCCGTATGCACCGCCTCAACCATCGCCTTGAACTCTCCCGGCTCCAGCGAGAACGCGCTGTCCGGACCCGACTCGGAGCGCGACAAGGTAAAGTGCTTCTCGATGATGCAGGCGCCCAGCGCCACTGCGGCTAGCGGGACGGCGATGCCTAAAGTATGATCGGAAAGCCCCACTGGAACCCCAAAGGCTTCGGCCAAGTGGGGGATGGTGCGCAGGTTCATCTCATCGGGCGGAGCCGGATATGCGCTGGTGCACTTGAGCAATGCCAACTGGATTCCCCCGGCCTCGCGAAACGCTCGCACTGCCTCGTCGATTTCGGCCAGCGACGCCATTCCCGTGGACATGATCACCGGCTTGCCGGTCTGCGCCACCTTGCGGATCAGAGCGAGGTCCACCATTTCAAACGATGCAATCTTGTGCGCGGGAACATCCATCGATTCCAGAAAATCCACTGCTGACGCGCCAAAAGGGGTCGAGAATAAATCGAGTCCTAAGACGTTGGCGATCGCTTTCAGCTTGGGCTGCCATTCCCAAGGCGTGTACGCCGTCGCATATAGGTCATACAGCGTCTTGCCATCCCAAAGCGTGCCGCCACCGATGCGGAACTCGGGCGCATCGCAACGAATAGTTAGCGTGTCCGGCGTGTAGGTCTGCAGTTTGACCGCATCAGCGCCGGCTTTCTGCGCCGCTTCCACGATTTCCACCGCCTGCTGAAATTTCTGGCCGTGATTGGCGGATAGTTCAGCGACGATGTAAACCGAGTGCTCCGCACCAATCAAGCGGTCGCGGATCTTGAAATGTGCAGTCACGTCAATGCTCTCTTGTGGAAGACGAAATGACGCGTTCGGTGCCCAGCGACCTCCGCTGTCCCCGCATCCGTAAAATCGGCTCTCTCAAACGCAGTGACGGACGCATGGTTGTCCATCTTAATATAGGCGTGAACAGTGTGTACATTTGAGGCTGCAAAAAACTGCTCCGCACCTCTCAAAATTATGGCCGGCCCATAGCCTCTGCCGCGTGCGGCTGGTACTAGGCTGACTGAAATCGTACCCTCGAGCCCTGTCATTTGAAACCGGATTTGCCCAAGGGTGTTCCCGATCTCATCCGCCGCGATGTACCAGAAACAGTGTGGATCGCGCATTTTAGCCGAGTACCATTCAACATGAGTTTCCCAAGAAATACGCCCTGAGGAGAACGAAGCCGCGCGCACTTCCGGATCGTTAGCCGATTCCCAAATACTCTTGCAATCCTCTGCAACGGCACGACGCAACCGGATCGGGATTGCGAGCATGCGCATGATGACACTTTGGGCACCCCGGCCATCTACCAGTTTGCGTTGGCACCGACTCATTTGTTCACGCAGCGCGGAATCAACTAGGAGCGCCTTTAGCGCGGCTGCAACGCGGTCCGCGTCCACGTCTCGGTAGTTGCCTAAGGTGACGCTGATACGTTCACGGTCGAGCGCAGCGGCGGAATCAGCTTGGTTGTAGGCTAGAACGATCACAAGGCTGGGTAACCCCATAAACGCCAATTCCCACAGTGTGGATCCACCGGCGGAGACCGCCACATCCGCCCAAGCCATCAGTTCGGGCATGTTGGGAACGTCCACCGCGAGCCGCACAAAACTCGACAGGGGAGCGACGGCAGACCGGAGAGCCTCGATGTTCGGGTTGTTGCCGCCTGCTACAACCAACACTTCCATGCCGTGCAGGGGCGCGAGAGCCCGCACTACTTTTCCGGTAACATTATCCGGATCGGAGCCACCCAGCGTGACTAATACCTTGCGCGCGACCGCCGGGATCTCGCGCTTCCAGTCGCGCCAATCAAGGAACTCACTGCGGAGTTGAGCGTATCGCGGGCCCATCAGCAACTGCGTGTACGGCTCGCGCTGCGAGTACATTCCGGCGGCCGCATGGAGATTTTGGTTCAGGATCAAATCCGCCGAGTAGTACTCCGCGTGACCGTAATCGTCCCAAAACAAGAGCCGCAAGCCAGAGTCTTTGATCGCCCTCTGCCAGTCGGCCCCGAAGCCGTAACCATCGGCCACAACCCACGCCGCGCCACTTTCTTGGGCCAACTCCGCCGTCTGTGCAGCGTCCTGGCTGCTGCCTGGGGTGACATCCAGCCGGAGAACGTCCATGCCGTTGGCGCCGATCCGGTTCTCCAGCGAGGGCGTGGACTCAGCTTGGGCGAACACGGCCCGGCCACCGGCGCGTTGCCAGCCTTGCGCCAGCGCCAGGCATCGCATCACATGCCCGGAACCTATCCGCGCGCCACCGTCGGTGCGAATGAAAAGGAGATCAGACATGGGTCGCCAGACAGGCTTCGAAGAGCCGTTCGGCCTCCTCCCAGTCCTCCGGCGTATCAATGTCCTGGACTAGGTGGCGCGGCAGGAGGACCGGATACGAGCGTGCAGAAAAAACCCCTAAGTGATTTAGAAATGCATCTTTGCGGCCCCAGTAGAACTGACCGGCGTCATGCCACGCTTCGGGCAGGTCCTGCGAGCGAGTCAATTCATTTTCAGGCCATAACATCGACACCGTGCCGTCCGAGTTCTGTTTGAGAGATCGGAAAATACTGAACTCGAAAGACGTCACGCTGAACGCAAATTCAGCATCTGGGTGCGCCTCGAGCGTCTTCAAACCCTCGCGCAGGATGGACGCCTGCAAGAAAGGCGCGGTGGCGTAGATGCAACAAGCAAACTGCACCGGTCCCCGATGCTCCTCGAACCAGCGAATGGCATGGGCGATCACAGGCAACGTGGGCGCAGTGTCATTCGATAATTCGGAAGGACGCCTGAACGGCGCTTCCGCGCCGCAGGTCTCCGACACTGACGCGATCTCTTGGTCGTCCGTTGAAACTAGAGTTGCATCAAACACCTTCGCTGCAAGCGCAGCGTCGATCGACCAAGCAATCATCGGTTTCCCGCAGAATGTTTTAATGTTCTTCCGGGGGATTCGCTTGCTTCCCCCTCTTGCTGGAATAACGGCGATATTCATTGGCACCTTATGCAAGCTCCAACACGGCGCCGATCACCTTGTCAACGTCGGCGTCCGTCATAGCCGGATACAGTGGCAAGCTCAATGCCTTTCGGTAATATTGTTCAGCGACAGGACACTTCCCAACACAATAACCGTAGCGCTCACGATACCAAGGCTGAAGGTAAACTGGAATGTAAAGTACCTGGGTGCCAATGCCGCTGTAGCTC